>JGI24159J19872_10008775_pt1 | contig 13245 bp, 5 predicted proteins | sample Ectturendosymbi4_FD_19872 | JGI IMG/M metagenome (IMG submission 19872) | reverse complement strand
CAGCCGTCACATCCAGCCTGCATTTTAGCGGTATTTTGCCGGATCCGTTTTATTTACTGCCGGCTAGACGACTGCCGGCTCACGTAACTTTGGTAATTAATGGAGTGATCTTTTTTCTTGTTATGAATAAAATATGTAAATACTGCCTTTCAAAAGCGCGTTTGGGTGCTTTGAAGGTGTTGTTATGTATTTATCGCATATTTGTTTTTTCGGTGCTGTTTGGCTTTTTTTAAGGGTTGATCTGGCCTTTTTTTTGCTTATGACTACCTGGCAACCCTGTTCTCAATCACTGTTTCCACTTCTGATGTTTTAACCAGCGGTGTCACTCCTAGTGTTTTTCCACTAGATCTAATGTTTTTTCATTTCATCTAGTGTTCTAGTGTTTTTTTTTATGACTATCTAATGTTTTTTATGAGTGAACTGAAGTGAATGTTATCAATTGCAACATTTTGTGTAATTGTAGCTGTAATTGAGAGCTTTTCATTTAATTTTAGTGCAAGTGTAATATGCTAAATTTCTACCTATTTCAATCTTAAATTGCACAAGACAATATGGCCTAATATGTTTTGAGTTAAACCTGCAAGCAAGCATAAGCGTTGTTGCTATCTCTCGTTTTCTTTGTTTATCCTGGTTTGTAGTGAGTTGCACAATTGAATGTGTATCATGGTTGGCATTTCAACGCATTTTCTGGGCATTTTCACTGTGTGTACGTTTGCTTTTTTAATCTACTAGTGTTTTTTTGTGACTCTAGTTTTTTAAAATCATGAAATCAAGTACTTTTCCGTGACAACAGAGTCAGCAACACTGATTGTTTTCATCATCAGATCTCATGTGTTGAGAGGAATTGATGATATCTGATGTTTTTGCAACAAATCTGATTATTGACTGAGCAGAGCTGTTGTTTTTTCCTGAATTTTCTATACTTATTACTTTTACTTTTTGGATGACATTAACGTAGATTCATGATTTTGTTTCTTTGATCAATTTCTCACTCTCATGTGTGTTTAGTAATCGTTCCAAACTGAAGAAGCTCTGTTCACAGCATTGGGAATAACATTTACGTTATGTTTAAATAACTAACTTTTCTATTTAATGACGATATTTCTCTCTTTTTCAGATTGCACATGGGTTATTGCACTTTGATAAGTATAGGCAATATTAGTAGTTAGCTCATATTAAGCTGTAAATGTAAAAATCTGATGTTGAAAACGGCAACAATCTGATGTTAGGGTGACTGACCCCAGTGGTAACACTCACACTGCTCTCAATGCCAATGGGTCAGCAGGGAAAAGTCAAAAAAATAGGTCAAGGTTGATGCAGTGGATTGGCCGTTTTGCGGGGCAAAATGAAAATTAAGAAATGTATCCGAATTTCACATTGGTTGGCCGTAAAATTTTGAGTTGGGCGTTTGGCGTTATTTTGACTGTTTTCATTGCCGTTCGTTTGGCCGATAGCTTTTTCTAAGGCAGTGGCTGTAGGATAGATACGCCTGTGGATGTTAAAATTTGAAAACTTATTCATACGCCACCTGTGATGTAACAATAACGCACGAGGAGAGTGCAGTAGACTTGGCAGAAACGAACTAAATGTAAAAGATAAACCCTAAACCTAACCGTACCTTAACCTTAGCCATAGCCCCAACCTAACCATCTACACAGTACTTAACCCTAACCTAATGCTAACCTAAACCTAACACTAACCCCTAAAGGTAACACGTAAGCCTGAAAAGAAGTAAAGAAAAAAAACACGAAAGTCAGCAAGGTGAGAGTTGAACTGAAAACCATTGGCATAGCAGCCGTAATGCGCCCTAGGCTACGAGATCCATGCCATTGGAATGACGAACTGACCCTATTATTTGAATTGCGTCAGGCTAGGCACATCCTTAGTCACTTCCTTTTTCTGTTGGCCATTTTTGAAATACTGTAGCTTATTTTAAGAATAAAATCTGAACAACAACACCTTCTCTTTAGAGTCTTGTCTCGTGTTTGCACGTGTCACCTTGTTGTGTATGGAAGGCAAGGCAGAATGATAGTGAGTGCATGTGATTATACTGCCATGTTGATATTGCAGACTGTACCAGCAAAGTCATTTTGTGCATGCGTCACATACAGTTACATAGTTGTTTGTGGTTGGTATGGCTTCTAAATATAACGGTCATCACAAAGTGATGCCCGTCACATGTCTCAAATGAAGCCACAAATAAAAGCATAATTCTTTCCAGAGTATATAAGCACGCGAACCCCAAGTAGCAGTAGGGTGATCCCGGAGAGTGATTTTAATTGTTGCTTGGTGCAATGTGAAACTTCAGCCTAGCTCATTCATTGCCATTTAAATGCCACTTAAAAAACACATGGGATGGTTGATATATGGCTTGTAAGTTGTAACCAGTCCAAAGATAGTCTTCATACTGATATCTAATATTGCTTACTGTCTGCATTGCTGGTCAGTCTTTAAAGACTGCTTTTTATGTTGCCACTATATGTCTTTAACAAACACTGCTAATTGCTACCTGTGATAGTCACATTAACAGTTAGAAATTAAGTGTTTCTGCAATGGCTGTGGCTATAAGCCTGCCAGTGGACCTTCATTTTTGAAACCTTATTTGTCCGCCACCTATGATGTGGCAGTAACACACAAGGAGTGTGCAGTAGACTGCACTAAGCTTGGTATAAACGTACGTAATCCTGCGATACTAATGTTTTTAAGTTTTCATTGCGGATAACTGATATCTTTGTGTTATTCAAGCAGTGTCTGTTTTACCTCAGACAAAATAAACACCATATACTGTTGGTGAAGCCTAGTGATGCTTCTGCTTTGGTGCTGGAGGATCTTGAGTTTGACTCTTGGCTGTGTCTTCCTAAAACCTTATGAAGTAGTTGGTAGGCCTAGCTTACATAGCCTTTTTACCAAGAGCAAGTGAAGGTCAGGTGTTTGGAAAAGAAAAACTGCCTCCAGTAGTATCAGACCTTGTAAAAACTCAAGTGCAAGTCAGTCCTGGCATTACAAGGCCGCTGATGTCATGAAAAAGTGCCATCAAACACCATGTCAATTTAAAAAAATAGTTTTTATGAAGATTGATGGCATTTGAGATGGAGTTCAATACACAAAAAAATAATTCATTTTTTTTTTAATTGTTGACTTTTCGCAATTTTGGATTTGCACATAGGCATATCTACGTTTGAGACCAGCCCATGGCCTGGTGGTTTGTGTGAGAATGCTTTGGTGCTGGTTGTTTTGGATTTAGACTCTGGGCCTGGTTTATGTTATCATTTAAATTGGTATTGTACTCTGTAGCATTAGGCACAGCATACCAAATAGTTACATGGTCTATCTCTTCAAGGTAGCAGTTTGGGAGGTACAAATGAGTGAGATGTCGATAATATATGTAAGACTTTGTAAAAAGATGCACAGTAGTAGTAGTGCTACAAGGCCACTGTTGTCATAAAATGCCATCAAACATCCATCTACAAAAATCTGCGTTTAAGCCTGATCAAACTCAATAAGGGTGATGTAGTTGAAACTACTGTATCAGCAAATTTCTTCAGTATGAAATCAATTTTACATAACTTCATCCGTCCTTAGTCCTGAAACTGAAATCTGCAACTTGAGATTTATGTTGAAGGGGTAGAATTAACTCAAGACTAAACCGAATAGATCACCATACAAGCTGTGGCAAGTAAAAGCTAGAAAATATGCCATTCTCAAATAGTTGCTTTCATTAGAACTGGAAAACTATGTGATGTAAATTAAAAGTAATAAACGACAGCAACAGAATCAGAGCTACAACAATGCTGCAATGACCCAACACAAAAGCAGCAGTAGAATACATAAATACAAAGGGAGTCATGAGATTATAAGGTTGGCCTTTGAATGTTGGGAAGGAAGGCACAAAAATAGTAAATAAAAAACTCCATGTGTTGTAAAAAAGGGGATAAAAGAAGCTTGCTATGGTGTTTTCCTGAAGCGTTTTTAGTAGTTTTTAGAAATATTTAAAAAAAATTATTTCACTCTTTTCTCGCAGCTTTTTCAAAATGTTTTGTTGGCATAGACCATATCTGAAGACTCCAACTAACAAAAAATTCCAACCAAAGTGAATCATCACTGCATTGGGGTTAGAAATTTTTGGTGAAAAAAGTTGGCAAGGTCAAAGGATTTTTGGGTGATGTTGTCAGGGTCTGAGAAAAAATATAAGGGTAATTTCTTTTTTTCTTTCAGAATAAACTAGGGGATAATCTGCATCTTTAAAGCCATTGATTGGCCTTCTAGTGTTAGTGGTTGGAAAGTTAGAGCCTAAAAACAACAAATTAATTAATGAATTCCTTAAGGGGAGCACACACCTAACCAATTTCTCTTTAACGGCCCACNTTTTTGATGATCCATCATTAAAATTGAAAAAGTAATAAGGACATTACTGTTTATTTGACACCTGCGCTGCTGAGTGGATTTACCTGTAAATCCAGTATTTTCATGCCATTTTGCAACTCCATGACTCACTAGTCGATTGTGCTGGAGAACTATTCAAACCCTCAAAAGACTCGGTGAGTCCTCTAGTTTCCAATGAAAAAAATTTCTCTAAGTTTTAGATTTCGTTTTTTTGTGGATGATGTCATAAGTAGGATAGGTTTTGGGCCATTTTGGCCCAGGTTACCTGGCCCTGGGCCCCAACGGCAGGTAGGGAAGTATTTCGCTCAAGGTTTTAGTAAAAACTAGGGAAAATCCAAGTTTTTTTAGCCTTTTATCAACGTTCTGAGGTTTCTGGTTCAAATGTTATGCCCAAAAAATCTAAATACGGATAAAAATTACACAAAGATATTTTACCCCAATTTTTCTTATATTACCCTAACATTTTAATTATATAATCAATTCCCTAATTAAAGCATTGTCAAATTATCACTTTTTTGTTTGTTTTTAAGCAATAACTTTTGAACCAGAAATGCTAGAAAGCTGATCAAAGGCTCAAAAGACTCGGGTTACAGCCTAGTTTCCAATAAAAAATTGAGTCAAAAAATTCCATCTAGCGATTGGCGACAAGAGCCAGGTAACTTAAGCCAAAATGGCCTAAAGCCCAGTGTTGTGGAGTCGTAAGGAGTCGGAGGTTTTTGGGTGGAGTCGGATTCCTAACAATATTGGGAGTCAGAGTCAGATATTTTGTCCGAATCTGGATACCCAATTGGATTATTTTTTACATTACACTCCTAAATTAGGAATTCCTGTTGAAATAGTACAATTTCTTTTGAAACTTTTGTTGAAATGGAGGTTTCTTGCTGTGCACCATGATTTCCATTGATTTTAACAGCCAAATTCCCTTTATGTTAAGGAATCGGAGTTGGAAATTTTGGAAAAGTCAGAGCCAGAAATTTTGGAAAGTTGGAGTTGGAAATAAAAAAATCGGATATTTTACCTCTGACTTTGCAATCCTGCAAAAACCTACCCAACTTATGCCGTCACCCACATAACTAAAATCCAAAACTTTCCAATTTCTTTCAATTCAATCTAGAAGACTTGCCACATCTTTTAAGGATTTGAACAGCTTTCTAACACAATTGCCTGGCGAGTTATGCAGTCGTAAAGTGGCACGAAAATAGTGGGTCAATGCGTGATTTCAAAGTACGAATATGTCGTACACTGGCACCGAAGGTATTAAGGAATTAAACTGCTGCTGAAAATGGTTTTTGAACCTTATGTTACGGACACAAATCATCTGTGATTAAAATATATTGGGGAAAAAGGGAAAGTTACAGGTGCTATGTTATCATTTATTAGGAGGTAGTATTCAAAGTTAGAAGGAAGAATACAGGCTTATTTTTTCTGTATTGTTTTTTGTTTGTGGGAGTTAGGGTACAATTGCCCAAATCTACAGCACCTGATTATGTGCACACCAAATCTACACTGCAATGATTTTTCTTCCATCAAACTGATGGCTAATTGTTTTGGAATATATGATATACAAGTGCAGGGTTTTTTTTTAAGGAAAATGTTAGGTACTTGGTATGGATTTGTAGAGACCCGATTTCTCTGATTCTAGGGACCCGATTTTCTCTGATATTAGGGACCTGATGAAAATTTTTTCTGATTCTAGGGACCCGAATCAGGTCACTAAAACGCCTTAAAGAAAACCTGTACTAGTGACATGTTTCTATTGAAGAATATTTACGTTATGAAATAGGCTTGTTAACTCTGTCACAACAAGTGAATTATGGAATCAACCAGTGCTGTCCTTAATTCTATTGTGAATGATTATGAAAACATTTTAAGGTAAGAACTTTTCTGTAATTGTGTTGATTGCCCAACAGTATCAGTAAAGACTGCCACAGAGCATTATTGTGCACATTTACTAACATTTGTATCATGATGTAATCATAATAGTTGTGATACAGTATATGTCTTGCGTGCATAAAGCTTTCAATTTTTAAGGTTTTATAAACAAACTACTTCTCTTTTTGAAACTTTTAAATTGATCCTTGAGTATATTTCACAATTGAAACTGAAATTGCACTAACAATTGAAAGCTCGGGGTTTGCTGCAAGTGTTTCAGCCAACTGGGCTCTGTTTTTATGGATTTGGGTTGATTCGGACTTGCACATGTTTGTGTCTCCACAAAGGTGATGCAGTCAAATCAATCAGAAAATTTTTTAAATTATACATCCTAAGTCCTAAAATCTTATTGAACTCTTATTGAAGAGTGTCTATTTGTAGTTGTATATCACTTGGTTTTATTGCCAAGCATAGTTTCAACCATCATTTTTCTACCTGATAAGTGACTTGGCTGAGATTGAAAACTGTAAGCACTTTAGCAACGTAAGTCAAAAGACAACAGCTTCAGTATCATGTGCCCAAATTTGTATCCACACTGGCACCATGAGTGGCAACAACAAAACAAAGGACCTAAAATTCATACAAAGTGTGAAAATTTTATAATTTTGTAGTTCTTTAGTTGAGATTGTTGTTCCATTAGTTCTTGGAAGTATGTCATAAATCCTTGTTTTGAATGCATAGTATGAAATGCCTTTTAATTAACTGGGCAAAATGGTTATGCATCTGTTTCATATGATCACTGTGCATATCCTGCAGTTGCAATGCTGACAAATCACTATAGATTTTGTCTGTTCTGTTAGCTTTTAACTTCACTTCAGAAATTTTTAATGTTGGATTCATAATGAGTCTTGACAAGTTTTTCATAATAAGCTTAGCCGTTTTGTCTCTAATCTAGTCAGCTTGTATGTAATTCAATTATGAACAAACTTTGATAAACATAATTTGACAGTGAAGTTTTGCCATTGGAAAAACATATACATGTTCCTCAGAGCTATATACTAGTATAACCATTGTGATTAGCCCCACGTGTTTTTCTTGTTTTAGTTTGCCTAAAGAAGAATTGCTTAAGAAAGCTTCCAACATTCGTTGCAATCTAATTCGTATTATTGATCAGCACTTATCAGATGTTGAGAAAATCTCTAGTGATTTGAGGAAAATGAAAAAGGAATCCTCACATGTGAGTACTCATCTGTAAATATACTATTTAAATATTGTCTGTTCAACNAAACTTATCATACATGCTTTTTTGCGATTTCATTCTGTGAGGCAGTTTGGTTTGCATGGATTAAGGAAATCAATTTCNAATCAGCTCTGCATATGTGCAATGTTATTTACTTAATGCAACATTTAGGTGAAAGATGTGTTATATATAAATGTGACTGTGCAAAGTAATTTTACGTAGCATTGTTATTGCAGACTCACATGGTAATCAGCTTCCTCCATCATCTGATTAGTCATTTTCCTCCTCCAGTGTTTGCTCCTTCAACTTCTCAGTGTGTTAAAAATATTGCATCAAAAGATGATAGTGACTNCAGTGAATATCATGGTATGAAAGGTTGTTTCAGCATTTGTTAAAAGTGTCTTATAAATTTTTATTCAATATGCTCTCTAATTGTTTGTGNTTTGTTAGCTTTTTGGTTTTTATTTCATTAACATACACACTCTTTTTTTGTTCAACAATGGACTCCTCGAACAAAAAGTCCTACTGGTCTTGTACTAGTTCAGATAATAATTTTTTAGTATCTACTGTTATACAATGAAATTTGACATTCTAAGCCCAAAAATGTAATTTTAGTATGATTGGAAAGTGTGCTACAAATAGCCATGACGCAGTAGAATGAAGGCAGTCACAACATGACAATGATCAGGGCTCTTTGTAGAGCATTGATGCAAAGCTCTATCATACAAAGGTTCATCTATTTTATATGCACTTTGGTTTGAGCTCCTGAGCATGCCTTAGTAAATGGGAAGAACTATTTGTTGCTTTCTTCATTTTACAGTCACATATTGCTTATGCTCAATATTGCCAAGTGTGCTGTGGCTTTAGTATTATCTTACAGTGCAACGGAGGTTTTGGGATGGTTTCACTTCTACTACTTCAGTTTGTTTATGGCTCGTAACCATTTGTGTTATATTCTTATGGTTCTACAGCCGCTTACTTTGTAGTTGTTTTTTGTTTGCTATGTTACCATGCACTTGTAGTTCATTTTGCATTGTTCACTTTAGTGTGATTTGCAATATGACAGGGAGCTAGTTATGCATTGTTCTCAATGACATATTCTCAGCTGCTTTACATAATTTTATACTTTCATGAGAGCTGAAGATGCCAGATCGTTAGGTGAAATATTTACACTGTTAACACATTCAGTGCTGGGTTAATTCAAGTGGTTTGCATGAAAACAGCCTGTTTGCACATGTCTTTGCACGGGCATAACTCAGCGCCGTAAGCGCTTGAGAGCTGTTTAAATGCTTGAAAGACTTGGCAAGTCTTCGAATCTGCAATGAAAAAACATTCTTTGGTTTTGGGTTTCAGATTTTTTGTGAGTGACATCATAAGTAAAGTACTTTTAGGCCATTTTGGCCCACTTCATCTAGCCCTGGGCCTAAACTGCTAGATGGATTCACTGAAGTTTTTATTGGAAACTAGGCTAAAGTCCAAGTCTTTTGAGACTTTGGATGACTTGCTGGGGTTTCAGGTTCAAACATTATGATCTAAAGTAAACAAAATAATTGCTTAATCTCATAATTAGATAATTAATTTGTTTATTTTAGATCATAACTTTTGAACCAGAAACACTAGAAAGTCGATCAAATGCTCAAAAGACCTGGATTCTAGCCTAGTTTCCAATGAAAACTTTACAGTGAAATACTTTGACCTAGCAGTTGGGTTTTAGGCCAGGTAACATAGTGACCTGCCTATGATGCCACTAACAAAAAACCCGATGCTCAAAACCAAAAAAAATGTTTCATTACAGACTAGAAGACTTGCCAAATCTTTTGATGGGCTTGAACAGCTCTCTAACGCAATCGGCGAAGGAGCTATGAAGTTGGTAAAGCAACTGAAAACTGCTGGTTTTAGGCTGATTTCAAAGTACGAATATATTGTACCCTGGTAGCCAAGGAGTTAAGATCATAGTGTTTGATTTCTGGCTGTGTAAAGATGCCTTTTAATAGATACTCTATCTTAACTTGCATGTTAAACTAAAGCCTAAATTAGCAATCAGATATAAAGCAGAGATATGACAAATCAAGCCATCAAATTGACTTGAATTATGCTCATGTCAGAAAATGTAAAGACTTATAAGACTTGTCAAGCACTTTTCTATGGGTAGCAGATGCTAATTAATTTTGATCAACTTGTTTCTTTGATTTTGCTATATGCAACTATAAAATTATTTTGCTTTTCTGTGAATACTACTTCATAATAAAAATCAACGAACTTGCAATAGCTCCACAGCAAAAGTGATTGAGGGACTTGAGATATCCCAGTAGCGATTTACTCAGAATCAACTTGGGATCAGAGATGTTGGGACTCAATTCAAATTCCAGATTCATGAGTTTCATCCATGTCTGTCATAAAAAACTGCAAATATACTTTGAAACAAGGTGCAAAAAATGAATGTAATGAAATTTGTAGTTTTCAAGAAAAAAGCTCAAAGTGTCACGGTTCATTTTTGTCTTGCATGCTTCTACCTGTCATTTGCAAAGCATAGGCCAGTAGACGAATTGCTTACTTATGTAGGGACCTCAATGTAATGACCTGATGTTGTGTACATTAAAGAAATCCTCTACTAGTTGCAAGGTCAACCTAGTTGTTGCAAGAGCACAGGCCAGCCTCCCAACTAAGTGACCTGGTGCTTTTAAAGTTGCTAAGCAAGAGAAAGGCATAACAAAAGCTTGCAACACTTTGTTCATAAATCACCCTCTAATAACACTCCAATAGGATTGCTTTCCTTGATCATATTTAGATACAGAACAAACTCACCAATATGCTCAAACTTGAAACCAAAACAATGACTTGTAACATAGTCCAGTGCGCAATAGTGTCCAACAACAGTGTTGAGCATTCATTGGAGCAGCCAGAAACAGCAATCACTGTGATGTAAGTTATAACACTATTATATCAACTATTAAGCTTTTCTCAATCAAGTATGTTGCATAAAAATGCCTGAAATAACTCATTAGCAATGCACAAAACATCAAAGCATGTATACATCCACTGCACCCAAATTGCAGCCCTGACATGAAATGCCCAGGGGTGTCAAATAGTTCTACCAGCAAATTTCCAATCTAGTTGTTTTTCTAACATGTTGCAAGATATTAAAACCTCATCCAGCCAGGGCTTTTCAGTTTTCTTTATTTGCCTAATAAACAGGAAGGTTTGCAAAGATTTCAGTTTATGAGGAAGTTCCTGTTAATAAACATTTCACCCAAACTACGTAACAAAGCAAAAGATGCTCCAGTATAGGAAGCTTGCTAATAAGTCCAGGAAAACTTTAAATTCTGTTCTGTAACTTCTGAACATTAAAGGTATGTCTAAAATTTGTCACTGGTGGAAGCATTGGTTTGAGGAGCTCTCAACAAGGACCTTTTGCCATTTCTAAGGAACATCTCACAAAAACTACTGCAATTGACTGTTTTTTGAATACAAATATTTTGTCTTTATAAAGGGAGTTCTTGTACAACTTGCTTGGATTCTGTATGTTTCGTTAGTCTTTCCAGACTTAAAGTTCTCTGTCTATCCTGACCTGCACCTTAAACTAATTGCAGAATATTACCTAGGTCATTTAGAAAAAGTCTATGTATTATGTTGATTGGTGTAGTTGTTATTGTTATTAAGTGGCACTGAAGCTCAAGCCTGGGTTGTGGTCTCTTTAGCTGTTGGTGTTAGCTCTCTGCTGTGCTATTTACTACATGTTTGATTGCTTTGAAACTGTAAATGACTTGATGTGCTAAATACTATTAATATGTACATTTGCACCGTAACAAATTGTTTTAATAGCAATAAGAAAATTGCAGACAGTGTTTCGGAATGCAAGAAACTTATAAGTTATAGCTCTTATGAAAGTTTTGGATAGAAATGAAAGCAAATTTAGAATGGAAAAAGGGTGGACGAAAACCTCTTGGAACCCCCCTAAAATTGAAATTCTGAATCAATAGATTGATTCATTGTAAATGATTTGTCAATTGAGTTTTTCATTCAACTGCTTGTATGGGAATAATTTGCTTTCTGTATTGTGATTCATGAAATTACATTTGCATTACTTTTGGGTATTACGTGGTTGATCAATTGCCAAAATACTTAATGCAACTAGTCTCCACAAAGATGACGCAGTCAAATGTACATCAGCAAAATTTTTAATAGGAAATTGATTACACACAATTTCCTAAATAGGAAATCAAATACTGTGTATTTTCACAGTAAATAGAAAAACATTGATTGTTATTACCTTTGCCTGGTAGAAGGAGGATGAGTCTGTTTCCTTCAAACTCTTCTTTATCTCCTTTGAAATAAAGATTGTCTCTTGCTTTTTTTCAGGATTTCTGTTTCATTTGTTGTCACATCTCATCCATCTTCTTACCTATCAGGAAGTTTCCTGCATTCATCACGATGTTAAAAATTTGTTCATAGTTTTGATGCAGTTGATCAAAACAAAGAACATTTTTGCATACAGATTGGTGATCTTAAACCTCCTTAAGCTTTTGTCAGGTTGGTGATGCGTTTCAAATTCGTCTATAATTTTGTTTTCTCGACATTGTAATTTTACTTCCTTCATGCTGGTTTTTAGCCAATGTACTATTGTTACCAAATGGTTTTGCAGCTTAAATAATATATTTTTGCATTAAAATTAATTTGATGGTGGTGACTGCTGTCTTAGGTGGGCTAATAGATTTGTTCTGTGTTTCTTTAGTATTAATCAAGTGTGCAGACAAGTGAATGAGCAACATAAAAGCCAAACGTTCTCCCTATCAATTGCTGGTTCTTGGCAACCTTACAGCCAAGTAGATGTTATAACACTTTCGGACTGCTTTTGCACAGAAATGCATACAATCCGCTTAAAATGCTTTGATGATGATAATGATGACGATGCAATTCAAACTGCACATTTGGAAAGTTTCTTTTCACCAACCAACCCCAACCGTCTCCATGTGGCAACATATGAACATTTGGAACTTTTGCAAATGGCCTGCACTTACTTGTTGCAAGTGAGTAAAATGACCTGAAATAAAGTTTGTGCTTTCTTGTTTATGCTTCCATCGCTACTTGTCAAAATCAGCAAGGTCTTGTTGCAAGATTGCAACTTTCTATGCTAGACTTGCTGAAAGCAATTCTAAGCTCTTCCTGTTTGACATCAACTACGGTGGTTACATTTTCTTTGACGACGTACCATTGATGTGGTGAGTTGCTATGACATTTTGCGACTGTTTTTTTGTTTTCAGGTTCACGTGTCTGACTTATCCCAATTCGCAGCCAATGTAGTTGGTGAAGCCTTCACAGTCGTGCTGCATCAGATTGATGTAGGCTTGCTACCACTGAAATCGCAGTCGCTAAGATTGATTTCTGAGTTCCTCAAGCACGAACTACTTCCACCTGGCAAGGTATATCTGCTCTAAGGGGTGCCAGTACATCAAACTAAGGCAAACATTGACAGTCATAGTTTTCTTTTGAGATGGTGTTTGATGGCGCCTTATGACAACGACGATTTTGTAGTGCTGCGACTGTTTTTATGGAGTTTGTTTTCCGGTGTTTAGTACAGGGTGACCCAAAAAGATGTGTACCCATGAAAATTTCAATTGTGACTTTGATTAAAAAGCTATTTATTTTAAATTAAAACCACACATTATTCAGCTTATGGAAGACCATTCACCAGAGTTTCAACTATTTCTGTCGATTTTTAGTCAATTTATGGCTTTCCCAAGATGTGTTCC
>JGI24159J19872_10008771_pt1 | contig 13247 bp, 8 predicted proteins | sample Ectturendosymbi4_FD_19872 | JGI IMG/M metagenome (IMG submission 19872) | reverse complement strand
ACAGCAAAAAAAGCTAAACATCAAAAAAAGCTTTACCTCTGTCTGATTGTTGGTGTACTTTGTAAGTTCATTGTATCGTTATATTCGTTGCAATGAAACTATGTTACTATCAATTACTTGATTTCAGACAAGGGGTACGAGAAAATTTGATGAAAAGTCATGGGGTACGAGTGCATATAAAGGTTAAGAACCACTGCCTCAGCAGAAAAAAACGCGTTCATCTCTGTTGTATTGTAGGTCTCCTACTCGGGCCCACATACCGCAGTTTGATACGCCGCAACTGCGAGTGAATATTTATTTTAGTTGAAATACATTTACACAAAATCTCACTAATGCAACAAACTTCATTCGCGGTCGTCAACATTTACATCGGTGGTGTTGCGTAACGCTGGACAGTAGGCCTTATTTTGCTTCGGTTACAGGGTATACGACACGCCTTGTTCAAGTCCAACTTCTAAAGCTGTGCAGCAATTGCTGTTGTGCCGCAAAAGAAGTTTGATGCATGTTTTACAAAAGCATGTGCGTTGAAGAGTTCCGTCTACAAAGGCACGTTCATTTTGCTTTGTGTCAGGCAAATTGAAAAAAACTCACCTAGAGCTCACAGTCACCAGTAATAAGCGCAATCCACATTGAGGATGGATGATCAGGAAACGTGTTAACCTTAACACTAACGAGACCAACTATGAGCTATCCACCTCCCACACGATGTCTTTCATTCAACGTTTGAAAAGGAAGCAATTTGGTATAGCATGTGGCTGGCTGCGTCTATTTTTGTAATACAAACGGATGGTGGCGCTGCGTTCAATCGAAGCGTGAATCTATTTTCATCCATGTTGGTTTCACAATTTCCGGCAAACGTGAAATGCCGCTACCAGCTTTTAAAACAAGGAAGCGAACAGCTAGGTCTCCGTAGGCCGAACGAATTAGCGCACATAATTTCTACTTCACGGTGTCCAAAGAACTGTAGTCCTGCGATACATACTGGAAGTACCCGCACGTTGGCAAAAACATCGGGGCGAATTGCTTGCTTCGACTTGTTTAGACGTATCACCACTGCGGCCAGCCGCAGCAGCCCAATGGGAGGTGCGTTATAACATGCAAATATTAAGGTCGCTGAAACCTTTCTACGCTAAGATTGCACAAACCCTGGATATACAGTAAGACACACCGTTTAACTTTGCTGGAGCGTCGCTACAAAGAACGTGCAGTATTTGGCTTACATCATGTTTTGTACTTAAAATTATATTGGAAAATCATTATACCAATTCCCGAATGTACCCGCGTGAATCGTGGACTATATCCGTGCATGCACAGCTCGCAAAGGCACGGTACCTGACGCGTTGTTTCAACGTCAGCTAGTGTTGCTGCTAGACGGTAATGCGAGTGACTCATTCACTGCGCTGCTCGCCGTCAGCCGCTTTGGTTTGGAGTTAGCTGGTTTTCAGCTCTAGTGCAGTGGCTCTCAACCTTTTTCATCCCATGCACCCCTTTAACCGTTATTCACACATAAAATCCCCCCTTACAAATTTAGTTCGTAAAGAACACTTTTACATCAGTACACTAAGAAGAGAAAGTAAACTCTTCTCAGTTGATAAGCTAACCTATATTACATTTTAAACAAAATCCTAAATACAAAATTCCTCCTTTGCAAAGACAAATTCCCCCTTGGTGGGGAATTCCCCCCCGGTTGAGAACCCCTGCTCTAGTGTTAGTAGCTTTATGGAATTGTTACTGTAGTCTGCGCACTTTCTCTAATCTTGCTTTGGTCTTTTTTCGCCATTTCACCTGTAAGCTTTTGCTTTCAATTTACTGGACTGAAGATGCGTCGCTGACGCGAAATCGATTTCCCAGCAAATCAAATTGCGAACAGATTCGTCTGCGTCACCCTTGTGGTGTCTTGGTGCAGCTCAAAAATGTTATGCTTCTGGCAAATATACGCGTAACGATAAGTTCAACAGCCCCAGAAACTAATGATCATGAGTTATTGTGCCGACAATTCTCGCAAAAGTTTCTCAAAGTCATTTTCCAAAACGCTTATGAAAAGTTCAAATCAGGTTTTTGTGTGAGAACTGACATTGAAGCTGAACCGTCTTTTGCAATTCAATTTGATTTATGTCCTCGTACGTTTCGCTGAAAATAGTACATCACGATCAAAAAATTTCTAACATTCAGTTCACCGAACTGAAGATTACTGTAAGGTTACAGCGGACGCTTCAAGTGGACACAGTGCGCTGCATGAAAGCCGTGCTTTACGGTAATTGCCCTTGTCGGCTTACGGCATCTCTGTCAAGCAAGGTCGGACAATACGTGTACCTCAACTGGACTTTTTTGGTTTGTGAGTGTTTACTCAATTCATTCTTTTCAAGACTTCATGGCATACCCGGTGAGTTATAGCTGCTTTGCGGTGAAGCACATTGCGCAGCGCTGTAATGATGCAATCAGCAGGGCGGCCAACCTGTCTTCACCAAAAATAGCCAGACCTTGTCCCAAAAAAGCCAGATAGCAGTTTTAAGGAAAACACACATAAAATATGCATAACCAAACACAAAACAGACATTAAAACTCGTCAGAAACATCGATATAATACAATTCCACTCTTTAGAAGCATTTTCTTTCCCCATAATTACACTGTCGTACATTTGTTTCTTATCAATTACGTTGATCATTTTTAGGGCAACAGTAAAATCTTTTAAATATTTTGTGCACCCTGCATGGTTATATACTCTTTCCAAAAGAGATTTGTAATAAATATGCAGCTCAGACAATGTTTTTCCAGAGCCAAGCCTTTCCAACTGAAAAAGAGCCAGAAAAATATTCTGGCTTTTTTTTATTTCTAAAAAAAGCCCAAGGTGTTCAAAACAAGCCAGAATTTCAAAATCTGGCTTCAAAAAAGCCAAATTGGCAACCCTGGTCAGCAAGCGCGAGTTGAATGCTTTTTCCTGCTCTCCACTGCCAGACCGCTGCCGGCACCAACAGTTGTTTGCTGATCTTCTTCGGCACGAGTATTCAGAGCATTGTTTTATGTACTAAAGATTGTTATGTTCGCTTTGAGCTGCGAAAATTAAGTACCGTAGTTAATTGAGAAACTCCCAACATATGGCCACCTTGCCCTGCTTTTTTTAATAATCCCATCTGATGAAACAGATACCAGCTGCAGCTTAATTATGTTTGTTAAGAAACAAGCAATAAAATCGTCAATGGCATCGATTTTGTATGTTGATTGAAATAGACCTCGAGGTATGACACTGATACGGTACTTCAAGCAGCGAGACAGACAAGAATAAGAAGTTACTTTTAATGTCTAGAAGACTAATTCTGGAATAAGTTTCCACAGAAAAGTTGCAAGCCAGCAGTTATCCCGCAATGTTCATGAATTTTTTTGTTTCGTGCCTTCCTGAAAACAACCGTTTCAGCGAGGCTCCGCACGAGGTCGCTCACGGGCAGCAAGTGAAATGAAGCGTGCACGACTACCAAGTAAACGCCAGCTTACCTCTTGATGTCGCAAAGAATCACTGTTGGTCCGCAAAAGAGTGTTTGCAAAAAGATGTGCACGCATCACTTGATGAATCTAACTTTTTTTCGAACGCGAACCATTTGTTCAAAAGCAGAATAAGTCGTGCTTTGTTTATGTTGTGGCACACACCATAAAATGTAGCGGATAAAATGAAACTGCCATTGCTTAACACGAAGGCACAAAATTCGACAAGATAATCAGACTTTCATAGCATTTGTATGTTCGTGTTTCTGTGCGTGCGCGCGTGTGTGCGTGCGTACAGCAGAACCTCTACGAGAAAAAGATCGCTTCGAGATATTCCATAGCGAACCTGGGCAATGGTAAGGGTTATTGAGTGACCCAGTCATAATCAGTAGACTTATTCATATCCACTAAAGCGTGCCTCAAACAATGGGTCTATAGATTTAGCTGCAACGTCTGCCGAAGTACAAACATACTTCCAACCTGCCTATCGGTTGCATTACCTAGACTCATCGCCTTGCCTGAAGAACTTAGTTTGCCCATCAAAGGAGACATAGATGGCAGAAAAGTACCAGGCCACCAGTTATCAACTTCTACTCAACAAGAATCAAAACATGTGGTGAAATTTCTTTGCTCAGTCGGAAAGTTTAGCTCAGTCGATGGCTCAATCAACAGTTTCTGGAAAAAGGAAGCTGTGCACCGAAATTAAAGAAGGCTAAAATCATCCATTGCTAATTTACGGTCACGAAGTCAAAAAATACACTTTGAAAGGATAAAAAAGCAAAAACGAAAGAAAAAATGGAGAGAAGTAGCAACAGAAGTGTTCGTATGTTTTCATCATTGCCTAATCAGCAAAACCTACTATTATCGCAGTCTTTCTGAAACCTTTTAATTTTAAGCTCATTGACAACTCGTTCTGCTTTCTTTTGAATTGTGAGCCATGTTGCAAGAAATTAACAGAAAGTACGTTTAGATACGTGGGAAAAATTGCTCAGTGATTAATAACTGGACAAAAATATGTAATTGCCTTTCTTCGAAAATCACAATAAACGTAAAAATTCAACAAAAGATTCAACAATAAAACCCAAGCTAAACTTTATGTTGGTTGCATGAACGTTTTGCAAACAAGGGTTTTAGATGCAAAAAAATATCTTATATAAATGAAGCGCTTAGGAGAAATATTTCAAAATTGCCGGATGATTACCAAAATTCACAATGTTCAGGCGTCTTTAAAACTTAACATCGCATTTTTAGAGGTGCTGAGCTCTCTAATTTCCAGTCAGTGTTTACAGTGTTGGGCAAACGTATCTGCGGCAAAACGATCTGTCACTATTACCATGCAGTCTAGCATTTACGAGTAATAACAAACTTTTTATTTACGAGATTGGCCAACCTGAGTTTGTATTGCATCAGGTATTTTAAGTCGTTTGAAACGAAAATGCTACTTCGCTGACAAGGAAAAGCTTTTTGTGGAAGCTTGCTTCCGCCGTCGCTTCTGCAACCCCCGCGTCGCTCTGAGTACTTCATTTCAACTGTCCAAACAACAAAACCCGGTTCCCACATTACCTTTTTTAAGTCAATCCAAAACAGACCATTCGACTGAAAACAACTTCTTTGCGTTGACCTTCATTGGGTGCCGTTTTGTTTTTAATTAGTGCTGGAAGAAGTTGGCGCAGCCGATCATCGCGATTGACTGACGACAGCCTTGAGCTCACTCTGAATACATGAGCGCTTATTCCACACCACCAACACTGGCTGCAGTTGAGTGGTGAAACGTGCGATCACACAAGGACATCCTTATGCAGAAGGGGGTCCTAAATTTGTGTTTTCAAATTTCGTATTGTTTTTAGTGCAAGGAAAGGCACTTAGAAGTATCGATCAGTCCAAACTATGACTGATTAAATATATTTGAGAAAGCAGCATCTCACAGCGGGACAGTGTGTTTCCAATGCTTTGTCTTAACGATCGATACGCGTCGACAGGTCTATCCGCGAGGGTTTCAAACCTGCAACTTTAATCTCAATTAGGCAAACGCGAAACGATTAGGACGAAGACTGGATTTAGCGAAGATTATTGATACGCGATTGAGTAGGGACGCAACTAAAATCAGGTCACAACTGTAATTTTTGAAAAAAGCAATTTCAGCTCAAAACATATTATCAGCAACACTAACAGAGTAACAATAACCCTTATTTAGTCATTTGTACGTATAACTGCCTTGTCAGCGCGCGCTCCAGGCTCCCGAATATTTTTGCATTGACGAGGAAGCATTTTCCAACTCCCAAGGGTCACTTCTCACAGCAGCATGCTGCACCACTGCTGGCAAAAGTAACCACTCCAACGAAGAGAATGTGGTGCATAAGAGCATGCGGGGTGCGAGGCTTAAACACGAAACAAAATAAAACTAACAGAAAAGCCTTACGTACGTATCAACAACTTTCCCAATGAACCACTACTAGAAGAAATGCGCAGTTCATCGCAACGCCGACGTACTGGTTCCGATTGGACACATTAAAACCACGTGACGGTGAAACGAAGCCACGACCCTTACCTCTAATATTTTTGCATACCATGTCACAGAGATGAATCACTGAAGGCACGAGCATTATTTGGTAAGAGTTAAAGCAATAGCAAAGAAATTATGCACAGCGGACTTTTCACGCAGCTGCCTTTAGATTTATTGGATTAACGCCGGTACTGCTTTGGACACGTTGTTGCTACTTGATAGAGTCACGTGCGCAGTGTTCAAGTGCAGTCTTCCCTTCAAAGTGTGACTGATAGATCAGAAAGCAATCTTAAAATTTACACAACTTTCTATATTGCAGAAACAGCCAACAGGTTAACAATAATGAATCTGTAGTTCAACTACTGCGAACTTCAACTAAAACAACACCAACGTTTCAGCCAGCTGACAGCAGGCTTTCATCAGGGAATATGAATGTAAAAATGTTTTCTGTAAAAAAGACCTTGTGGTAACGTAAGAACCACGCCATCCTGTTGGTTCTTACGTTGCCAGAACCACTTTTCAGATATAAAGTTCACAACCACCTTTTCAGAGGTAAAGTTCAGCCACGTAAATCCGTGTGTTAGATCAGCGTTTCTTAAATATTTGTGGGTCACGGACCCCTAAAACATCCTAATAAAGGTTATGAACCCCCAAGAAGAAACGTTTCAATAAATATTTGAAATTAGGTCCTACAGACTGTAGTAACAAATGATTGTAGTGATCTTGATCAGTCCAAAGTAATAACCGAAATATCTGCAAACCCTGTAACACACATTAACGGACCCCTTAAATCACCTTCACTGACCCTTTAGGTGTTCACGGACCCCAGGCTAAGACCCGTTGTTTAGATTCAAATGGGAGGTAAACTGTGGGTCAAACTACGTGCACGTGCAGCTGCATGATATGTGCCATCAATCTCAAACACCTGTGCTTGCGGTGCCAGACACAAGGACGAAAAATGAACGGACTGTTTCGCACAGTGGTTGTTTTCAAAATGAGGTGAAAGCGACAATTCGGCCATATTGCAAGTTTCTCATCAGGGTAATTGACAAGACACGACGAAAGCGACCTTGCTGATAACTGCAGCGGTGCTGACACCCTCGATCGGTCGGTGATGACAAGGAAAACTACTAAGCGGAGGAGAGGCTATTTGTTAATGCACTGCAGAAGNATGTTTGTACTTTGTCATTCGAAAAATTTGCTAAAAGTNCGCTACACTGATCCACAGGGAGTAAAAAAAACGAGGCAAATTTGGAGGGATATTATTGCATTCTAATTGTGATACCCACAGCAACCTATTGGTTCAGATCCCACCAAAACTACAAGCGGGCATTTTTACGAACACATTTTTCAGTTAACCACAAGTTTTGCTTGTTTTCAAACGAATTAGGCGAATCATCGTGTGTAAATGCTGCCGGCCGCTAAGAAAATGTACATTTTTTGCCTAAAGTAGAGCCTCATCGTGTCTTTATGGAATCATGCGTACCACAACCAACTTTTCATGAAAGTGCAAACTCAAATACAACGAAGGGTACTGCCACTCCCCACCGAACCATCGAACCATACGTATTCACTCGTCATTGATAGCAGGTGAGCTGACGAGCTCAAGCTAATAATCTCCACAAAAAAACCTCAATGAAAAACTTCTTACCTCATTTTTTCATTCACAGCGATGACCACAAATTGACTTTCTTTCTCTTCACGATGTTGAAATCTTGATCAGTCCAAATTTAGTACAGAAAACTGTGCTTAAGCTAATGTGTACTCTATACAAGTTTTCTGCAATTGAATGAAACATTTGTTCCGAATCTGATGCTGTTTGCTACGCAAGCATATCACTGTCAAGCAAGATATTACCTCTTTCCAGCTACAGAAAAAAGCAACACCCAAGTACAAGCAAAATTTAATTTTTTCCTGGATAATACACCAGCGCTTCTTTAAAAGTTTTAGGATCTTATAAATCTGCACTCAACACGCGGATGTCTTTTCTACCCCTGCCTGTAGCACTTCATTTGAGATATCTCTCAAAAGGAAGCCGGTAGAGCCCAGAGGGTATGTACACTAAATGGTAATGGAGAGGTAAAATGTTAGATACCCATGCAAATTATCCAAACATGGACTTAGCATGTTTCGAAAAATGTCTGCAAACCTATACGTTGTTTCTTGACAGGTTTATCGAGAAAACTTTTTTCTCACAACTTTGAGTATATAATAATATTCAAATACAATTTAGGCTGCGAATGTCCTTATCACACTATACTATCATACCTCTTTAATAGTAAATCTGCTAATATTGAACACGTGAAAACTACTTGTGCAGCACAGCGTTCATATAAATCCATCATCTCTGTATGTTCTGCATTACTTGGGACAAGATAGACAGAGTGAAGGGCTGAAACCTGCTTGAGATGAAGAAGAGCCAAGCTGCTGACCTAAAACGTCTTGAGCAATATTTATTACTTACCCATGACGAATTGCAAACCAAACTTGATAATCAAGGCTACAGTGTTGTAGTAGTGTAAGTTGCATTGGTTGCTCAACGTTGTGCAGTCATTCTGGAAGTTTGTGGCACACCTTACAATTTGAAGAAAAGTATAGCAAGATCAGTTTCGCAAAAGATTTTTAAATAACTGAAAAGGAAAAAGGTCTCAGGAAAAAAACATTTTGAAGGCGGGCAACGTTTGTGTGCTGCTGTACGCAAACAAGAAAAGGGCAGCGTGTTCAAATATCAAAGTTTCCTAAAGCGCCATCTGCCCAACTGTTCAAAAGCTGTCGCGTATGTTGTCAATCTGATAGATAACAAACAACGCTAATGAATTAATTAAATTTTCTGTCGGAAGTCGACATCAATCGAATTTCTGTCTAATCGCTGTATCTTTCACATGCCGAGGTGCCCTTCTCACAGTTATCAGAATCCAGACGGCTTAGAACTGTTGTTGGTTCAGCATCAAGTGAAGTTTGCTCGAATTTTAAGACAAAAAATTAATTCCCTTTAATGCTTTTCGTACAAAACCCATTTACCGAACTTTTCATACAATGCCAAGTGAAGGTACCAGTTTTGCCAAGTATCCCGTCAGCTCTGTCTTACCGAAAATGCATTTTTCAACATGATGGAAGGTGTCGAAGCGTGTTAATAAACAGTGACAAATTTACAACATCATGATACTCGACGAACAAACTGGTTATAATAAACTAAATCATAGCACAATGAAAATTCTCCAGAAATATTGCAAATCTATCCGAAAATTTTTCATACGAATCACAGGGTATTTTGCTTCTCTTTAAACTTTTACAGTAGTTGCTCGAAAAACAAATCAGTTATTTTGCAAGAAAACGGTTAGGTTACTCGGGGAAATTGTCCTGAAGCAAACGCTACAAATTGTATTCAAGCTATTTCATCTCAAAGTTCATCATCAATATGGTTAATCTTCTCGATAGGCCTTTAGTCCCTACCCATCCGTATATCTAGATGACCAGAATATCTGTGTGCTGTCTTCTCAATCTCGCTGCGTAATATTATGCGATGCCTTGTCCTGCGGGGCATTTGTCTGAACAAGCAGGTGTTACTGCTCCAAATGCCATGATTGCACTTGCCTTCAGCTCATCATTAGAGTGATAACATTGTTGGTGGATTCTTTTTCAAGTGTTCCCTAAATTTATTGTATTCAGGGTGTCACCAGTAATGGAGAGATCGCGCACACAGGTAATTGTTACAGTCCGCTCTTCACGTGTAAATGGACGTTCATCTGCCGTGCTATTTACGCATTTTTACATTTTATTTCTCATATATTTTCTCTGAAAAAAAAAAAAAACTTATAACACACGCATAACTAACTATGACATAATAACACAAAGATGGGCACTGACTTTGGCCCACCCTTGTAATGCTGGATCCATGACCCAACAAATGCAAGGGCGAAAAAATTATGTATATTTTTCAAAAAATCCACAATTCAAAAACAGATCTGACCTTCCAAACTCTGATGTATTGCTGTGAAGCCATCGCAAGACCTGTCCCTGCCCAAATGGTTAAGCTCAATACCCTTCGAGTTAAGTGTTCCGAGCCTTGTCAACTGTTAGGCCTGTTGGTCTAAACCAGGCGTGCACAACCCTTTCGCTATTGCCGGCCGCATTACGTTTATTTTTATGAATTACAGTCGCCAGTGAGTTCAAGATATTTTTATTTTTTTGCATTGCTTCTTTTCTGCTTCCGCACACTCAGCCTACCCTGCTTCCACACGTCTGCTAGGCCGTCTTTCCACTAATTATCCTCATACAGTAAGACAAAGACTTTGTCATCAATGCACGGCCGCCGTTAATTGTAATTTTAATTGCATATTCACGGCCGCATAAATTTTTATTGGTTCGGGCACAGGTTGTGCACCCCTGGACTAAAACATTCATTAGGAACAAGTGTGCTTTGCTCATCAGAAACTTTAAAATGGCGCTGCTTCTTTTGATGCAAAATGTTTGGTACTGCCCCGGTTTTACAATTCATTTAAAAACATCACCGAAAGCCGTGCTGTCCTAAAACTGTCAAACCCAGAAGGATCAACAAATGCATCAACTCGTCCCAAGCATTAGTGATTCTGGTGTACCTACACCCAAGTTGAAGATCATGACTTGACTTGTCTTGCTGGCCAATGTCTTTAACCAGTGGTGCCACTATAGTGTTTATCCACTAGATCTAGTGTTTTTGCATTTCATCTGGTGTTCTAGTGGTTTTTCATAGCTATCTAGTTATTTTATGAGTGAACTGAATGTAATTAATTACACAATTTTGTATAACTGTAATTGAGACTTTTTGATTTTGTGCAATTGTAATTTGCTAAAATTCTACCTAATTACATCGTAAATTACAAAACAGCATATAATCTGTTTTGAGTTAAACCGCTACGAAGTCACTGTGATCATCTGGTAAAATTTTCAGTGACCTGTAGAAACAAACACAAGTGTTTCTGCTATCTTCCGGTTTCTTTGCCTCTGGTTTACAACGAGTTGCGCAATTGTTTGCTTTGCAACGGATTTTCTGGCCAGTTTCATTGTGTGGAAGTTTGCATTTTGCTTTTACACCTAACTTGCATTGAATTACTTTAGAAGTGTGTTCTTTGGGCCATCTGATGTGAGACAAATAAATAAATATAAAATGTTCATCAAGCACCAACCTGTTCTTAAGTAGGCTGCAACACCAATTTTCCTGTCGCATGTTGATCATTATCAGCAGCAGCAGCAGCAGCTCGTTTTTCAACATTTTTGTACAAGGCAAGTCGCAAGACCACAGTATCCGCTGACAGCACTAATTTTTCGGTTTTGCAAATTGAAACTGCCAGCTACTGTAGTTCATTTCCCACTAGTTGTGAACAACGCACTTGATTTCCCACTAGTTGTGAACAAAGATTATATTTGAATAAGATGATAGGACTGACGATGCGTAGTGTTACGTGAAATCGATTTCCTATTTGCGATTGGTTCCTTGCTTCTTTCACCTGTAGAGTGAAGTTACTTGAATACAAATATGCGCAAGTTTGAATCATCGCAAAAAGGTGAAAGCAGAGCCCAGTCGGCTGATTCCTTGAAAGCCAGCCTATAGAAAACCTAGAAGCTTTTATTTGTCAATGCACTTGATGTAAAAACTTCAGAAAAAGACGTTTCTAAGAAATAAATAGAAAAATTTTGCATGCCACCGTTTTCATTACATACTGTCTTCACTCATCATCAGTACTGCGTTTTAACTCAATACGGCTGCAAAACAGGTAGGTGTGTTTTTGCTTCATTGCAAAAATCCAGATATAACGTAGAGAAAAAAGTTTTTTTTCTGATCGTTTTGATCTCTGCGATGTACTGTGGCACTTTGCGGAGAAAGCGGTGCACAAATATCAGGCACAGTGTTTATTGGCAAGAAAATTAATTTCAAAGGATATTTATCTTCAGTTTTTCGCATACACTCAAGTCTTCCTTGCAGCTTCCATTCTGCTAACAGTTACAGACGCAACGTGCAAGGATCCTGAAGTTGTTTGAAAATTACTATAACGAACAAAAAAGGTAAAAATCAACGGGAACCACAACACACATTTCATAAATATACCCAAAAAACATGATTAAATTCAGATAAATGTCAGCCATATTTCAGAGATCCTAATTAAGCGCGCAATGTCACTACCCCCACCTTGCACCATTTGCAAAGGGAAAGTTTCTCAGACTATGTTTTTCGACATATGCTGGGGGGAAGCCGTACTACTGATTTGTCTGTCAGGAGACGTTTACTTCTAACACTATTTACACACCTTTGTTGTAGTGATAAAATAAATGTACGCCGCAAAATGAGCCAATGCCACGACTGTTGTAGCAGATGCAACGACGAATCACTTTTAATCTAAATGATCTCATAGCATGAGCAAATCCTGGGCTGGGAACACTTTATTCAAAAGAACCTGATGGCATTTCCATGTTCTTGTTGTAGGTTTTTTCTTGGTTCTTGCAGAAATTGTCGCATCCATCGCAGTGGCGTAGCCAGCCCAAAACTTTGGCGGGGGAAAATACTTTGACTTTTAATCAAGCAACAGTATTTTGCTTGGGACACCACCCCTCAAAGCACAAATGACAAGAAATTCTAGAAACTTGAGGTGGGCATGGCCCCTTTCGCTCCCTGGCTACGCCTATATGATTCATCGTATTTTCTGTCATTTTTGCAGGACGTTTGTTGCAAGATTACCGTTTGTTGTCAATAGTGTTGCCTTTAGTTCAACACTTCAAGGCAGAACTGCCTAGCTTGCATGAGCGCCCGACGCACTAACAATGCATAAAATCAAACTACGCACTGCACGAAATTATATTAACGGATAGTTGCAGCTCACCTGTCGTGCAGTATAATTGAACTGAACTTTGCGCGTGAAGTTACTGTTACCTCGTTGTTGAAATCAATTTCGATATTGTTACGTGACCTCACCTCCCACAATGCGGTGGCGATTCTAAGGGGGGGCCTGGGAGGACCGTGGGTCCCCCAGATTTTTTCTTGGCCCTCCGTTTGGCCCCCCAGTTTTTTCTTAATTTCCCGTTCAAGTTTGTTTGGTTGACATATGCAGGGTTGCCAAATGCGTTTTGTAAAAACAACGGCCATTTTGTCAACAGCGCCAGATCTTAGCCGTGTCGTAATTTGTAAGCAGCCCAGGGAAAACAGAGACAATCAGTATTGTTAAGCCACAATTAATAATTTGCCCTATTTTGGCTGATTCGTTACATTTCGGTGTGTGTGTGACGTAACAATCG
>JGI24159J19872_10008768_pt1 | contig 13248 bp, 10 predicted proteins | sample Ectturendosymbi4_FD_19872 | JGI IMG/M metagenome (IMG submission 19872) | reverse complement strand
AACACAAGCATGAAAATACGTAGTCGACGGGAGGTTTGCAAAAAGTGGTGAGATGGTTCTTCGATACAGGCGATAACCCAGATTCCCACCAAAATGCAATTGTTTCTTTTTGGTCCATTAACAGTGTTCCTTGAAATTTTCATGCAAAATCATTCTGTGGTTTTTGCGTTAAGTTGACATCAAACAAGCAAAAAATGTACGAAATCATACACAAACTCTTTTGCATAAGTAATGGGGGTAAACCCCAAACCCCCCTCCCTTGCGTACACCCTTACCGGCTGCGATAATCACAACACATTAACGTTCAGTGCAAAAGGGAAACAAAAAATTTTATCTCGCGCTGGGGAGGATCATGCTGTGAATATTAATTTGTGCGTCAAGCTGGTTGTACCACTTATCTTGGCAGATACTCAGAGAGCGAAAATATCGTTCAACAAACGTGATGATGTAAGCTTCATGTATTGGTGGTTTATTTACGTTATCATGAAACAAAGCATAGTGCTGCAAAAACGCCACTTACTCGTTTTTGTCGTTTTTACAGTTAGGTTTGTTCCAATTACCGCGGTGCGCTGACCATCTCTTGGAAAATGTATTCTTGGTTTGTCCGACATACTGTTCATGACATAGCACACAAGTCGCTATGTAAATGCCATAGTCTGCGCATGTCAAGTTTTGANTCAGAGGAAAGGTTTTANTTTTGCTCATTATTTGTGCATCATTTGTGCATCTAACAGAGAAAGAAATCACGTATCATTGATTTGTTGTGTCTCCCATAGCAACCACAAAGTGCACAATGGCTGCAAGGTCCTGACTCACCCTTGACAGGCTCCCTCGTCTTTCTTAGCAAGGAGTTTGTGGTATTTTNCCAGTTGTCTTAGGTCTTTTGTAGGTTATCATTGCCTTCGGATTTAACTTTTTTTCTTTNTCTGTTAAAGTTATNAGGTGGAGGAAAGATGTAGCACAAACTTGTGGGTCATCTTTTCTGTTGCATTTTGTGGGGCGTAGTCTTTCTTCCCAATTTGATGCCATTGCTATCATGTCATTAGTCATGTCCAAAAGAAAGTCTGAGCGAATTGCCTTTTCTTTAAGTCGATTTAAGCTGCTGAGGTAGTCTTCTTTCCTTTGGTTAAGACGCCTCAATCTTATTGCTTCTCTAAATAAGATTGACTTGAATGTTGACTTTGAGTGGTGTGATTTCCCGTTAATGAAGTGCCTTCCCTCTGCTGTGGGTTTTACGAAGTCTTTGGTAACAAATCCAAATCATCGTCTGTAGTTATGCAATGATTAACATCGGAATTGAACTTCACCCTTTTGATCGGCTGTGAAAGCTTGGCGAAACGTCAGTTCAAAACGACTTTTGGCAAAGGCTGAAGTCAGTACTTGTCGAATGCTTTCATTAGACGATTCTGAACTAACTATCCAAATTATGTCATCAATAAATCTGTGGAAAAGTTCTGCCTCACATAGCACCCCAGCAATCGGCTGCATCATGTAATGTACAGCAATGTTTGCCAATGAGACAGAGAGGTTGTCACCAGTAATAATTCCGTTCTTTGGGTATACAACTGGTCTCCATATTAGGCGACAACATTGTTCAGGCAAATTTTGTTCAATTCAACAATGATTCTCGGGCCTTGTTGATTTGGAATGTTTCTCCACATTTTCCAGGGTTTTTGTTACCGTGTCTCTACACAGGCTTGGGTAAGTGCTTTTACATCTGCCGCCACAATGTAAAACACAGGTTTTTGCTTTCCAGTTTTTCGAGCTTTGGTTCGGCAATCTTTCCAATTGAGCAAGTCCGAAATATTGGCGTGTGGCGTCTGCTTTGGCAAAATTCATCTGGGCAGTTTCTTGCAAAAGAGTGTACTTATAGGTTTAAATATTAATTCTAGAAAAGCAGTAATCCCTGAGGTGCTTATGTTCCCAACAGATTGCAGCAAGCGCACAGGTATGTCGTTGATATCGACGTTCAATAAATTCTCTGGTGTCATCTTGTGTGTTTTGAAAAGCGGGTAAGCGTAAGCCGATGAATTGCAACAAAAAACTCTGCCAATGCACCTTGACCTTGCGGTACGAGTTGCTCTTGGATTTCATTCCAAGTACGTGTAGCAGCAGTTCATGGTTCACTGCACTCATATCATGGTTATATAGAAAAAAAAGAATATAAAAACGACATATAAAAAGAAAAATCTTTCCCTCCTAAAAATGTATTTGGCCCTCCAAACCTTAAAACTCGGCTACAGGATACGAAGGCTTACTGGCAACAGCAAACAACACCCAGTCGTACTGTTTAATTGTCATGTCTCACTGCTCATTAGAAACAAACCTAGCCAAGGTATGAGCGGATAGTTTCAAAGAAGGAACAACAAAACCCAAACCGGTTTTGTTGTTCCTTCTTTGAAACTATCCGCTCATAACTTGGCCCCAATTTACTCACAGCCACGCGTAAATCGTTCTAGGGGTTCAAACGGTTCCGATACTTGTTTTTCAAATGAAGTACATAGGAAAATCCAGATCGCTTGAGGGCACTAGAATAAGCAAAGTTTTTGTACTCAATTTCTGGTAACTTGGCATGGTTAAACACAAAAACTTTCGAGTTCTGTTGCATCAAATAACTGTCTCGCCATAATTGCGTTATAAACGTCACAATGCGCTTACAATCGCATACCGGCCATCTGCAGCGTAACCGCAGCGTGAAGCAGAAATAGCAATACAAACCTTCAGCAATTTAAGTTGTTTAATTTAGTGGCGTTAGATACAATAATTAGACTGGATACTGTTCTCTTGTATAATAACACTTGCAATATTTCATAAATCTTGTCTATTCTGAAGAAAGTACATCCAAAAACATACAAGCTCTTTCGAAAATTGCATATCGGCCCCTCGAAAATCTTGTTTCGAATCCCCATGAGACCGGGAGCCCCGGTTGGGAACCGCTGATCTAGAACCATTGGTGTAGGAGATGGGGTCTAGACGGCAGCAACATTTTAATAATATGGAATTTGTAAATAAAATTTCCGGACCAAGAAAGGTGTTTTCAAAGCAAACACAAAACACTTGGCAGGCAGGGCACTTACGGAACGCAAAAATTTATGTACAGCTAAATGGGGGATCATTCTTTGAAAAGAATCAGACGCTGACATTTCATGGTCGTATATTCTGGTACAAAAAAGTGGGTGACTTTTTTGCCTTTCACATCATTTCAGGTAAAAATTATGAAAACGCTGTTAATTTTCAGACGAAGCACGATAACTTTCAAAAGAAAACTAGTTTTAGTCGCCGTACGTTTAACGGAGAGTATAAAACGCTGAATGCATTTTTTCCGACAGCTTGTTTTAAAATATCTATGTGTACGGCATGGGCGTCCGCAGAAGTTTTTCCAGGGAGGGCAATGTAGACATTTTGCTTATCCTTTTCAGTTTGCTATCAATGCAGTGGCGCACGCAATATATTCAATGGGTGGTTTCATTCAGTGGCATGTGGTGGTCATTTTTATTTGGTGCGTTTGTGACGTCGCAATTTGACGTCATACTCATGTTTCCAAGCCAACGATTTGGCGAAGTTAGTTGACACAATATGCATATACTTCTGCACGCACTCTCCTTATTTTATGTGTCATTGCACTGAATATAAACTATCAGCGCTCCAAGTTAGGATATCGGAGGAAAACAAACTGAACCATACGGCACAGCAGTTCAAAACTGAAAAAATTATAAGGCTGCGCGTTAAAACAGGGGAGTAAAACACATTCATCACTACGTGAGAACAATTACAACTGCAAAATGAGGCTGCGGTAATGTCTCGTCGAGTATGAGCAGTCCAGCATACAAAGTGTGCGACTGAACTGGCTAGAGAAACCAGGTTTGCGAGATCGAATCTTGCTAAACTACACAAGAATTGAGAATGTACATAAAGTACGCAAGAAAACTCTCGTTTTTTGCTATGTATAGAAGTCCAGCAAACTTCTAGTTTTCCTTGTTAAACATACATACTGCGTAGTGGACAAAAGGTCTGCAAAAAGTGGTGATATGGTTCCTGGATGCAGACGATAACCCAGATTCCCACCAAAACCTAATTATTACTTTCTGGCCTATTTACAATGCTTCTTGAAATTAGCGTGCACATTCATTCCGTGGTATTGCATTAAGGCGAAAAATTAACAAGCAAAAAGTATGCGAAAACAATTAATCCCGTTTGCGCAGGTAATAAAGTTTTTGTAACATATCAAACTCAAGGTGGGGTTTTTGACCTCACACCTCTACCCCTTGCGTACGCCCCTGTATCGATGCAATGCAAATGGATGTTCACAAGCATTCTTGTACCTTGAATCATCGAAAACAGAGTAAAGCAGAGCGCAGTCGGATGATTCCTCGAACGCGTACAGAAAACTTTGTGCTTTTGACTGGATGTTCACAAAACGCTTTACCCTTTCAACACCACAAAGAAAATGCCCNATGTTACCTTTTCAGGCATTGTGACCGAATCGACATAATTTTTTCAGCAATTAAAAAAATCGGTCTATGACCGGAAAAANAAACCCAGAGCACACTCGCAGTCTTNCACCAACAATGGATGTTTCAAACTTGTAGAAACATTGCTGCAGATTCACTCCTGCTTTTTTTCACACAGTACGTGCCTTTTCGCTATCAGCAGTCACTGTCTCGCTGCATTACCTGCAAAGATGTCGCGTTCAACAGTTGCATTGGCAAAATACCTTCTACTCAAGGGCGTATGCAAGGGGGGTTTGGGGATAACCCCCCTTGAGCTTGATATTTACAAAAACTTTATTACCTGCACAAGGAAGATTATATCTTTTCTCATACTTTTTGCTTGTTAATTTTTCGACTTTATGCAAATACCACATAATAAATTTGCATGCAAATTTCAAAGAACATCGTAAATGGGCCAAAAAGTAATAATTAGGCTTGGGTGGGAATCTGGGTTATCGTCTGCCTCGGGAAACCACATCACCACTTTGTGCAGACTCTCTGTCCATTACGCATGCTTAAGATTGTGTTCCGCGATAGTTAACTTTATCCAAAACAATTGTTTTTATTTTGTCTGGTAAGGCTGATTAGCGCAAGCGCGGACCGCACTGGCTACATTACCAATTTCTGTAGCATGATAGAACTGTTGCATGAGCTCAACCACAGCTATTTTTAACATACAAGCATTCAGGCATTTGAAAATGTCTGAGCAGGAAAAAAGGAAATCTAAAAGTTTGTTGGACGTCTATGCATAACGAAAAATCGAAAGTTTTCTTGCGTACTTTATGCGCATTCTCAATTCTTGTGTGGTTTAGCGAGATTCGATCTTCCAAACCGGGGGGTGCGTCAGCCAGTCCAGCCGCACACTTTCTATGCTCGGCTGCTCGTATTCGACAAGACATTAGCGCAGCCTCATCTTGCAGTTGTAAATATTGCTCTGACGCAGTGATGAGTGTGTTTTACTCCCCTGTTTTAACGCGCAGCCTGATATTTTTGCAGTTATGAACTGCTGTGTCGCAGCGTTCACTTTATTTTCCTCCGATATCCTAACTTGGAGCGCTGATAGTTTATATTCAGTGCAATGACACATAAAATAAGGGGAATGTGTGTAGAAGAACGTGCATATTATGTCAACAAACTTCGCCAAAACGTTGGTTTTGAAACATGAATATGACGTCAAATTGCGACGTCACAAACAGCGCAATCTAAAAACAAATGACCACCATATGCCACTGAATGAACCACCACTCATGAAAATTTTCTGCATACGCCACTGCTTCTACTGTTACTTGAAGTCAACTTTTGAAGATTTGTTGCCATGCTATTTCCACGCAATAAAACCCAACGATAGAACAATCCGTTCGCAAGCTTCGCAACTTGCTACTGCAGGAAAAAGAGCGGACATGAGAAAACTGCAAGCTTATCACTGGTTGACATAAGAAGAGTGAACCTGGCTCTTGTGCAAATTGAGTGTCATACCGGCAAATAAACTATTAATGCAAGAATTAAATCAATTAATCGGAATTACGATGCTGACTTCAGTTCTTTCATAAATTTTTTTGTTCTTATTCCCAATTTCCAGGGGTGGAAAATGCCCGTTTTGCCTCCCCTGCCGGACGTCCATGGTGTACGGATATTTCTAACAAACAACGTTAAATAGATTTACTGAAAGTGATACATACCCACGTGAATCCTTGGCATGCAAGACTTGTGGATAAAATTTCACCCAACACGGCAGGGTAGCTAAAAGCACCAGGGTAGTATGCGAAAAAACTTGTTGAAAGCCAATGGGTCATTCCCTTCATCAAAACATTTTCTATGTCAGCAAACACATCTGACCATTCTTCTGGGTACTCTGGGGCTGTTTCTGGAATGAGTAGCCTCAAAAAACCTGCAAATACAGTTTTAAGCTCTAGGTTTTCTGTAACATTTTCTTTCGAGAAATCAAACTGAAAATACGTTTCGCTCAAATAAATGATTTCACTAGAACATCAAAAGTAACTGGCGCCAGTGTTCAATGGGATCGCCAGACCTATTAAATGCCTGAAACAACTCGCCGTTATGAATCACTAAGAACATAGGTTGCGTGCTTGAGTGAGCTTGCATTCGATACGATGGCAACAAATCTAGAGACTTGTGGCGCCAGTTGGTTAGTTTCGATTTTTTAGTGAAATAGTTATTTGAATAAAACGTATTTTCCAGATTTTATTTGTACCAGTTTTCATTTGACGCAGCTTGTGTTCCTGGCGTCAGTCAGTTAAGATGTTTTGATATCTAATCTTGTGTTCCGATTCATTCATTTTAGTCTTGAGTTTGTTTGCTTTCTTTGTTGTTATATTAGCCTTTCAAGGCGAAATTTGTTTAGAAAAATACCTACCAATCAGTGGAAAACTATCAATCACAAACTATTTAAAATAAAACGCTATTCACTAACAAAGCTATTTTGACCATAGAAAAAAAGTTGACCATTGAAAAAAAGTTTAAGGTGGAAAAAGATTTATTACAGACAGAAGAATACGGGTCGATGAAAAGCATCTGATTACGTGCTGAGCTGAACTTTTGTCTAAAACTTGTTGCTGGCAGCTCTGATGCTAATCAGTTCTCATCTTTAGCATAGCCTGCAGCTATTCTAGCGCACTTCATTTTTAGCCTACCTGACACGTAGGCTACGTTTCACGGTTAGGTTTGCTGTTTTGGAATTTACGCTGTCACTGAGAGCTCCAACCTAGCCTGTAATCGACTGCACTGTAAATTCGTTGTAGCGTAATTTTGATGTCTTCGCTTAACTAATAAGATAAGCAGCATTCATTCATGAAAGCTTGTAGGAAGAAATGGTATAGTCTGCTGTTTATTAATCTTTTGTCCACAAGAAGCCCAATCTTACCCAAATGAGTTTAAATACTTTCGTGCGGGTTTATGTAACGTATTTGTAATGTGAATAAGTGCCCTTCAACCTTTTTGTCATCGTAGAACCAGGCGCGTAGCCAGAAATTTTGATAGGGGGGTCAAACAACAACTGAGTCTGAACATTTAAATATTCAAAATTTAATACCCCTTGATTTTAAAGCATCGTCTATAAAATGTGCATTTTCTGACCCTTTTCTGAATGATTATGTTCAGATTTAAGCCGGCAAACAGATAGTCTATTTTCATTGAATCGACAAGTTTTAAAAGTTTATTTTTAGTAAAGTTCCAAACTTCTGCTTTGGATGAAAACCACCATTTGCTCATAAAACTTTTCTGCGAAAACAATTGTAAAAATCTCGATTCTAAGTACAATCTGTAGCATGCATTATGCAGCCAATATTGCTGCTGAGCCAAAATCATCGTGGCCGTCATTATAATTGCAATTCTTATATTTACACGCGTTTGATGCAAGCCTGCACCACCACATGTTCAATCGAAGCCGAGTAGTGACTTTTCTCTCAGACGCCGAATCCCAAAGTAGGTGAACACACACACTTGCGCGCTTCTAAAACGTGGACCTTGTCCAAATCTTGAGCGACTGGTTGACGTATGCAGCTGAAGGTTAGAGTCCCTCAACGCGTTGGAAAAATGTTTGGATTTTATGTCATCAAACACGCAATGAAAATCGACTGCAGCAGCTAGTGGTATAACTAGAGGTTTCAGCCAGGGGCTAGGAAACTTAGCAGAAGGGGACCCACTTGCCAACACTCACAAAAAATGAAAGTGAATAGGGTTCTAGATCTTTATACTAAAACCTGAAGTCACCGTAGAACACTCTGAAAAACTTCCGAAAATTGCACACCGCAACAAACTGCTGACAACCGAAAGAATACTTAACACCGAAATACGAAATATAAGTCAAGTGGGGGCCCGGTTTTTACATTTATATCTTGCCAGGTGGAGCGGTTCCCACCCCTTCCCTCGTCAGTTGCTCCACTGGCGGTAGCATTTTTGTACGATACTTACACTAAGCTGGCTTCATAAAAACGATCAGATATTTATCTAGCTATTTAGAGATAACAATATATATCACAAATATGATAAGGACAATTTTTTAAATTGCGGAAAGTCACACATGCCCTCTAAACAAACTTGCATATGTTTGACCCACTCAGCCTACACCAGTTATGTCCAATCGAAATAGCTTACTGAGAAAAAATTATGTCACCATCTTAACCAGGGCCGCACATTGAATAACGTATGAAAGCCGCCCATTTAATGACTTACTTTGATCTTAGCAAACTAAATTTACAGTAGTGTAAGCGAATGTACTGAAAGTGTTCGAATCTTAACTGCAATGCTAACGACTGTTTGTTACTTTTAACCACTCCGTAGGTGTAATTTTATGGGCAAGTTTGGGGCCAATGGAGCAAGGGTAGAAATTAGAAAACTAATAAAAAGTATTGCACCAAGGTGTCAGTGGACGTATGGAAATCTCCCAGCACGCAGTACAGACGTGATAAAGTGGCACTGAGGATGAAAAATGTCAAAGTTAAGATTATTGAAATAAGGACAGGTTGTTGGTATGTCGGCTACTGACACTACAGAAAACCAACACTGGGCGGCAGAAAACCTTTGACTGGGCTGCATGCGACCCGCGGGAAGGACACAGCTGGTCTACACAAGCGTGAAAATGCTTTTGTAGTCGCGAAAAAGTCGAATATCACCACGGCTCTGCCTTGAAGTTAATAAATACTTGTTGCCGCAACTTACCACAAAGGTTGGTGAATTGATCTAACCCAGTGGTTCCCAAAGTATGGGTCTAAACCCAAACAAGGGCGCAGCAGGGTCAAAATATTGGTAGCACAGAGGCGATCCAAACCGGGCTTGTATATTTTCAGCGTTACCACTGCTTGTCTGTGTTTGCCTGCAGCGAAGACACTTAAGAAAAGGGAAGAAAAGTGTAAATTTCTGACATGAAAAGCGTACTTTGCAACTTACTGCCAAAAGTCATCCCTGCAGTCATTTTTTTCATATGTTTTTTGAGGCATGGGTCGCGAGGTGCTCACCAAACTCAGCTTTGAGTCGCGCTCAAAAAAGTTTAGGATCCGGTGATCTAGCCATTCTGACATAAGCGGTTGAAATCCTTTTCAAATCCATTAGTGTTTAGGTAACAAACTCCAATCGACTGGAAAAAAATTCAATTTTGTTTCATTTTATTCACATGCGCGTTATCGAGAAAACAGATTGCAAGCTATCTGTTAGTAATAACAGTCTCAATGCTCTCAGTGGTTACAAAATAGAAAGCATCTTTCTACTCATGTTAGATTTTGCTGCTGACTTCCCATTGCAGCTTCAAATTATTTACCGTAGGATAGGGTGACTAGCAATTAACATCGGATGGAAGTTGAAACACTTTCAGAATATGTACAGCTTGGACTCAGATTACTTGACAAAACTGTTTTTTAACTTGCCGGTGTTGCAGAGCAACAATGCTTTGCTATGCTGTGATAGAAAGACAACTTTGCTCGCGTAAACATAAAGTTAGATTGGAAATAAATTCGTAACAAACGTTTATTCTTTGGTATTACCAAACACGCACATGACCGTGAGTTGAACCTAAATCGCGCATTGCTCGAAGTATTCAAAAATGAAATGGTGAAACTGGTGTTTTTGGTGAAACGCACTAAAATTTACCGAAAGGGAGAGATACAACAAAAAGCGCATCCAAATGACAGTAAAACTGAGCTGTGCACTTGCTCTGCGGAGTGCAAGTGACCGGAAAACCGGCTGCATTATAAAGAAACAGCTGTTACTCATCGAGTGCTGCATTAAGAAACATACATTGCTCTATATTTCCGCTATAAATGATTGAGTATTTGTACTGATTTCCCCAGAATGGTTTTGTAAACGTGGAAGGTGTGCATCGCATATTCGAGCATTCTGGCTGATCGCAAAATTCAGCTGCTTTTCGCATATATCGGTTGAATTACTGCATAAATGTTGCTTGTAGACTTGCATTAAGGAGCGCTGGTCTGCGTTACGGCGTTGAGCGAAACAGCTTCTCGCAAATACAGACTTCTGATCGATTTTACCAGTCGCTACACTTAATGTTGCTCGTGGATTGTTAAGACTTCGTTGTGACATCAAGCGATGTAATTGCTCGCATATAATAACTCTTTTGCTCGCAGATAGCAGTGCTTTCGGTTGATGTTATGCGTGGGCTGGGTGTTTGGAGGCAGAAAGTCTATCGCATATATCGGCTACACCGCTGATCACATATTAGAGTCTTGTGCGCGGGTTTTGTTCGCTCCCGCCGCGCAAACGAACAATTTGTACCCATCCCGCAAACGCAGGAATATGAAAAATCTTCCCCGTTACCGTTCTGCACTCACAGACTTCCAACCCGCACTCACACCACGCGCCCTCCCAAACCCGACCAAGCCGCACTGTTTCGGTCCCAAACCCGTCACTGTGTGTTTGAAAACGACTAAAAGTGAATGTAATGTATTTCATCGTTGGCGGCAATTTATTCAGTGCTTCGTTTTAAAAACCAACAGAAGCTCTTAAAAAGCACTGTAAAGTAAAAATGTGAAACCTTTTGTTCAACCATCAGCGCTTCTTTCTCAACTTCGAGAGCACTGTTCAAAAAGAGTATGTCGTTCACTGAGGAACTCTTCAAATTTGCTCATCTGTATTTCACGACATGCCCAGCCACAGGGGCGGATCCAGGTAGTAAGCTTAGGGTGGGGGGCGATTTCAGTAATATTTGATAGTCAAGTCTCATAATGGTTTCACTACTGTAAGAGGGATGAAGTGTCCTTCACAATACTGCTGTAACAAAACTATGGAGGACAAATTGGCCTTATATTGCGAATGCTGATTTTCGAATTGTAAAAAATCACGGTGAATATAGTTACTTTCGTAGGTTTTAGGGGGGGGGGCATCGCCCCCTCTGGATCCGCCCCTGTCCAGCCATACGAAACTCTCGTTCATTACAGCACAGGTTGTCATCAGGCAGAACGTATTTTTTGCAAGATAATTGAGATCTGGAAACTCCAAGGTCGCTGCATTCTTGTGCCACAAACTCTCTGTAGCATTGAAATCCTTGCTCTTGTCACTTTCCCGTGCACTAGGTTCACATTCACTTACCCGCACGAAGAATTTCTTATCCAACGCCTGCTCAACACCAAGTTCATCCCACGATCGCACGCATAGCTCTGTGGGTTCTCTCACCCGCCCCACAAACGCGGGTACCCGCAATCCACGCAGGGCTCTATCGCGTATAGAGAGGCCTGCTAGAGTAAGCTGCGCAATATTTGTCTGAATCGAATCAACAAACCTATACTCGCATCATTGCAGATCTGTGAAACGCAGACAGTGCAGTTTTAAGAAATCGTGTCTTTGGTTTCACTTTCACATTACCACATACTCATTATCCCATTTTCCGTTTTTAATGCTGCATTTTGTGCGAAGAAAGAAGTTAAAAGAGTTTGAGTTCACAACGCCATTATTACGTTTCGCTTAACGCTCAGAGAATACATTCACATAAGAACCATAAATCTTAAGTCTGCATTCTTGGTTGTGTGTACGAGTACAAACTAACTAGCGTTTCATGAGATTCTGTTATCGCGTCGGAGCGGTCCAGAAGGGGACACAAAACAAAAGTCTGCCACGATTTCATCCCTGGGTTTCTGTTTGCACCACCTAACCTATTGCGAGCAGGTGCTGCTTAGCTGCTCTTAAGTCGGTTAATGAACAAGTTAGCAAAACGAAGTCAAAAACTACAAAATATTACCTGGTTTGACGTTGGGATAAGCTTGTCGCTTGCCTACATTTTTATGATAGTCAAGCACCAGATCTGTTAGGCTTCGAACGGCCTCTCGGAATTTCTCTGGTTCCAATCCCAGATCTGGATGGTTGGGAGTATACAAAATGTCATTCAGAAGAGCAGCTTGTTCATCACCAACAGAGCCCATTTTATAAGGCTGGATTTGCCACCTGTATTTTCACAGCTTCATTCAAGGATGTACAGTAGTTAACAGCCAAATAAAATCACAAGTAGAAACTCGCAAACAAAGAAAGATAATAACGGATAAAAGCTGTGAACACAAACCGACAGAATACCCGGTACCCAAAAATCGTTTTAAAGCAATGGAAAAGTAGGTTGATGTTGGAGCATCATCCGCAATTTGTTGATACCACAGCGAAACTGCCCTCACAATCAAGTGACCTGCATACGTTTTGAGCTTAGCTGTCTGATTCGTATGACTACAAGCGCAAGGGCAGAGCAGGTCGCTTTTGTGACGGTCAGGCGCGAGTTCAAATGAACAATCAACGCCTGAGGCATACACGAACGGAAAGCGCATTAAAGAATAGCACTTGTTTAAATGAACGTAACATTATCTCAACAAATCAAAAGGCGACGCCGATGCATGTTGCCAAGTACCGAGTTTTTATTCGTAGCTCGGCTACAAAGGCTTTGAAAACAACTCTACTTGGAAAAACCCAATGTTTACCCCCTTGAGAAACGTTCTTCACTTTTTTCCATTTCGTATCAAACTATAGTCACCTTTGCTGTCACTTTTGTTAATTTCGCAAAAAAATTTTCGGACCTCAAATTCGTCTTCATACACCCTTATACCACTGTCGCTTTTTGCATTAAAACCCTTTAACGACCGCGCTAGCCAATAAATTGTCTCTCAATTTTTTGGCCAATTGTGCTCCGCGATAGTTCACTTTATCCGAAATAATTGCCGTTATTTTGTCTGCTAAGGCTGATCAGCACAAGCGCTAAACGCATTGGATACATCAGCAATTTCTGTAGCATGATAGAACTGTTGCACGAGCTCAA
>JGI24159J19872_10008766_pt1 | contig 13251 bp, 6 predicted proteins | sample Ectturendosymbi4_FD_19872 | JGI IMG/M metagenome (IMG submission 19872) | reverse complement strand
CAAAACTGCAATCTGTACTGCATAATCAACATTACAAAGATCACTAAGTAAAGAAATGGGATACACACCAAAATTTTTGATTGATAACGTTAGTGTCAAATTGACATATAGAGCGTTTGCAATACTCAGAAAAAGTTGAGAAATGATAGTGAATCCAGATGTGGATGGTTATCAGATGATTCCTGATAATGATTGTATACTGCTTTAAACAGCGGTTCCAAAACTTTTTTGAACGTGACTGAAATCTGACTTGGTGAACATCTTGCGACCCAAGTCTCAAACAGCGTATGTTAATATGACAAAAATGTTGATTGTATGGATGATTTTTGGCAGAAGGTTGCTAACTTTGTTTTCAGTGTCAGCAGTTTACTATTTTCTCAAGTACCTATGCTACACTACAAACAGACAAGCGAACAAGTTTGAAGAATTACAACTCAGGTTTAAGGTTTTGATCGCCTCGGTGCGACCTATTTTCTGATCCTTTGCGAAATCGCAACTTTTGTTTGGGTCACAACCTATACTATGGGAACCACTGGCTTCAATGCTTAAACCTGTCAAAACGCTTTAAACCTGTTTTAATTTGTAGATGTGCATCACTTCATCGCATACTTCAAGGTGTAAAGTGCGCTGCGCGGACGATAACTGCCGTACCCGCTGCTGGGATGGCCAGAAAACAAAGTTACCACTTCCAGCCGAGATGCTGAAATGAACATCGCTTCCTCAACTTCAGCGGTGAATTTCAAACAGCATTGTTAAACTGGCTTTGCAAAGCAAGAAAAGAAGTTGTAGTGTCGCTACCCAACTTTCTCTGTATTCTAAACAAGGTCTCTGTCTAATCTCAAGTTAAAGTACATGACAGTTTTCAAACATAACGTATTCACAACTGCATCACACACTCCAAAGTAGGCAGAAATATAATGGTCGCAGACGCGGGCAATGTTCCACAACTACAGGCGATTATTACATCACACACAGTATGCAATATGCACGTTCAAGATTATGTACTGCGCACTACATGCTGTTGCAACAACTTCGATTTTGGATTCATTTGATGACTGTTAGTATGTTAAACAGTGAACACTGCACTATTTCAGTATTTAAAACGTCAAGACCAACGGATTTCCAAAACTTGTAAAAGCGCTTTCATATTCTGCAGTTTATGAAATCTCTAAGAGGGGGCTCATTTTTTTGCATTTAGCTTGCCAGCGGGGTGGTGTGCACCCTTGCCCCCAATCAGTTACGCCACTACCCACAGTCGAAAAGTTCCACCCTCCCAAGCCACAGGTTAAAGCAAAGTCAAGCCTTTCAGGACGGAATTATTTCATAACAATGCATCATCAGGCTGGAGCTGATTTTGAAAATTTCACTGAAGTGAAATTCCGAGACATTTTGCTAACCGGGATGTGACATCAGGACAGACGTTTAAACCGGGACAGACATTTAAACCAGTCCCAGCCAGACGTATGGTAGGTCTAACTTTAACCAAAATCTAATACCTAAATCTAACTTCAGGTTCATTCATGAAAAACCATTTGTTATTCCTTTTTTGACCAAATGTGCTTCCCCAGGGCATTGCCTACCCCTGCCCCCCCTAGTCAGGTCCCTACCTGTTTGTACCTCCAGCATAGGGAGTTGATTTATAAAGTAACTGTTTGTACCACCAGCGTAGGGTTGCACCTCCAGCGTAGGGAGTTAACTTAGAAACGAAAGCAACTGATCCAGCGCAGGGATGGCATTAGAAAGCAACTGTTTGTTTGTACCTCGAGCGTAAGGGCTGCTTTATAAATCAACTCCCTACGCTGAAGGTAAAAACAGTTGTTTTCTGCATCAACCCCTTTAGTGGTGGTACAACCCTGTGCTGGTGGTACAAACAGTTGCTTCTAAATCAACTCCCTACGCTGGAGGTACAAACAGGTGCGTTCTACTGTAAATCAACTCCCTACCCTGGACGTACAAACAGTTGCACTCTTATTAAGCCACCCCTACGCTGGAGGTACATATAGTTGCTTTCCAAATCAACCCCTACGCTGGTGGTACATCCCTACGCTGGAGGTACAACCCTACGCTGGTGGTACTCCGAGTACTGACGCCGTCGACCAGTCCTCCATTTAATTTATGGAGAAGTCGGTTACAATTTACGTAAAATGTTATCTCAACACAGCGAAGAGAACATTTTTTGTTTGGAGCAATAACCAAGCACACATCAGTATGAGAAATTGATGAAAGAAACATAAAATCAATAAACTTACGTATGCTTGTCTTAAAAAAAAAGGAAATGTGGAAAACAAAAACAACAGCCCAGTCACAAGTCAGCTCAGCATCAGATTTGTCGCCAAGACATCAGACATCAAAATATTCTCTGAAAACATCAGATTTGATGTTAAAACATCAGAAGTGGCAACACTGACAACGGTCGTAAAAACAACATTTGTTGCTAGCCTAGGGTCTAGGCTTAATTTCAGCCACCATCCGTCCGTCTCACAACTGACCAAGATTTTGCCATTCTCGCTATAGTAACATGCTCCATTGGACAGTGGTGCCCGAATTTGGGTTTGAACTGTTGTGAAAATAGAAAAATTAAAATATCGCAACTTTTCAGCATCACATGTGTGGGGGAAGCTTATATTGAATTGAAATGAAAATATATTTTTGTATTGTATCTTTGCCTTTTATTTATCATGAAACGAGGTATCTTTTCACTCCGGTTACGTCATCACACAACAATCAACGATATCCACGCTGGCGAACATCCGTTCTTTATATTGTAGGCCTACCCTTCACCTAACATACAGTCTCATTACACAACACAGCGACAACATCCGCAGTGGCGCAGTGCAGACTGCAACAGAGATGGACGAGTCTCATTTTTTTGACTCCGCGTCCGCTCCGACTCCGAAAAGTTTTGCTCCGCATCCGCACCTCCTTTGCAAATCATGGAAATATTTAACTTGTCATTCGCGTCAAGGGAATCAGTGTGTGCGCGCTCCACTGCGTTCGCGAAGAGACTTCGTTTTGCACTGCATTCGAAGTTTTGTCCATCGGCGTGGACACCACGCTTTTAGGGAGTCGAGTTTTGTATCGCCAGCGCACGGTCCATTTTGGCTGTTTCTGCTGTCGTGCAAGCGTTATTTCTGCTGTTGCTAATCAGAAGCCCTTTTGCAAATAAAGATTGTGCACCAGTAAATCTGTGAAACGAACTACCAAGGGGTGAGAGCCAAACGCAATGCCTATTTAGCTTCATGGGGCAAAATACTGCTGGTGTTATTTTGCCATTGGATAAACATGATTGGTTGAATTGGTCACATGACAAATTTAGAACACATGACCTGCTTAGTTGACGTCTGTAATAGCTCAGTGTGAGATGTATGGATGAATGGTTTCAGCGCTGACAAGCTGTTACCGGCTTTTTGTCTGCATTGTGTGAACTGTAGGCTAGGCTATATCCTAACCACAAACCCTGGGCCCTTACACTACAACCTAAACCGTTGTCTTAGCCTATTTTAGTAACCATGCAACCACTTCAACTAATTGTGCTTGACCATAGGCACAATTTGGTGAGGGACACGGGGTACGTGTACCCCCACTTTTTAAGGTTGAGGGGATATAATATACCATGTCCCCCACTTTTTCCATTCAGGCTTTGTATTTGGATATGTTCCAAAAATGAATGTGACGTTTGCCACGTTTTGCGTGAAGTGCTTTTCATGTTAAATGTTACACATAGCCAAGTTGATGATGAAACAGAGTTTGAAGTATCACTGGATACTTGTGTAATAGCACTGTCAGTGATATCACTGGATTCTGTTAGTTTATCAATTTTAGCTTCAATAAAATGATATTTAGCATTTTTAAAGTTTCTAGAGACCGCGAAATAAGGTTTACTGCTTCTGTCCGACATTCAGAGGTGGGCAACCGCTACTTTGAAAATACCGTCGCTATCGCTATTTGCTGAAAATAATAGCGACGCTACCCCTCCCGTTGCTGAACAAACATAGTAGCGAGCTGTCGCTACCGCCTCTTTTGGTAAACTTTTAAAATTTGTGTTGTTTTCCAGAAGTAGGGTTAATTTTACAGTCTCAACTTGAAATGTTTTTTTAAGCTATCAACTTTGTTGGGTGCCCCTTTACTGAACAACCATGATCTGAAAATAATAGTCAATGAGCAGTTATGATTAGGAATTGTTAATTTTACAGGCAAGGCACATACAAATGAAACTTCGACTGCAGACACACACGGAGTGCATTTACTTTTGTAAGTGGATTGCTGTAGGCTATCAATCGCCTTTATTGCTGCCTTCTCGCTGGAGTCGAATAAAGTACTCAAGATAATAATCACGCAACAAAAAGGTCAAAAATTATTTTTAACAAGGTTTTACGCACGTGAAAGTCGAATCAGGCCCACAACTAGGGTGGGGCAAAACCGGGCATTTGCATCCGCCACGAAGTTTTCAGGCATCATTTTAGATTTTATAAAAAAGGTGATGTTGATCTTTGGTTTTAGTGAAAACCCCTGAAGTAATTATTGACTACTTGTATTGCAAACTGAGCTCCTTGTTTCTCCATGTTTCGGCTAATTATTCACAACAACGGCTTTGAATAGGATGTAGTTTATATAGCCTGCGTGTAAAGATAGCCAATTTAAATATCGAGAGCAAATTAGCCAACCACCTTTTGTTGGTATTCTAGCTTTTGAAAGTGCAATCCAAGTGTTGAATGGATTGGCTGCAATTGCGGAATCCTGCACCAGCTGTAAAAATAATCGGTGTACGATGTGTCACACAAGAAACTAGTTTCCTTAACGCAATAAATTGCGACTGATTCGCTTGGTGTGGGTCACTGTTGTGACTTAACTATTATTGCTAAATGATGAGTAAGAGCTTCAATCATTGCAAGAAGATGGGAGCAGAACCAGGTAGGAGATTCGTCAAACAGCCTGCTGCAAAGCTAGAGAGTGTAATTGTTGTATATGTTTGTTGGTAAACATATTTATATTATCTTCCTCAACCTTGTGTTATAAGAAATTTTAGATCAGTGGTTCTCAAAGAGGGCGGAGTCGCCCTTTGGGGGCGATTTTGCGGGGCAAGGGGGAGATAGGGGGAAACAACACAAAGGGGCAAAAACGCTCAACCACTAATCAATCGATGAGTTAACTTCAATAGCCTATTGTTATGACCATGGGCGCAATTTGGTCGGGGACACGGGGTACGTGTCCCCCCACTTTTTCAGGCGGGGGGATATAATATGCCATGTCCCCCCACTTTTTTTGTTTCGTGCAGAAATTTAACGGACTATGCTTCAACGTTGGTTGTCACGCATTCAGAAACAGACAGCGTATAATTTCATGATGCCAGTGTAGCCTACATGTTAGAAAGTTAGATTTTCAGGCAAATCTCTGCGAAGCTTTTGCCGAAGACAAAAATGCAGCACTATTGTGGAGACTTAGTTTTGGGATGGGCAGTTTTGAAACAGACTGTCTTCAAGTATTAGTGAACAGGATTTCCATCAAAACGTTGGAGTAGTTGCCTACAGTATTTACCTGGCTGTAAATTGACCTATAGCCACGTTTTTTTAAAGGAAATCTTAGGTACCCGGTATGGGCCTGTGGGGTCCCGATTTCTCTGATTCTATGGACCCGATTTTCAATTCTNGGGACCCGAATCGGGTTCCTAAAACACCTTAAAAACACCTGCCTATAGCTCAAAACGTAGGGACTTGACTCGGAAATAAGGATAAAANATACATTTATCCTCATTTCTTGTAATATCGCGACAATGGCGACCAACAAATAAAAAAGATATTTTTTCCGTGGCTCTTAAACTTCTTGCTTGTGCTGAATGCATTGGTCCGTAAGTCATCTGATTTACTTGGGTTTAACCAAACCCACAACACAGCAATGTTTTCATCCAAGTGCGAAACATTTGCTTTACAGATACATCACACCTAGTTTTGTTGGGCATTCTTTTCGTGTTGTTGGTGAAACTTGGTACTTTTTTGCCAATTCACCGTTGTGCATTTTGATTTCATCTTAAATATATTTTCGTGCCGTTATGAAAGTAGAACTCTTAGAATGAAACTTTTGACATGGTGCGGAGTTGTAAGTCAGGCAGGAGTTTTCGAGTCGGGCCGGGCTCGGGCTGGGGCTTAAGTTTTTCAAAATATTTCTTTCGACCCTGCATACAAAACTTTTTTTGTAACATTAAGGGTAAAGACTTTTTTCTTTCGTGGCGTAGATTTGTTGTGCTCACCGCGGTAACTTCTGTGAGTGAAGTGATTTTTTTCAGCTAAATTCTGTTTGCAAACACAGCTGTTTTCTTTTATTCTCTGCTGGGATTAGTCTCCCATTGTTTTTGAGAAGGTGACAACGGTGAGGAAACTAGCACGAGATGGTGTTGCGTCGAAAAACCAATCACTTACGCTATTCTTAGCTTGTTTTAAGAAGCCTATAAGTCGGCTTTTCATATCTATAGATCTATCCTAGAACGTTTATGCCAATAGCGCCATCGTAGATAGTTTCCTTATGGTTTCTTTTTTTCTTGAGAAACTTTATATTCCGCATTATCGTTGGATAACATGCTACGTTTGTGCCAGATTATGCCAATGTTTTGTTCAAAATGTGCTATTTTGGGTGTGATAAACCGTGTAGGCTACCTGCAACTACACCTGCACACAACGTTTTTTGTTACTCCGCAGTGGCGCATATCTTAACTCACTCGGTACATTTGGCTTTCAGGCCTAAATCGGGCTTCAAAAATAAATGTCGGGCTCGGGCCGGTTTCAGGCTTCAAAATGAGGCCCTTTCACAACTCTGTGTGGGTATGTAAGCAGGGGCCAACAAGGGAAGATTGAAAGGATACATCCTACACCCACCTCAGTAAAAATAGATGAAATCATTTTGTGAAGTAGGCTACGCTAATTTTAGGCCAAATGTTTTTGCTACTGGTAAGAGGATACAAATGAAGATTTTGGAGACAGAGTGAATTACAGTACCGTGTCCACTGTCCAGCAACAAATTTAAGTATATTAATATGTAAACCATCTGCAAAGACAAAGCGTGATTACTGTTGCTTTCAAAACACCCCTAGAAACAATATTAGGAATATGTATATGTGAAACGTCACTTCTGCACCGACCCGATGAGTATATTGGTTTCCCATCAAGCTGTCCCCCCACATTTTGCAACAAAATTGCCATGCTGGTCGCATGAATTGTGCATCATCCCTGGCGGGCCGCAAAATCAATTAATTTTATCCTAAAATTCTTCCTTTCTCTATGAGGAAGAGTGACTTCTTATGGCTTACTATCATGGAGCTTCATTTTGACGCGATTTTGTACTCTAACTTGAGTGACGAAAATTCTGATGTGGACCATATCAAATGTTCACGCTGGCCGCAAGTCCCCACCCCTCTTGATGAATATCCTAAAACAAGACGAAAAGTTATAGGCAGGCTTACTAATAGCCTAAACATCTGCCACACTAAAGCCATGATTTCACTAGTTGAGTACGGAACCAAATGTTTGTTGTAAAAGGCTGCTAATTTTTACTCTGTCCTCATCGTTCGGTCTGCATCTTGATTAAAACCGAAAAGTTCTCATATTCGGAAATGTTGCGAAGAGAACTTTATCTGTGACGGTTTGCGAAAAAGTTGTAGCACGATGACGTCATCGAATGAAATTTCATGACAATTGCCAACCCCGAAATAAAGACCTGGTTGCGCCCTTGAAACAGAGCATAGGCTAACGTTGTTGCAACTCGCCAAGAGATGTGCAAAAACCTTGTTAGTCAAACGGCTGTTTTGAATCCACACAATTAGGTACATGAAAATCCTCGATTTGGCGATGACGATGTAGAGAGTTTATGTAAGACCTTTCATCTCAATAACCAAGAAATATATCTTGGTTTTATTGAATACAAGGAAAATGTTGGAAAAAGCATTTCTAATAAATTCAACAAGCTGCTTTAGCAAAAAAAGTTTTTTCTAGTTTCGAGTGGGAAAAATGAAATTTCACCATTTTGGCCTCTCCTAGAAAAATCCTTGGCTTCTGGAAAAAATCCTTCCGACACCCATGTACACAACATTTCATTAATCGTGGATAATTGGTAAACTACACTGCTTTGATCAAGTTCGACTAAAGGCTGAAGTAGGAAAGGTTGCTTAAGCAGTTTTGTTGATTTGCACTGAAGTATTTCTTTGGCTAACACATCAAAAGCTTGATTAACCTGAAAACTTTTGGTGCAACTTTTGGAATTGGGGGGGCAGTTGCCCCATCCTTCCCCTCAGGCTACGCGCCTGCCTGCAATGTGTCATGTAAGGTGTTCTGTAAAGCTTTAGATTCTACTGTACAATTTAAGTACAGTGCCTTTCACCAGCACTATGATGAACACAATGATTCTGTTGCCTGTCACTGGTCGCTGCACTTACCAGCCCCGGGCTGCAGAAACCACAGCTCCAGGTTTTCGTCATTTGCAGTGCTCCCATTAACAAATAGATGCCTATTATTTAGCTTTGTGCACAAAGTTTTGTGCTGAAAGGACAAATTGTCAACACTGCCTATGCATGCCAAACTAAATATTAAATGAAAACAATACGCTGACCTAAACACGAAACATAGCGTGAAAATAAGGGGTTCTGCAGTTCTTTCCGTAGCCTACATACTGTAGGAGCAGCCACTGTTTCCAATCATATCTGGTGCATCTCTTTTTTTCTGATTTTTTCGTTTGGTGTTTGATACTCGTGGTCAGCTTGAGTACAATGGATGATCACGAAACGATTTATACGGGAAAAGCGCCGAGAAAGAACCAATTTTTGCCGTTTTTCACAAGAAAGACGAAGGTTTGAAATAAGCCATTGCGCCTCACAACACCGTGGATGAACTGCTTTGAAAATAAAAAAACAAGCTACCAAGCTACGTTCATATAGTTTTTCTTCAGTACGGTAGGTAAAATAACAAACAATGCGATTGCACGAAAACAAACCACCATTACGGTGATTCTGACAAAACAGTTACATCTGTGTATAGTTGCCACGCGTCACGTTTTGCCTGGCTATGAGGGGTGCTCCGATGGGAAGGCACTGATCGATCATGTCACGTTATCACAGTTGTCCAAACTTCAACTTACACGAATTTAAACAGAGCAATATGTTTGCTGAAAACTGTCATGAGAAGAGTGAACAATGAAGACATAAGCGTTGTTTTTTAAGGGGTTTGAGGCAGGTTGCGGAGTCGGAGGTATAATATCCGACCTTTCAAAAATTTCCGATTCCGAACTCCTAAACATAAAGGAAATGAAGTTGTTAAAATCAATGGAAATTGTGGTGCACAGCAATAATCTGTTTCAACAAAAGTTTCAAAAGAAATTGTACCATTTCAACAGGAATTCCCAACTGAGGAGTTTGATGTAAAAAGTTATCCAATTAGACATCCGAAGTCGGAGAAAAAAATCCGACTCCGAGTGTTGCTAGGAATCCGACTCCTTACGACTCTGACTTCGCAACCCTGTTTTGAGGGACCCAAACGGTTCATCAAATTTTTCCAACGGTCTCTCAAAATACAGTAGAACCTCGCTTTACAACCATCAAAATACACTAAAACCTCGCTTTATAGCAGGGATGGGAAACCTTATTTGTTTCATGGTCCGCATGAATTTCGGAATATTGCTGGCGAGCCGCAAAAATTAATTTTATTTTCAAGTTCTGCCTTTATCATCTTAAGGAAAATAAGGAGAGAAGACTATGCCAAGGTGCGAGAGACACTTCTCTTGATTGACTGTCTACGACTACGTGTCTCCTTGTCATGGAGTTTCGTTTGGACGCGATGCTCTGTTCCAACTTGGGTAAACAAAATTCTGATGCGGGCCATGTTAAATATTCACGCGGACCGTAAGTTCCTCACCCCTGCTTTATAGCCATCTCGGTATTCAGATGAAATAGTTGCGGGGTCTCTCAAAATGTCTTAGCGGTCAGCAAGGTCAAATATAAAAAAAAAAACTCGACGCAAGTTCAAGAAAAACGTTGAAGATTAAATTGATATTTTCAGACCTTATGACTAGCTGCTGATGATCGATGTCGACACTCAGCGAGCGAGGTCATTTGCACTCACTCTTGACCTTCAGCCACTCACGTGGCTCTTCAGGCTATTTTCGGTCATATCTTGCGGGCCGGTCGCGCTAGAGTCAGTCAAGACATCATGAGAAGTGGATTTTAGTGTACGTTCATTTTTTTAAAAATGGGTAACTCGGCATTTGAAGTTTTTTCACAGGTCCTAAAAACATCACAGGGACGTTCTTCTATCCAAAGATCCCTTGTTACTTCAACGCAACCATCATCAGACGCCGGATCCTTTCCTTCAGATTAAAAGAAACGCTATCTTTTCAAGCATGAAAAAAGGGCCTCAGGCGTCTGAACTTCGATATGTTAGCGCTGCAAACTACTTTTAAACTAAAGAAATCGCATAGCATCAATCGATCGAGCGATATTAGTGGTTGAGGCTACAAAGCGTTTTTTCCTACGCTTGCGTCTCCTTGGTTTCAGTTTTGAGAAGGCGAACTTGGGCTGGTAAAAAACACGCGTCAGGTCTGTAAAAATAACAAAGCTTAAATTTCAAACGAACGCGCAACAAGAATAAATATGGCTGTCATGAAGAAAATGAAGATGACGATGAAGTACAGTGAGCGCGGATACCAAGCACGCAGTACCAGCAAAACCATGCAAGGTTAATCACGCCGCTGACTGGCTGAGAGGCCAATATTTTAACGTCCGTGCTGCTTGTGTGCAAGTCCCGTATAGATCTAATCAAGTCGGTTTCTTCTGCCTCAAGCTGTGCACGGCAGTGGCGTGTTTGCTTTACGGAAGAAACGCACTTCATAAAACGTTTCACTGACCAATCCTGTTACATCAAAACGCGTCCCAAATGCTTGCAATGTGACCCGCACCACCGAAACTTTTTTATGGGCCTCGGACTTCACCTGGGGGTTTCGCGTAGCTCTGCGGGAACCAAAAACGGTTATGCAGTACAAGGCTGCGTGTCTTTTCCAGCACAGTGTTTGAACCATAACGCCTAAAGTGTCTTCTTCTCCGAACACTTCAACGTTCCTCCAGTATTTTCGCAATCGATCTGATCCCGCCGGGCTCGCTCTCATACATGGACTGTGCGTTCGGAAAAGAAGAGCTTGCTACGGCTCTTCGTTCTCGCGAGCAGCACGCCGCAGCTTGGCCAGGTTTTCTTCTATGAGCGGGTCGGCCGGTTTCAGGGACAGCGCCTTCCGATAACTCGCCTCCGCCTCCGCGTAGCGACTGCGCAGATGCAAAATGGCGCCCAAGTTCATGTGGGCCGAGGCGAACTGCAAAACGAAATCGGCAGCACATTAGAAAATTCCGCTCGCCCACTTGAACGCCGGCAAGTTCGAATAAAATCTCAGCAGACAGAGCGGATTTAGAGCGGGCTGCGTGCGAGGCAAATGAAGTTTTGTTGCCGTCGCCAATGGTTGGCCTGATTGGTAGCATCGCCAAATACGTCACAAACCTTTCAGAACCCGCTTTCGACGATACATCTCGAGAAGCTTCCGCGTGAACCCATTTTAATCCGTTCCCGACCTTTGTCAATGACAATGGGCAAATGCGAAGAGACAAGAATAACGCAAACTGAATTCCGCGAGAAGACGAAAATACTACCTTTCCTGCATTCACCAACCTATATCAATGTCTTTTTTGCATCACGCTTCAAACGTTTCTGTCGGGTGATTTATTTTGATGTGATGTTTCAGAAACAGACATTAAAAGTGCGGTGAAAATATTTATTGAGCTTTAGACAGTTATTGATTATTGGAACAGTAACTTTTTCTTAAGAATAGCCTCTCCTTACATCCCGTCAGCATAAATAATGCAGACGATCTAACTTTGCCACTGAAATTAATTTTTGTCAGACAAACGCACGATGGTGAAAACAGGTTTCTTTTCTCATTGCCATTAACCTTAAACTACCCAGACATTGGAGCTATCCCCGAATCTAAAGACAAGCTGGAAAATATTTACTGCTTCTGAAGCTGAACTTCCAACAACAATCAATAGCTTTATCCAAAGCAAATATGCGTCCCAAAGATATTCTTTCTTAACCCAAATGCCCATAATCCTTACATCCGGCTTCAACAGCACCGCTCTTCTGTAGTAGAGCTCCGCCTTGTCGTAGCTCTTCGCGTGACGGTGCGCACCGGCTGCGGCAAGAAGTGCGTCGTAGTCAGGCGTGCCCGACGCTGCGCTTACGCTGCTGTCCATCACTTGAGCAGCTTCGGACAAGCGGCCCTGAGCGGTGAGAAAGTTGCCTGCAAAACAGGCACACTGTTTTTTCGGGCCTTGCAACACACGTGCGGTATGCTCGCAAAAAATCCGGAAAGGTAGAGAAAAAAGACTGTGGTAGATCGAAAAGTTTAAAATGAAAAACGTAAAAAAGTTAACGCCGCGTCGTTGCAGCAAGAGCGAGTTAAAGCGTGGAAAGACTGTATTTTTTTTAAATCAGAAGAAAATGGGCTAAAATTGTCCATTTTGGGTAATAAGAATCAGAGCGAAAAGATTCAGAAGAGCAGAATACCATGAATTGACTCGCAAAAGTTGTGGGTTTTCTAATTGCTGCGTAAGGTCTTTCGTGTTTCAGAGTGCGTTTCACGTCTATCCGAAGTTGTTATAAGACAGGAAATCATAACTATCAAATAAGAGATGACAATCAAAAACAAGAGAACAAATCACGGAGTAAAGCAGAAAAACTTAAGCAAATAGCCAGACAAAAAATTTAAAAAGCTTACGGAAGCAAACGATCGTATGAAAAAAAAGGTAAACAAAGCATGTTTTGTGGTTTCTGGATTTTATATCGCGATGATAAAACTCATCACTAAAATCAAATTCGAAACAAATCTTAAACAGTTTGGAATGCCCGAATCACTTCGGAACAGCCTTAAACAACAGCTTTTCATTTATACTGTATCGCCGATCGGCTTACAGTCGGATCTCATAACCCTCTTGCCACCAGTCACTCAATGATGGCCCGCAAAGATGTATCACCCACCCATTGTCCAATCCATCTAGGGCAGTGTTTCCCAAATTGTGTGCCGCTCAAGAAGCTGAACTGTGCCGCGAAAGTTTTATGTTTTGATAAAACCTTATACTTTTCATCTCAACTTAGGCTATTCGTTTCAAAGTATGTGTGCCGCAGCCAAATTCAGAATGTATTAGTGTGCCGTAACATAAAAAAGTTTGAAAAGCGC
>JGI24159J19872_10008765_pt1 | contig 13253 bp, 9 predicted proteins | sample Ectturendosymbi4_FD_19872 | JGI IMG/M metagenome (IMG submission 19872) | reverse complement strand
CTGAAAGCGTTTTCACTTTTACGCGAATATAATATAAAAATCTCTTTCAGCAAACCCACTTTTTCTCCATTAGTGAGATCCATTATCAATATTAGGTCAATATTCCGGAGTCCGCGGCTGATCAAAACGTTTTTGCACTTTGCAGGACACGAGCGATTATGCACCAGTAATGCAACGCTTTTTTAACTAAAATTGATTAAACTCCCTGCTCAAAGTTTGCAAAAGGTCAGTTGTTTTTATTTGAACCTTCGAGTCTTTTTTCTGTCAGGTGTCAATGTCTTACATGAGGCAACTTAATTTTCTGTTCGTCGGCGGCTTGATCATGGCTGTGGCTATCGAAGAATGGAACTTACATCGGAGAATCGCACTTCGTGTTCTTATGCTCATTGGATCGAAGCCCTGCTGGTAGAATAAATCAAAATTAAACTAAGCTGTATTTGAATTTGAGTCACTCTGTCTTTCTAGGTTTCATTTGGACGTGACACATTTGTCACGGTTGCAGTTCAATTGACGTTTTTGAAAGTGCTGTAACTTCCAATGCACCACTTTAATTAATACCTTGAAAAAAGTATTAGATTTTCATCCAGCTGACGAGTGAGCTGTCTTTATCATGATAAACCGCAACGTTGCTATTATTCCCGTTATAGATAGCAGTGGCATATCTTGATACGATTCGTTGATGGACTTCGTGCATATTAGCAAGCGGCAAGGTCGTTAATTGTATTGTTAAATTCGCAGGGTGCTGATGGGATTCATGTCTGTCACTGCACTTCTGTCGATGTGGATCAGCAACACTGCTACCACGGCCATGATGATACCTATCGCCATGGCTGTACATCGGCAAATGACTAACATTCGCGTAAGCTTATTTGTCAAGCGAAATGCTTACGTGTTGTGTGTGCATATACTGTACTGGAGTCCTGCGCAGGGCGGTTAACCCGCGCTGGTTGCGCGTACCAACACCGGCATTTGCAGAGCGGATGCTGGATCTGCAGGGCTGTGCGTGCGTATGCGGGTGCATGTTGAACTTGGTGCGGGTCGGGCGCTGGATAAGAATTCTCTACGCGGGTAACTGAATGTTGACTCAGTGCGTGTGCAACTAACATGGCCATAGAATTCAGTGTTACAGAGAGCTTGCGGTGCAAGGGTGTAGCAACATTCTCCAGTGGTGGCGAGCACGGGCGTGGGAAGGGAGGAAAGGCCCCCTGGGTTTTGAAATGTTCAGCAAAAAAGTAATTTTCTTAGTTTCGAGAGGGAAAAAACAAATTTTGCCCCTTTTAACACGCCTAGAAAAATTTTGAAAATATCCCCTTATTCCGCCCCCCTGGAAAGAATCCTTCCGACACCCATGGTGGCGAGGCTACAGATTGGAGTTTCCAGCTCGCACTGATCTTGCAAGAAATACGTTCTAGGTGATAGCAACAAAGCGCTGCCAGTGAACGAGTGTTTCGTACGGCTGAGTACGCAAATTTAAAGAGGTTGTCACTGAACGACATACTCTTTTCGAACAGTGCTCTTAACCCTCTAAGTCCATTGCTGGCGACTTTATGACCAAGCGTTGCAACTCTATAAGTTGCCAGCCGATTGAGATAGAGAGTTGTTCAAACCCACAACGAATTTGACAAGTCTTCTAGTTCAAACCAAAAGAATTTTTTTTCGTTTTGGGTTTGGTCTTCTCTGTGGGTGAAGTTACACGTGGGGGTGTTTTCACGACTTTTGGCCGAGTTTACCTGGCCCTGGACGCCAACCCAACGAGCCATTTTTTGGCTCAAGTTTTTTGGAAACTGGGCTAAAACCCGCGTTCTTGGAGCCCTCGATTGGCTTTCTAGCATAACTGGAGCCAAACTTACGGCTCAAAAACCCAATTTTCGACAAAAATGAAAAAGTTATACAAACGTTCTTCTGTACCAGAGGTAGTGGCGTACAACGGTCCACCTCCAAGCAAAACTACAGTGATTTTTTGTTTACTTTTTAACAAAGTTGCACAAGCGGAACCGCCGGTGCCCACTGCCTTTATGACATAACAATCCCACAAGTAGGAAATGTCAAGTTCTCTGCAAGCCTGTGTTGGGTTTGATATACGCGTAAAAGGCAAAGCATTTCCTGTAAGTTTCATTGCGGTAATGAAAGTGAAATACTGGGCTGCTTTTTCCGAACTGCTATTCCAGGTATCTGTTTTGTTTGCCATGTACGTAATTTTTACATAACTATTTTGCAAGTTCCAAAACAAGAGAAAATGTTGGTCTTGGTGGGAGTAAATTATTCCGCTTTGTTTAGTGTGTGTGTCAGTTGAATTCTCCATATCGACGAAAACACGTCGTTCCGATGCTATTTTACAGAGTGAACTAGCACTGTGGTAATTACGAAATGCATGACATGTTAACAAATTTTAATCAGTCGCCTACCGGCTGGGGTAAGTGAGGAGTTAAGATCCTGTCATGTATGACAAAGCCACGATTTTTACAGCTACGACGTGCTGCATCAAAATCTTCCACCGGCCATGCGGTGGAGCGGCCGGATCCGTTTCAATTTGATTCGCATTTCGATAAAATTGGTTGACGCGTCATGTGCTCCCTCAAATTCTCTCCAGCCTATATAGCGGAGATACTGTGATGCTGTAACTCGTCTCTCATGCCACGTTGCTTTCTTGAAAAGTTTCGGAAATGATTTTCATACAGTGTTTACAAAATTTTTCGGCCTTCATCACAATGCAACAGATTTCTTAACCAGTGCGTTTGTCGAACGAACTGTCTTTGAAATTCACTGGACTTGACTTGTGGTAGTGCTGTAGTGCGTTTACGTCAACTACCTGAACCACAATGCAATATACGGATTGAGTTGGGAGTGATCTTGTAAAAATTTTCTTGAACTTCTCACAGGCTTAGTAGATGTCTTCTACAAGAAACGCAGTGTCTCTTTATTATGCATCAAATTCAGAAAATATTTTGGATCACATTACTCTTTTACAGTTGACAGTTTCACAATTTTTCCAATAACAGTATTTCAGCAACTTCCTTTTTCTTTTGGTTTCTATCGATTCGACGGTGATATTTTATATTTTCGATGAGAACTTCTGTTTCATTTCGGAATTTGAAACATTTTTATCATTGACTTTAAGCCGTGTCGTTATCAGTAAGGTTGCCAAAGCTTGATGTAAATAGTTTACGGGTGAAACGTAAAATCGTTATTAGGCAGCGATTCACTCAAAAAGAAGGCAAACTATTAGATGGCGAAAAATCTGGTTGATACATTTTGTTATTTTGTACATCATTAATACTTTTTTCAGAGCAACGCGAAGAATGTCAGCGTGAAAGAAGGCGGTGAGTTGATAGCAGAATGCTTCGTCACGTACACGTAAAAAAAGACATTTTAACGTAACTGCTGAGTGTAAAAGATTTGACGCCCTCCGTATATGTGATTCTCAGATTCGCTTAGTTAAATGTTGCTACTTCAAGATGTCAAACGCGTAAATCTTGAGTCAGTGTGAAATTTCGTAAAATTGAGAAAAGCCCACCGAGATATCTATTAATCTTTTTTGCATAGAGGAGGAAGGTTTGACAAATGAAAACTACAGCAACAGAAACGACATAAATCAAACTGTGGATGGTAAGTGCGAGTCCTGATTCTAGCAGATAGAGAGATATGCAAAATCTTTGCGGCACGTGCATGTGAATGCCTCGAGGTTTGGTTCCACAGATGGAAAAACTTTCAAACCGTTTTAATGTGTTGTTGATATCAAAACAATAAAAGGTTTTGTTTACATTTTGTTTTTAGCGCTTTTCAGCGTCTAGATCAGCTATGTCCAACCTGCGGGCCGCATGCGACCCAGTCGAGGGTTTTGTGCAGCCCAGTTTAGGTTTTCGCTGTAGAAAAAGTATCCTGCATACTGACAACGTTTCGTGGTTTTGATAATCTTGAACTTCAGATTTTTGATGCAGGTGGTCCTCAGTGCCACTTTATCACGTTTGTTGCCATTGCAGCTGGGATTCGAACACTGCCAGTATATTAGTTTAAGCTAAATTTAGTTTGTTAAGATCTACGTAAGCCATTCAATGTGCCGCCCCCAATAATATGTCATTCAAAGTGCTGCCCTGGTCAGAATAGTGACATAATTTTTGGCTCAGTAAGCCATACGGGTTGGGAATAACTGGTCTAGGCAGTTGCTATAACAGTAGGGGGAGGTGGGGCATAATGGGACCAGGGGTACAATGGTCAAAGTCGATTTTGTTAAAAGAATTGGAAACCCTGAAACTCCATGCGTCGATGGTTGTCTAGTATCCTATTAGCCGTGGTACTAACGTTAACTTTGCTTTTTTGCAAGACAAGTTTGTGAGTTATCCGGCAGAGTGTTTTTTGCGCATGAAAGTTGTTTTGAAATCCGTATTTAGATTTAAGTTTTGAATAGGTTTAGTAGCCACTATTGCTTTAAGTTTTTTTCACGTTGAAGTCAGAGCATTACAACATTATGTCATAACCTTACATGTCAGATTTTGTTTAAGCTCAGTTGGCATTTCCTAATTTTGTTCTTTAGGTATGCTCGGGGCAAATTAGACCAATATTTTTGGGGCACAATGGACCTTGTCCCATTTTTTCTCTGGTCATTATGAGACATTTTTGGACAATTTTCAGTTTTTTTGGTGTTATTGGAAAGCACCATGCAGAGAGAGAATGTATGATCTACGGCCATTCAAGGTTTATGCTGCATTTAAAGGCACTTCATATAAGGTTGATTTGACTGCAAATTTCTCTTGGTGTTGATTTGTTTTTTTTTAACACCTTGCCGCCCGATCTACGGGAAATTTAGTACTCTTCTCGGAAGGTACGGACCTACAAAACTTGCAGTAGACTACGACTTTTCTGCGCGTGGAAATATCGACGCTTCTCACATACATTACGCTGCGGTTGACTGATTTTCGACAAACGAACTCCATTTGCAGGTATTAGACCTAAGGAAAAGATGAAAACGTAAGACAAAGGGGGGAGTTAACTCCCTGTGGTTGAAAACGTAATGCAAAGTGCACGCAACTCCGTCACAACTCTCCTTTGAGCGTGGTAGACCTAAGGAAAGGGTAAAAGTTCCAGTGATATAGTTAACAAATACCAAAAATATATTGTGGGCCCAACTAAGCCCCCCTGTACCCCCACCATGGCTACACGTCCGCCAGATGGGTAGGAGAAGGTCAAAAAGTGCTAAAGTTTTATTGCACCACATGTTAGCACTCTAAATCGCACCTTGATCGGAACAGTTTGCATGCCTCTCTGCACCAATGAGCACCACCGTCTGACTTATCTTTCACTTTTTTTTCTTTCTCTGTTAGCTGTTTACCTCAACGTTTTGATGTTAGAATGCCTTCATTTCTCTCACACTACTGGGTCCCAGTATTTTGGTGGGTGAATGACGCTACAGATGGGGCGCTGAGTGCTTTGCTCCTATCAGTGTTGGTCGTGTGCAAACACCGATTCTGTAATGCGCAATGACTAACAATTTTTGTGCTCTTGTGTTGTATGATTATGCCTGTGATATCGACCACGAGTCTGCAATAAAGGAATTATTATTATTATAAAATAAAAGTAGCCTAATTAATAATGGACTGCTCCATTGTGCCCCATAGCTGTAACCATTTTGACCTATACATGGGGCACAATGGAACAAAAAAAGTTTTAAAATGGTTGTGAGTCTTTTTTTGAAGTAAACTGCTATCGTGTTTTGGTATGATATTGTACATAAACGGTTCCTATATTGTGTAACCAAGTTTGAGTTTAATTGGACTTAAATTAAAATAAAAATAGCAAAAAAGTGAAAAGTGTGCCATTGTGCCCCACCTTCCGCAGGCAAATTGAAATTCTCAGACTTCGCAATCTCCGGTCTTTTTAAGATGATTTCACAACTGAACAAAGCCAGTGGTTCACTGAGAATTAAGGCTTTTTTGAATCGCTTATGCTTTGTTGTGAATCATAATTTTTTTGGCTGTCGTTCAACCAACTGTACATTTTTAGCATGATGTCTGCGATATAATGTTTTGGGGAAAGTGTTTTCACTTATTTCTTCTTTGTGTTTCAGCTGAGTTGGGTGTAGTGCAAGTGGTTGACGGCAAGAGCGAAAGATCTGAGGTCAGTTGGTCTTTTTGCGTTGTTATTGATATTGTCAATCAATACGTCAATGTTTATGATTGTAACGTCAAATGGATATATACAAAATAATATTCAGTGGGTCTCTTGTTCTATATGGGTTTCGAGAATCCTCTTATACACTGTACCTCCATTTTAACGATTGTAAAGTATTGGAAATAAGAATTGTATTTGTTAGTCCTTCACTCTGCTAAAGTATTGAATGTATCAAAGGTTATCAAACATTTTGCATTATGATTCTTAATTCTTTGTGTTGATTGTTTCTTTTAATACTGTTCAAACATTTTTTTGATTTTCTTTCTGACTTTGTTTTTAAGTGCAGATGCAGGATACGCTTTGAAGGTGAACAAAAATAATATGCGAAATCGCAAAGCTTTTGTAAATGTAAAGTTTTGCTTCAAAACAAAGTTCTTTGCACCAGATTTGCTTTATTGAAAAATATCCGTGCTTACCTCATGCGCAGTGAAGTTGTTTATAAAAACCTAAAGTCGAGTTGAGGAAACAGAAGCTTTTATCAAACTTAAGACGTTTCTACTTGCGACAGACTCAACAACGTTTATCCAAAGTGATTAGTTTTATGTTTATTGTACATGGTCGATAACACAGTGATCTGCTACTCGGGAAGAACTCGTTTAAAATTCCGAGTTTTACTGACTACTGACTTCTCTACTTCTTTTTTAAATTCTCTGTTTACAATTACGGGTGTGAGATGGGGTTGTAAGGATGGATGTGAAAAGTGCTTGTAAAAATGGGTCTGAATCCTGCTCGTACGGTTGTGTTTGGGGATGCTAAAAGGAAGCAAGCAGTATGTCCTTTTTGAACTCGAAAAGTACAAACACGCTTTCGGTTTCTTCCTATTATTGTTTTTTTTGTTAAAAAACGGATTATTTAATTAAAATCGTTCAAAGCATGTCGTCGAGGAGTGCATTACAAATAACCTAAGCCGTTTATGCCTGCAATTTTGCTGAGAAGTCGCAAATCCTTCTGCAAAAAATACGGCTGCATTAAGTGTAAGTGGAGCAAAAATCTTAAAGCGAAACATGTAACCTACAAACGTTCTTAACTATATTTTCTTAATGATATTTTTTGAGTGTTGGCTTGTCCAAGAGCTCTCGACTACACCTCTGTTATCACTTGGTTTAACTAAGCTTTGTTTCTAGAGAGTTCTGGTAAAAGTGTATCAAGCCATCTTTCTTCATTTTCCCGACGTGGCATATGTGCTAGCTGTCGTGTTTTTGCAGTAACAACATACTGTACATAGCACTGTATATGCGACGGTACGTTTTCAGTCGCAGTTTATGGGAGCACGAGCAAAACTTGCGTCCGCCATTTCAGAAATTGGCTCTCGAAGGAGATGCGCAGTTGCTTTATTGAGGTATTCAGCCGTGCTTCTGTTGTTTCGCAACTGCAGATGAAAATGGAAAAGCGGAAGGCGGAAAACCTCCGCAAAGCGATGCTGCTCTGCGTGGCGTACGCTGCCAACATCGGAGGATTTGCTACTCTGATAGGCACACCGTCCAACTTGATCCTTCCCGGAGCATTGGACGCCGTGTAGGTGCCAGATGGAAGTTTTCTTTAACTCAGGGCCGTCGCCAGTGGCGCCTGTCGTTGAAACCGCAGGTCTCCCGACTTGGCGTTTGCTGTTTCATTGTGAATTGCATTTTAGGTGGAACTTCCTAAGAATTTGGGAAAGTTTGTCGCAATATGGTAATCGAATGTAGTGACAAACATTTTAGCCATTACTTAAAAATTAGCAAACTCTTTTGGAGAGTTTATTTCCTTCTCATTTCTTTGACAAGGGTTGTGTCATTGCAACGGCTTCGATTGCATTAATGAATTCCCCCTTTCTCGTCCACGTCGCTCCACCCCAGTGACAAAAACTTGGCGATGCAATTGTTTCAACTGCATCGCACTTGTGGTAAAACCCAATAATTACCATTTCACTTAACAAGTCTTTCATTTTCAGGTTCGGAACCGGAGCTTCAGAAAACGTGGACTTCCTTTCTTGGCTCGGTTTCAGTTTGCCGATATCTGTTGTGTGCTTGGCTCTCACGTGGATGTGGCTCCAGATAAGATACACCGATATAAGGTAATCCGATGTCTGGATTGATAAGCCTACTTTTTTCTTCTTTTTGGAGAAAATGCTCGGAACGCGACCGCTGGTTATCCAAAGCGACTTCTTCCGATCGTAGATGCTAAACAGCCCGAAATAGGAGATTGCAAGACGTAGCCGATGTGGAGTTTCCTTCGTAATACTTCACGCCTGTGTGCAGAAACCTCTGGGCAAAGTCTAACGCAGAGAACGACGAGAGTATATCACAGTACATGAAGAAGGCCTACAACGAACTTGGTCCCATGAAGTAAGTTTAATCACTGCGGTTGACTGCTCCTAGACGTGAATGAAATGTATTTTGATTGCAAGATGCACGTCTTTGTTAGGCTTCCAGCGTTGAAGTTTTGAAGCAGACTAATATAGTTGAAAAGCAGTCTTGCTAAACACAACATTTTGAAAAAAGCAATGTTTTTCTAGGAAACGTTTTCTTCAGAAAAAATTTTTCTTAGGAATTGTATAAAGTTAACAAGGCGTTAAATGCAGGCAGATAAATATCCACGGAGCAAAAAGGCGCCCAAGAATTGAAATAAAAGTTTAATTTTGAAATACGTCTTCATATATTTTTGATTCTATACCTATTATTCTGAATGGTTACTTAACGAAACTGCTTTAATAACAGTTTAATAAGGACAAAACTGACAAATTCACTTTACAAATGTTTCACGGTTTGAGGGCGATACATTTTCAAAGCATTGCTAACATCCTATTTCGGTTTTATTCGTACACAGTGAAAGTGTGTACTTTTTTGTATAACGGTCAAAGATAATGTATGGTTTTCTAAATAACGTTTATTCACTTTTTCTTTAAAGATATGTACTCTCTTTGCAATGTAGCGAAGCAGTTATGCTTGGATTGCGTTTTACTGAAGATATTATGCGGTGGTTTCTTACAGTCGTAGCCTACAACCGCAGTTAACTTAAAACAGAGATCAAACGAATGAATTTTCAAGCCATTTGATGTTTGACAAAATGTCTAAATTTTATAGAGATTTCAATTTTTTAATTCCTCATTTATTTGCCACCTTCAAAGTTTTTGGCTGGTTGCGACCTTTGGACTTCAAACCTTTTCTTCCCCAAAAGAACATAACCATCGTCGGCCTGAGTTAACCAACGGAAAAGTGTTCGCACAAGGGTTCAATGTTGTCATTTACTCTTAAGAACCGTTTTCNATTTCAGATTCGGTGAATTTGCTGTCCTTGGCCACTTCCTTGTCTTAGCAATCCTCTGGTTAACCAGAGATCCAAAATTTGTGGACGGATGGAAGGTGATTTTCCCGAATGGGTATGATCTTGTTAATTAAGCTCTTGCGTAATAAAGTTCGCAATAACAGTTGGCGTGTATGGCTTAGGAATTAAATAGCGTTGTAGTGCGCGACTTTCAAATGCTTAAATAGCAAAGATTTTGCACATGTGTGATAATAATTTTCATCACCGTGGTCCGACAGGTCGAGAAGTTTTTAAGTGCCCTTGGGTGGTGTTCACGAATGGTGGAAAGCAGAACAGGGATATTAATACAGGGATTGGTCTAGCAAACGCAGTTCTGCGTGAGCTTTAGTTCCGTGGTCACAAAACAGGATCTTTCAAACACCGAAAAGCTGCCAGTTTTTGAATCGGTCCTTGCTCCGATCCTCAGCAGGTAATGAATCTTGGGTAATGATTGAAAGAATGATGTCTCAAGTGCGAGCGGCAGAGATGAGATTTCTACGAAGACCGCATGTGTGACACCTCGTGAGAAAGTGCGCAACCGTAAAGTTTCGTACATCCCTAAATGTTGAGTCCCTTCGCCTCCGAATAGGGAGGTCCCAACAACGGTGGGTCGACCGCGTGACCATATTGCCCCTGAAAAGATTGTCAAGGCACGATCTGCTGGCAACAACCAACAGAAAGTGGCCTACAGGTCGACCAAGAAACAGATGTGGTGTAAATACATCTCCGACCCTGCTTGGTCCCGTCTTGGTGTGGAGCCAGCAGAACTATCAGAGATTGCTGAAAACCGTAATGTATTCCGAGTCGTCCTCGAGCTGCTGTCCCCGACCCAGCTGAGTGGAAAGCGGGTATGAAATACATGAACGAATGAAAAACCATGGTCCGGCCGTCTCATAAATGGCGATGCGGCGACAATGAAACACCAAAAATGAGCCATACTTTGCGACTGAAAATCGAATTCTAGGCAGCAACACTTGATTCACCCCAATATTGGGTTGTAGAGCTTACTAATCTTCTAATCTTCTTTGGTGCAACGAAGTGGATAATCTTATTTAAAATCTGTGTTTGTTCTCTACTATAAAATCATGAAATGTTCATATAAAAAGATTTTTTAATGAAATGTTGATACGCTGTCGAGTTTGACGCGTTTTTATATTTTTTTTCGGAAACATTATTTTCAACCAGTCTGCTTGAAAGATTTGCATATTTATTCTTAAGTGTTACTAAGAATTACAAATTGTCTGCGGTACTTTGAAAAAGAGTTTGAACGTTTTCAGTAATTACTGTAAAGCACTTTTTCAGTTTCATTTATTCCAAAATTATAGTTCAAAATTACTGGACGCAAACCTTACAGTAATCCTGATTTTAGCGTTACTGCAAAATTCAGTTGAAGCAAATTACAGCAAATCATTCTTGTTCATCTTATAAGTTATGAGTCTAACTTTTCAATCAGTAAGTAGAACAAGAATAATCGATATTGTCGTTTTTTACCCTAATTCTTTCAAACGCTTGGTAACTCGATTTTGTTTCAAGATAGTCAAATTTCTCAGGGTTTGTGGTGATGCCCTTATCACATTTTTGAGTCTGAGTTTGTCAATTTGTGAAAAGGTTGATGAAAGACTCTACTGCAGCAATGCTGGTCAGCTTCAGCCTATTTGTTTTTCCATCAAAAAATCCCTTGAGTTATATCCGCAAATCAGAAGAAATCGATGAAAAAGAACCGACTAAAAAGAAGGAAATTCGTCCCTCGCCAGCTTTGCTGCCATGGAAAACAGCACAATCCAGATTAGCTTGGGACGTGGTTCTGCTTCTTGGAGCAGGATTTGCTCTAGCAAGAGCGTGTGAAGTGAGTTTTTAATGTTTTCCCCCAGAAATACGGTGATGCGTCAGTCAATCAAGTGTTTTTCAAGTTGGCTTTTTTTGTCAACAGAGTTGATTAGAACGGGCAAGCAGGAAATTTGCCAAAAATTACCTTCAAGACCGCAGTAAGCTCTTTTTTTTTCCAGGCGTTGCACAACTTACACATCTACGTTTTTTCATCTACTTCGTCGCAGTTTAATGTATTGCTGTGAACATTTTGCAATTAAGATATCGACAAATAATTTTTTGTCACTATCTGAAAGATTTTTAGATTTCACAACGTTGAAAAATCTTTTAGTCATATTTACTGCTGGAATAGATTCACAGACAAGACGATTCAAAAGTATTATTTTTTATGATAAAACGGCAAAGCGAACAGCCACCAACTTGCAGTCCTGATGGATGTCTACGGATTGGATTTAACTGGTTTTAACGCATCAAAGACGGCAATATTTGTAATTTTTTACTAAGTATTTTCTGCAGGTGTATCACATTTTCGTAGTGGTTCTGACTTTAGTACAGACTTTTTGTTCTTCTCTCACTAGTGCATTATCAAAATCACTGCAATGCCGATGTATACCCAAGTATGAATTTTTAGGGAACATCGCTCTTGTGTGAGACGTGCCCAATGGTGATTTGGTTACGCTGGTACTTTCTGGTAGTCGTGAGTTCGATTCTCACTGTAGCCGAATTTTTCGGGGCTTCAGCGCTGTTTTGCATTGAAATATTAGAAAATCATTTCTTGTATCTTTCGTAGCTGCATATGATATGCTGCAGAGCTGTTTAGTGTTTGCATTTTTCTTTCCTTTTGAATGAATCTCTACAAACCTATATGAAATGATTCAGGTGCAGGTAGTATGTGGCAACATTTGCTTTGCTGTTAGACGAACTGTCGTAAAAAACAATGATACAAAAACTAATCAAGTTATGTAACTGAGTTGTAAATGTAAAAGACACCTTTATTTGACGCTTTAGTTGTTGGGCTAAACTTTACTGCAACGAATTTCGTCATAGGCCAGCAAATTGCATCAGCCAAAGACCGGTTCCCTTACTTAACGGTTTTGGAAAAGTTTTTGTCTTGAAAAGAAATTAACTTGCACAGCTTCGCTCAGTGAGAAACCAAAAGCTTGCTTTACGAAATAGACGTGGATCGTATAATCAGAGTGCGTCAACAATATTTTATTGAAAATACGAGTGAATTTTTGCAGTTTCGACTTGTTGAGTTGTACAAGAACGATTTACCTCTGATATCCTCTTCCAAATATAGGTTTAACGCATGTGACCAAATCTTCCAAAGCATTTCAGTATGCTGTATAGAAACTGTTTTCCTACCTGAGGCACAGCTTTTTAAAGCTCTGGACTTGCAGTTTTCATTGGTAGCGATGTCTTGTTATGGACTTGTGTTGTGGATATTAATTCAATCATCGCGTACCCTACAGTAAGTTGTAAACCTCTTTCTGCTTGCATTCATCTGTCAGCTTAGAACAGGGGTCTCAAACTCAAATTGCTCCGTGGGCCAAATAAGGACTTGTAAGTAACCCGCGGGCCGCATTATGATGCTGACGCAACAATAGCGCTACCTGAACTTACTAAAAACAGCTTTTACATCTTGTTTCCTGCGAAAGCTATCATGAATTATAGGCAACGCATTTCTAGCCGTCTCTACGTTCGTATTAATGAGTTCTAACCGCCTACGGAAATTGTTCATTCGCCAGCTGAGCACTTTGAAACACCGGTGAATAAACTGAAGAAGCGTAAATGTCATTCATTTCATCCATTTTCAAGCCCGCTTTTCCTCTAGGGAGGGTTGCGGGAGCAACAGCCCTAGGAGGACTTGGAATACCTTTCGGTCAACAGCAATCTCTGATAGTTCTGCTGGCTCCACACCAAGACGGGACCAAGCAGGGTTGGAGATGCAAGTCACTCCATCTGGGCCTTGGACGACCT
>JGI24159J19872_10008763_pt1 | contig 13253 bp, 10 predicted proteins | sample Ectturendosymbi4_FD_19872 | JGI IMG/M metagenome (IMG submission 19872) | reverse complement strand
TTTTATTTTTGTTTTCTGAATATTAGAACGCAAATCTGCGTAGCTTTAATATTTGTTTATTAAGTTGTAGCACGCATTAATTTTGCGCTGCTACATATAGTCATATAGCAATATTGATTTCAGTGCAGAGTTATAGCAAAATTTGGCTGGCTTAACGTAGTAAAACCTTTACGATTGTATAAGAACAAAAAAACAAAAACTACCACTGTAGTGACTCTTGCACACTAGCAGCTGTTGTTTTAAATCTCAATCACTTAGTGAGTTCTGTGTTGCTCTTCTTCGCGCAGTTAGTTCACTTTTGAGTAACATAAACAAAGGCGGTTGCTTTTAGCAGTTGGGGTAATTACAGTTGGTACCAAACCTTGTTTAAGAAAATTGAGGTTTTTACCAGCCCCAGGTTTGCTTCATAGAGAAACCAGTAGCTGGGCGTACTGACAAAATATGAAAATAACTGCGAAAAAACGCAGCGAGAGTTGGTGCGTTTTCGCATTTCAATCTTTTTACAAATTGTGAAAAAAGCACATTCGAGAGTTGGATGATCACCAATAACGTCACACAATCAATGAACTATGATTTAGGCGGTACGCCTAGAGTGGACCCCACTATAAAAATCGTTTCGCCGCCCTTACTCATCAACATACAGAAGTCATTGCATAGTGGGCAAAATTACTACTTGTGAAATAATCCGACATTTGAAGTGAGCGGATAAAAATTTTTNAAATGCACATCGCTGAACCAATGCAGACAACTTGCTCTATTCACATGTATTGACAACACTGGCAGCTTGATGCTGACGAATACTTACAATTTGGNCATGTAACGCAGAATTCAATAGGCGTTGTCATAGGCTCTACGTAGTCGTTGATTACCAAACTGTGTNTACCTGTACCGCAGTGGGAAGCAACAGACACTTTGGGATGCAACAGACATAGAACAAATTCATTTTTATATTTTAATTTTCTCTTTTACTTTTGGTTTGCTGTTCAATTGAAAAAACTGACGAAGTTCCCCACAAGGTCCCCCTCCTCGGACATTGCAGCATTTCTAACCGTAAATGTAAGCTAGGAAATTCGGTTTTCAGGGTGTATACGACAGCGATTTTGTATTGCATGAATGAAGGCTTCCTCTTGCTATCAAAGTGTGGAGCATTTGAAATTTATGGTTTTGCAGCAATTTTCCATTGACTGAATCTTTTTAAAAACTTATGGTAAACGTAACCTAAGCGAAAACCGTTTCTGGTGCCTATATAGAATTCCATACAGTAGCTCGGTGCTGATAGCCTATAGCAGGTGTTCCCAAACTATCTCTGGCCATGTATCCCATCAGCATTTCGATAAATGAACATGTACCCCTAAAAATTCTTATGACAGAAAGGTTGAGGAAAATAAAAGTATGTTCAGAAATAAGCATATATATAATGATTTTGAAAATAATATTCACTGATGTATGTATAAATATTTCGAAATGAATAATATGTAAACATATTTTTCCCTTCTATTGCTAACCTTGAATGTACGCCTTCAGATAGGCAATTGTACCCCTAGGGGTACATGTAACCGAGTTTGGGAACCCCTGGCCTATAGACAAACACTTTTTCAACGTAAATGCTGTTCACTTTGCTATTCTTCTTAAAGTGCAATATTTTTCAGAATCGCAGTGGCCAGACAACAATCGTAATCGTACCATGCCTCCAAGTGGTGATGATAAGGCGTTCACGAAGCCTTGCGAGCTGTAGAAGACTGTACGAAAAGCGTGAAACCAACATTTCACAGAATGCTGTACTAATGATACTTGTGCCTGTAAAGTTCACTAATCTCTGAACTGCGAAAATACCACATATTTATTGCGTAGGGAAATCGCTTATTATCACTATCATTAGTAAATCACTATCATTAACCTCAGTGACGGATCCAGACTAGGCGTTTGGGGGAGGGGACAGTCAAATATAGGGACGCCAAAAAGTCTTCACTTGCTTAAATATCCCAGCTTCTCTGCGACAATGGGTATCACACAAAAGTGGTTATACCTTTTGTAGGTCAAGAAAATGGCTACTTCTGTTGGTCGAACTATGCGATGTTTCAGGGAATCAGCACAGTTTAAAATCGCTTTTTATCATTAATTCACAAAAAGTTTGAAGTAGGTCAAAAAAGATAGGTCCTATTTCTCACAAGCTACACATAACTGAGAACGCTATGGGTGTCCCAAACAGTCTTTTATATCTACAATATGTGTTTGAAAGATATGCACTAAGGCAGTGGTCCCTAACCCTTTTGTAACCGCGGACCGGTCAATGCTTGACAATTTTACTGCGGCCCGGGAGTGCTCTCACCACAGTGTTTCTATGGGAAGAATCGACCAATCACATGCCCAGAAAGCGAGTGGTGTCACCACCAGTGGGGCCGGCCTTCAGCCGATTGGACCGATTGCTTCCAATCGGGCCCCGCACCTGAGGGGGCCCCGCGCTATGCCTACTAATCTACTCAAACTTACATTTTATATCGAAGCTGTCTGCGTATTGCCAGCGCCGGCTCACAGTATTTTTAAGCGCAGCGTTCATTGCCAACGAAAATAAAATTCTTTCTGTAATCGTAACAATGGTCATTGTTAGCTGGTAACGTGGACAGACTCTTTTAGAGATTTTGTCCCGAGATTGGAACTTTTGACTCTTTTTAGGGATTTTCGGAAAAGTTTGAAAGTGTGAAAAATGAATGATTCAAGTTATTTTGCAAATCATGTTTGCTTCTATTTTTAACACTTATCACGGCGCTCCGATTTTATGCTGTACCGCAAAAGATTTAGGGATTTTTCGTGTAAAATAGGAATTTGTTGGTACTGCCCTTTTTGGTACGGATTTTTGGAGCTGCATTTGTGAGAACCCTGAATGTGGAGCTTAGTTTTTTCAATAGCACCGAGTTAAGGCAGAGATGGTTTAAGTTTTGAAGTTGCTTTCTGTTTCAATTGTAAGCTTTTCGTAGATTTGGCAGGTCATGTTTCAATAGTTACTGCAATATACGGTCCAATAGTTGCTGCTGTTACAATAGTTACTGCCAAGTCCGCAACCAGGGGGGGCCAAACTCCCCCTAGAAAAATTTTCGCCTCCCCTGGAAAAATGTCTTGGACAAAGTTCAATTCTATGGACACAGTGCAAAAAATTTGAGTCCCTCTCAAAACACTCTTAGCCCCCTTGGTGTCCCAAGCTGGTTACGCGCCTGGTTACTGCTACTTTTCTTCTGAAAATTAAGTTTAGCTCCTAAGTGCAAATGTGTGCTGTTTAGTCAGTCTTTAACGTTATTAATTTTTCCTCTCGTACAAGTCTGATGAGACAACCTGAGATTGGCGAAAATCTTTGCAATACACCTAGTTCAAATTATGCCATCTAAATGGCTACTACAGGTTTGCAAAAGTAAATGTTCTTTAAAAAGTATCAAAAGTAACGGTTCCATAAAAAGTAACAAGTACGGGCGCCTATGCTTTGTAAGGAAATGGAAGCATTTAAAAACCAGTCTGCCAAGCGACGTTTATGAAAACCCGTGAAATTGTTTGAATTTATCGCACACAATAACACGTAGGCTGCACTTCTCTCCCAATTTGTTTATTGCCTGGGGATTTACATGACCATCCCAGCGACCGTGTCATCCAGAAAAAGAAGTTTTTCTAAGCTCAATCAGGAATAAGATCAGCAAAAAGAAGCAAAACAAGGCATATTACTGCAGACAAAACAGCAAAAAAACAACACAAAAAGCAGGGCAACATTTTTTTTGCATTTTCAAGAAGAATGAAGACATTATGCAAAGCATCACTAATGAAAACATATTTGAGATCTTCAATCCAACATGAGCGCCTAAATATTTTTGCAGTTTTATCCACAGAATCCAAAATTAGCAGAGGCCTAAACATGGACAAAATTCTGAAAGACTGGTGATGTTAAAGCACGAAAACAAGTTTCTCTTAGCAAAGGCAATATTTGTATCGCAGGCTATAATAGCCTGAAATACGCNGATATGATTTGTTNGTTCTTCCGTTATTGTTGCGCTTGGAGCTAACTTATCTGTTTCATTCGGTGTTGTCATTATTGTACAGCATTATAATATAAGATTGCACTATAGTTTTTATCTGATGTCCTATTGCCACGCATTTTCTGTTGGTTGATGTTTTGTAGCTGAGCTGTTATATCTTTGCTGGCTGATCATATCAAGCAGTGTTGTCAATTCCATAACAAATGGCCAGTTGACTGCCGTACCCCGCGGGAGGTATCTGGCCGGAGAGGAGGTATTGAATGTTGCAACTCTTGGATTTGATGGGTGTTACCGATATGCCCGTTGAAGTCTCTGGTGGAGATGTAAAACTGGGAGGCATGCCCCCAGATACCCCTAGCTTGGTATTGCTCCTTCAGGCCTCTCTGTTTAACATCAAAGATATATATCATTGTGACGTGATACCCCACTAAAAAACGTCTGCACACGCCACTGAGCGGGGCCCCGCAGAAGTGCTTCCAATCGGGCCCCGCACTTGCTAAGGCCGGCCCTGACCACCAGCATACATTTTGTAATTTCGTGGCCCAGGGCTTGAGGACCACTACCCTAAGCATGCTGCGCGCTGGTGTTTGACGATGTTTTGGATATGCACACATCGGAAAAAAAATTTCTGAAACGGATTCCGAACTGCTTAGAAGTAGAATGGTTCTTCTTACACTAGGAAGTGAAAATTCAATATCCAAGCTAGGAGCCGAATAAATAGCAAAATGACGAACACATTTCCAGACAAAGCTTGTGCAGTTACATGCACAGGGACAGTAGCGTAGCCAGGCCAAAAATTTGGGGGGTCAAAATGTTTGATTTTAGACGAATAACACTATTTTGTTTGGGATACCGCTTCTCAAAGCACAAAATTACTATGTGTGCTGAAAATTTGGAGGGGAATGGCACCCTAGGCCCCCTGGCTACGCCTATCCACAGGAAAACCGTAATTATTTCTGAAGCGGCATTCAAAAACAAAAAATAAATGAAAGACATTTGTTATGATATTACTCTGAGTTTAGGTAGGTCTGCTGGCTATCGTGAAAAACGATCTCATAATCGTGTGATAGATTCACACTGGGCTTGAGAGCATATTGCTCTAAAATACATTTGACGTCACTAATATATGTAGAATTTCAATCAAGTGTTAAAACTGTTTCACGTATTTTGACACTGGACTGCTAATGTAAAGAAAAAGCATCAATGTCACTAATCCAGATTATTAAGAAAAGGTGTGACACTGTTCAAAAGAAGTACGGGCAGTCGGGATGACACCATCAAATCCACAGTAAATACCTCCAAACTCAAGCTCTAGTCTCCCTGATTAAGTCAATTTCCAATCTTGTGTATGCTACTACGAACCCCGAAAACAAGCTTCAAGCCACCCCCAATGCTGTTGATCAGACGATAGATCTGCTTCTATCCAGGCCAGCAAACACAAGTGAGAAACAGCCTATAACCCATTTAAAACCACGAATCTCAGCCAATCCCACAGATACCAGAGAAAGAGTTAAAATTTTCTATGTTTTTCTGCTTTTCTACTCCAATTAATGTGATTTACGCGGAATAATCTAGCCCAGGGCCTCCAAATGTTTTTGTCCGAGGGTCAAATAAGGTAACACAGAACTTGTTGAGGGCCGGACGTCTTACGTAAAGTGATTGTTTCGGGGTATGTTATATTCTACCAAATCAACAAATTTGCGTAAATATATTATTTTTTCATCAATAAAAAAAATTTTTGGCGCGCCGTAATTTGGAGACTTCTGATCTAATTTGGAGACTCTCTAGCCAATAAGCTACGCATTTTGCTGTCGGTTAAAGATTTCGCTAATCATGCCAAATTTGTCTTTTCGTGACCGGCGTGAACTGTCTACGGGTTTGCACTTGCAACAGAAGGATCAGGACAAAACCATACGGCCATCAGTCATTGTTGCCAGGTTCGTAACCAGGAGGGGCGATAGGCACCGTACTCCTCTCAAATTTTGAACTGCAAATATTGAACCGTTGAGCAAAAATTGTCATGACCGCGTAAAGTCATGTAATCATTCCACTGCAGATTTGCCGAAGTTTCTGCGTTAGAGCTGACTGCTAAGTAGTGAGTAGCTACGTGTAGAAGCAGGCAAATTTTTGAGGGTGCGAAGAATTTTTGCCCGAATACTCCCAAACTAAAAAATGCCCTTCGTGTCCTTTTGGGCACCATTTTTTTCAAATCAAAGCATGTTGGGCGCCATTTTTGCTCATATTTTTAGGGAGTTTGTGATGGTTTTCAGAGATTTTGCTCGGATTTTAAAGGATTTGCTCGGGTTTTAAGGGATTTTGCCAGGATTTTCACCACATCAAAATTTTCGGGGATGTGCTTGCACCCCCTGCACCCCAGTCTCCTACACCAGTGAGTGAGTACCATGGTTTGTTGAGGCACGTCGTGCTAACACGTAGTGATTCAATGCTACGCTGCGCTGTCCCCGTTGACGGAGTGAGGTGTTGCAGAATTGCTTTGTTATGTCATAATTCCTTGAGCTACTGGAGCACGCTCCTGTCTTTTTCACTAAGACATCTCGGTCATTTGTCCCGTAATAGTATTAAAACTCGCCGTAGCAGTTTTCACTAGCCTACCTTTTCGGAGATTATGACCGAATTGACTTAATACTTTTCGGTCATTTAAAAAAAATTAGGTTTACGACTGAAAAAAATAGGCACGCTCAATGCATTTTTGTCAGAAACCGGCAAGTTATTTGTTAACCTGCAGGGGCGTAACGAGGGTTGCGAGGGGGGCACAATTCCCTGGGCGCTGAATCACTATGGGGACGCCGGATGACTCCGGAGGGCTCCGAAAAGTCCCGACAATGTCACAAATACTTTTTTCAATAGAGTACATTTACTTCCGAAAGACCTCGGGTTCGAAAATGGGGGCGCCAAACTTGATTCTTGCCCCGGGCCCCATCTAAACTCGTTACGCCCCCGCTAACGCACCAATGCTGCTATAGCTTTTCACACGCTGCAATATGGTTCAACCAGGGTCATTAGTTCCGACAAGAAAGTCATCCACTTTCCTTGGTGTTGCAAAACTACGATGCAGACTGAGGCTACTGCGGAGCGGACTCATGGACTGCACTGATAGCAGACCTGAAACTGATTTTTCGCTTCTGCAAGTTTCAATATTTATTGCCTTCCTATCTTCACTACTGCTCTTCCTTTCAAAGCTACCACCTAATATTAAAAAATGAACTTCTAACAAAAACAGACCAATTTTGCACAGCCTAACGGTAAGTCCAGAACTGTGCTAGCCAGTGTTGACACTGCGGTCAGTCTCGTCAACTTCAGATTGTCGCCTTCTTCAACATCACATAACATCAGATTTTTGCATTACGGTTTCATATAAGCGAAATCAGTGGTCCTTAAAGATGCAATGCCTCAATAACCCTAAGTCAAATTTTCGTCAATCTAAGTACCCCTTTTCAACAGTTTAATAACAAAAAAATGTAAGCAACAAAACAGAACTGGTAAAGAAATACTCCATCACTGGAGTGGTGAGGAAAAAGGTCAATGCAATGACTGCATCACATTCATCAACACTAATTTTCTACTTCACATGGGTACTGTGTTGCCAGATTGTTAGAACGAATGCAATGATTGGGTGTGCATTGCTGAATACCCTGTTGAATACCCCCATCATTTAATGTCAGTACCGCTGGGGGTATTGAGGCAATACTTTGAAACCCCTGAGCTAAATACTTCCATTTACCAATGCCTAACAAAGCGCGATGAACCTCATTGTCCTAAAGCAGTGGATCTTAACCAGAGGCCACGCTTCCCCGGGGGGCGTCAATAAATTTCCAGCCGAGCGCGAGCTTTTACGCGCTCTACAACACAGAAAATTTGATCAATAAATTTACCAACAAGTACACTTGTTTTTACAACTTATTTAATGCCAGGGGGCTTGAAACGAAGGACGATTGCTGTGAGGGAGGCGTGGATACAGTAGAAACGGCTAAGAACCACTGTCTTAAAGTGTCGTCACCAAATGGAGAGGTCCTTCGTGCGTAACATAAAATATTATTCTCAACGCAGCGTTTGGAGCATCTTCAGTTTGGAACGACAACCAAACACACAATAGGTTGACACTTGAGACAGGGTTTTTTAAAGTGTTTTAGGGACCCGATTCGGGTCCGTAAAGATCTATATCGGGTACCTAACATATTCCTTAAAACAACCTTTCTTGAGAAATTGAAAGGAACTTAAAAATTACATATGAATCTAACTTATTTTCAACCTAGAAAGAGAAGAAATGTGGAAAACAACAACAACATCAGATTTGTCGCCAAAACATCAGACATCAGAAATTTCTCTCAAAACATCAGATCTGATATTAAAACATCAGAAGTGGCAGCACTGGTGCTAGCCAAAGAGAACGTGTCTGTGATTGCTGGGCAGTTCTCACGCAGAAAAGAAGCAAAGGAACATGAGTATTATTGCGAAACAATAGCAGTGTTGATTCTAATCGATAAAAGCCTGGGTCAAAGTCCGTCACGTAAATACTGAAATTCAACGAAATGTAAAGCATTGTTTAGTTAAGTATTTTCGCGTTTGTTGACTGAGTATTTTCGCCTTTGTTTCTACTTCGATAACCACCAAAAAGTGGCGTAATTTCATCAGAGGGGCGCCATTATAAGGGGGCCCCACAGCCGTTTGGGTAGGGGCAGTTGCCCCAGATCTACCCCGTGGATCCGCCACTGACTAACCTCAGCCTTTCCAGGTCCCCATCAATTGACATCTGTGCTTTCAGAGTCAATGCTCTCATTTTCGCCATTGTTAACTATAAAATATAAACGTTCATTCTTAAACGTTCATTAGTCTCCACTGGTTACCATGACTTGCGAAGCACACCAACAACTCTCAATCTGACCTCAACAATTTGATTGAATACGACAGATGTCAACTAGAATTCACAAAGCAGTACGGTGCATTTGCAGTGGCGCAGTGGCGTATCTATGCAAAACGGCGCCCATGGCAAAGTTTAATTGCGCGCCCTTTTAATGATTTACTGTAAACACTAGATACAGGGACCATTTTTACCAAAGACAAACTAAGCCATGAAGCAAATAAATGTTTCAAAACAGAAAATGCAGCGTTTTTGCTTGAATCGTTTCACCAAATGATATTGTAAGTTATCCATAAGGACCATAACATACTTTCATACTCATATTGATTATAAAGAATATGAAAACATTTAAACAATAACATTACCATAACTTATAGTTTGTGCTGACTGACCAAATTCTAAATCATGGAAAAAATCACACAACATGTTGCAAATATCAACGACATTTCTTTTGAAATAAATCACATTTAAATTGGATGGTACAAGTTAAGTGTACAAGAGCAACAACCACGTTTACACGTGCTAAAGCCAAACCACTTGCCAAAAGAAGTTTGCTCTAAACAGAACTAACATATCTCTTCGTTCATGAGTTAGCATTTATTTTTTGCTCAACTGATACGGTCACGATAGTAACTGCTGATGTTTCTAGGACTGACTATGGTTCGTTTCTTTAATCTCGAGACCGCGGCGTTGTTTTTAGCCCAGAGATTCTTTATGGCGCACCCCCTTTCACGTTATAGAGGTTTGGGGACCAGTACTGGTTTACATTCACTATAGCAGGAGTGCTCACACTTTTTCAGCATGCGAGCTACTTATAAAATGAACACGTCAAAATGATCTACCTTCTACAAAAATGCAAAACTTTTTAGAATTCTTTTCACACTCAATGTATGTTGACGTACCTTGCATACCCGCATGAGCCCATATTGCACAACACAATAGACTACAATTAACTATGTACATTTTTTGACATGTCCGTCTGACGGCGCCGAAAGTGTTAATGTCATGCAATCTACCCACAGTACCTTTGAGATCGACTGGTAGATAGCGATTGACGCATTGAGCACCCTGCACTATAGCGTTAGCCATTCATGCTCGCACCTCACCTCAAATCCAGAAACAAAAAACAGCACAACAATTCATTTGCCAATATCCTGCTTTTCAACAAAATTTCGCTGTCATACTTGCACCCCCCTTGCGAACCTTTCACGCCCCCTGGTCTTAAAAACCCAAGTTTTAGCCTATGTATCCGACACAAGTGGCCATCGAAGAAATTTCGTAAAATAGGAGTGGCTTACAGCAGTTTACGCAAGTTGTAAATCTGTGGGAGCTTGACAACAGCCGCTATTTGCATAACAGTCAGATTCTCACAGCCACTTAAACTCGTCACAACCACATTCTGACTAATATTCTCTTGCATGAAATGCAGCAGCACGGACTGACTTTATATTTTCTTGTAGCGTTAGGAGGACGAGGTCTTGTGTAGATATGGCAAGCGAGCGATCTTGTTCTGTCACAATGTCTGACCATTGTGTTGTGTCACAATACCACAGTTTTGTTACAATGTGTGGTGGTGGCCCAACAAGCCCGAATTATTGCATTAGATAAGGGCGCTGTGTGCAGTTAATGGCTGTTTGTATGGGGCGCAAAATAGATGTTGAAGAAACCGCAAGTCACAAAACTTAATTTGTGCCAAGCATTTTTTACGTCCCCGTCAAAGTAGCGCCCATGGCACGAGCAATGCCTGCCATACCCTAGATACGCCACTGCAGTGGCGTAACTAGAGGTTTGAGCCAGGAGAAAACTTAGCTGAAAGGGGTGTACTGGCAACTGTAGGAGGCCCACTAGCCAACACTCAAAAAATGTTGAGAAATGGTGGTGAAGCCATAAATAACTATACTAAAACTCTAAATCACCGGAAAATATTCCGAAATACGAAAAAAATAACTACCACTGAAAACGAAAAGAATACTAAAACCGAAATATAAGGTAAGTGGGGGCCCGGATTTTACAGTTAGCTTGCCAGGGGGGGGAGGCGATTCGCCCCTCTGCTCCCCCGTCAGTTACACCACTGTGTATTTGTACAAGACTACAAGCGTAAGTTTAACAGCCGCCACAAACAAGTGCAGGAAGGAATTCACGAGGAGCACGCTTAACGGAGCAACAGATTGACAATTGTGAGCTTTGAGAGAGCGAGCGTGCTTCACAAAATTTCACGAAATCATGCAGTTACAATTAATCAAATGCTACATAACCTTCAGATAAAACAACAATGTCAATAAAATCTCCGGTGACAAGCTAGCACTGGGTTACATAATCACCAAATGAAAATATAACTAAATTCAACATTCACGTATTATTCTAGCTGCAGTGACGACACCAGAAATGTGCTGCAACATATCTGAATACCACACGACTTCACTTTTCAGTTAACTTACTCAAGCAGTTTAACACAACATTTCTACAGCTGGTTCTGAGCGGTGCTGGTGCTCTAAAGGCAGGGTTTATCCAAACTGTGGTCAAGGGAAGACTGCACAGGGGTCCGTAAAGATACGACAAAAAATAAAAAGGACGAACTTATACAATGTACAGTAAGTATACACTGTCACAAATAATTACCACAATTTTTCATAATTTAACTGATTTCGCAAGCTTTTGCCATCGTAAACTTTGGTTGTTGCGCCGTCTTAAAATTCGTAGTCAAAATATGTTCACAAATGCAATGATTCTCACTTCCGCGTCTATGACGTAAAATTTATCATATGACTTAACATTAGTCGGGAGTGGTCGCGCTCTGCTAAGATCATTTTCGATCAAAGCTTGCCCACTGCGGTCTCGAGTATTTTCGACCTCTTCGATGAACTAGATTCAGAGCTGTCCAAGGAAAGATTGGCGAGGCAAATCCTGCTGGCTACACCCACGGGAAAGCGACCTAGAGGTCGCCCAAGGACCAGGTGGAGTGATTACATCTCCGACCTTGCTTGGTCCTGTATTGGTGTGGAGACAACAGAATTACCTAGAATTGCTATTGACCATGAGGCATTTCGACTCCTCCTACGGCTGCTGCCCTTGTGTCCTTCCACATCGGAAAAGCGGGCATGATAATGAATGTATAGGTTCAGAATATTCAAGCTGTTTGTTCCATACAGAAACTCGATGGCTACCCAAGGAAAATTTGTGGAACGGTGTTTTCTTGCCAGCATTCAATCCCACCTTAACTTTACTAGTAGCAGACGAGATCTGGCTTGGGAAACTTGCATACCTGGCAGATATTTTTAACCTTCTCAACCAACTGCGCTTTGCATCTTTATTAAGGGAAGAGATGCGAATATTTTACTTAGTCAAACACAAATACCAGCATTCATAAAGAAACTTGAAATATGGAAAACCAGATTAAATGAAATGAAAAAATAATATGTTTTCTGTCTCTGCGACTACACTGCCAATAAAACAGAGTTGATTTTCTCTGACTTTCAACAACATTTGGAATTGCTTTCTGGAAATTTTAAGAATTACGTTTTAAAAGAACGTTGAGAGTTTTGATTTGATTTTAAATCCTTTTATTGTTGCAAGAAGTGAACTGTCAGTACGCGACGAAGACGAATTAGCCGAATTATCATCTGATTGAAGTTTAGTGATTAGTTTTAGTCAAACAGCTCTTTCATTTTTCTGAGTTGAGGACGAATATCCAGTGGTCTCGGTCCAGTGGCGGCTCGTATTTAGGCTCTGCGGAACTGTTGCGCCCTTTATTCTTACGCTTTTCTTCGTTTTTAGGTCGATTTATTGTGTTTAGGGTGCGGAGTCAAAGGTAAAATGTCCGACACCGACCTTCCAATATAATTTCCGATTCTGACTCCTTATATTTAAAGTGAATGAAGTTTGGCTGCCAACAATTTCGTGGCAACTAGCAGTCAATGGAAATCGTGGTAGGCCTACACAGAAAAAATGATCTGTTTCAACAAAAGTTTGAAACGAAATTGTACCAATTCAACAGGAATTCCCTAGGAGTGTGATGTATAAATGATCCAATTGGACTTCCCGAATCGGAAAAAAATCCGCCTCTGCCTCCTAGTGTTGTTACCAGGACCGGCCCTAGCAGATGCGGGGCCCAATCCAAGACCTAAGCGCGGGGCCCCTCTGAGCAGTGATTTTATGACGTCATCGTGTTCAGTCAACCGTGTTACGATCGTGGTAGAGCGCAAATATGCAGTACAGGGTGTTTCACAATTGTTGAAACAAAACGATTGGGCACAAATCCAGTATTTTAAATGATACCACAATGATGATTACATTTATTGAAAGGTGAAAGGATAACATTTTATAATCTGCAACTGTTTGTCCTCAAATCAGAAATAATA
>JGI24159J19872_10008761_pt1 | contig 13255 bp, 9 predicted proteins | sample Ectturendosymbi4_FD_19872 | JGI IMG/M metagenome (IMG submission 19872) | reverse complement strand
CGATCACTCAATCACAGAGTAAAATGCGATTATAGTGTTCAAAGAATAGTGACAAGTGCAAACAATCTGACTGCATCAAAGCACGTAACCATAAGTTATTAGATTTTCTGCATCTTTCGAGAAACAGGTACTTGTATTTACGTAACAGTGCCTCAAAGGTAGGAATGTTGCATTGAAAGTAGTCAAACATCATTGTGCGATTGCTTGCTGCAAACCAATAAAGAAATCAAAGTGAAGCTGAAAATGTCCAGTGATAAGCAGGATAACGAGATGAAAACAACTTATGGCATGATGATGGTGAAGGGTGGTGTGAACTTCCGCATATGCGAAATGAACTAATAATCACCATTTGTAACGTCAGTTTTTTGCTGGTTGCAAATTTCAAGGCCGGCAAGGTGCAAAGTGCTGCAAGGCTCTTATTTGAGACATTTATCTGTTGCAAAAAGTATCTGCAGGTTTTAACGTACCCGGTAATTGTCAGGTTTAACCACTGTTACATTCTGAGTCATAAGCATGGGTTACTGTTTAGTTTACGTGCTTGTTTGAAACCAATTACTGTCGCGCAAATATGTAGTTAAATTGTCAAATATTTCGTTGAAACGCCACAACCATCTATTACTGTATGCAAGCTAAAATGCCCAGAGGATGACCTGCCGTGACAGTTCCCGCATTTTAACGTATGCAATATGCGTTTCAAAAATTAATTTTTATCGCAAAGCGCTATTGTAATTCCCGAGTGTTTGAGTTTATCCGTTGAAAGCGTTGATACAATTACGTTTCCAAGATTTTACATCTACATTAGTCTTGTGTGGGCTTTCTTATCAAGGTTCATGTTCGTTTCGTAAAGCTTTAAAATTAATCATATTTTCTAGGCCAGGGTTCTCCAAACTACGACTCGCGGGCCAAAAAGCCAGCGAGGCCCTTTCATTCGGCCTGCGAAGACATTTGTCAATAATGAAAAAGTAATATATATGTACGAAACATTTGTTGATTTGAGAGATGTTAAATATCCCGAAACAATCACATTACATAGGATGTCCGGCCTTCGGGCTGTTGTGCAATGGCTCATGTGACCCTCGGACAAAAGAGTTTGGAGACCCCTGTTCTAGACAGTACGATGCGAAATACTGGAAAAGTGAGATGTGATCACATCTTTACCAATATTTGCGTAACCAGTTACCATTCCGCAGCTTTTCCGGTTGGTTTCAGCGGAAACCTTTTAAGGGTTGCACAAAGATATTTGTTTCATCAAGAAAATATGTAATTTAAGGCGCAATGCATTTTCCCCATGCGTATGCAGACGTTCGGTGAAGCAGTGAAGATTCAATTTGCCATATGTTGGATAAATGCTGATCCTCTCCTGCTGAGCAAACAGAATCGTTGTTTTTTAAATCAGTGCTGTTTTCGAACCAGCTGCGGAGGGTGTTTGAAATGCTACCTGCTTCTTCAGTTCCGTGACTGGAAAAACGTGCGGCACGGTCGCAACCAGCATGCGCTTAAAACGGTATAATATAGTGCGGCAGCATGCCTTTCCGTTATGTCCTGCTGCGTTAGAAACGAACGAGAACTAAGTAAACTCTACCCGAGTGAGTTCAAACGGACGGAAATTTGATGCCTCGCTCAACGAACTGTTGCGAGCGCGCAAGGGCGTCATAAGAAGGATCGGCCACGGCTCCCAGTCCCAGCGTAAATGAGTTGCCGCTTTTGCTCATCACCCTTTTCCCCGTGTGTTTGCGTAGAATCGAATTACTCGCGGAAAACTGCATTATCTCGAAAACCTGAAAAATGTTAGGCCTGCAAAACGCGTTGTGGCAACAAAAATGCGTGAAAATTTTGCTCTACGTCCCGCGAATGAAATTGGGGGGCTTGAGTCAATTTATTGGCTTGGTGCTTCTGTCACTGCTTTGGCCATGACACTCATCTCCTGTGATTTACTCAAAAGAAAAAGTAGCTGCTCCGTTGACATTTGCACAATAATTTTCTGTTGAGTTGTGCACCACAATTTTCATACTCGTTGCATCAGGCATTCAGATGTAATGCATGTTTATCGTGAAGAGTTGATATTGTCCCGCGTGATCTTCCATTTACGCATATTGCTCGTTTTTGGTGAAACCTGGTTATTTTAACGGTTTTGCAAAAAGTTCGTGCTCCCTGTTGTTTTAGCTCAACATTTGAAAGTAGGGTTGTTCATCGTAACTGCTTTTAAGTTTCTATAAACCAAATTCTTTAACCTGGTTGATGCAGAACAAGTGGTGATTGATTTTGCACCACGCGGGTCACATTGTTAAACTTGTTAAATTTGGCCTGTTTCTTGTTCAACGTCACATTTGTTTCGTTTGTTTATAAATCAAACACGGATTGCAGAATATCAGTCCCCGTGCAGTTTTTAAAAATGTGCTTTTATTCCTTCAGCTGTTTAATAAAATTTTTTTATTTAATGATCAAAATAATTCCATCACTGATTCAGAATTTTAAAACCTATCTGTAGAGGCTGTGGAGTGAATCTGTACAATCAAAAATGAAACAACACAAACTTAGTGAAAAAATTACCGCACTTGAAAGTTAACAAATGTATTATATTGCATTATTTTCAACATTTCTGTGCAAAGCAGCAGGCATTGAAAAGAAGTCAAGTTATATCGGTTTAATAATTGCGAAACAAAGTTAGCGATTTCAACTGAGTTGACTTCATAGAAAGTCGCTGAAAATGTACAAATTTCATTGCTTCCACCTTTATGCAAATACGTGACGTTTCCGGAAGTTTGGCAGTTCCTTTGTGCCTTGTGCGACTAACAGGAGAGAACTATTGCCTGTATAGGGAAACACGCACCCCCAAAAAACGTCAAGACGTGCAAATATTGTCACAGCCGCAGTCAGATGTTGCATTAGGAAAACGCTTGTGAAACCAACGCCAGCTGAGTTTTTGAGGCCGGGAGTGAGCATAGCCAAAAAGCCAATAATATCAAGACCAAGGTCCAGACTCGAACTCTATCCGGTTGGAGGATGGAAATTTAAACTTAGAACAAGCTTTCCACAAAGCAAGCGTATCGCCAAGTTTTCAAATTCATACCGTTCCTCAACGACGAATATAGGAACTGTAAAATTTCTGACGCCCATTTTTATTAATGGTCACGTGAACGATAAATATGATAGCTTCTCAACCGTACTGAAACATTTTTAAGACTAGGAAACAAAACGGAGCCAGCAACTTGGAATTCAAACCCAGTAAGTTAACACTAGACCCACGGTTTACTTTCTGACCACCTTTTCTGGCATGTGTGGAAGAAGTCACAGTTTTTCAACAGTTAGCGACATTTTTGTGAGTTGCTTACTGCGTGCACTGCGGGGACTTTTCTCTATCCTTTTAGTGAATAGGCGTAGCTAGGGGGGCAAGGTGGCCATGGTCCCCACAAATTTCTAGCACACCTTGTCATTTTGTGCTTTGTCAGAGGCGGTATCCCAAACAAAATACTGTTGCTCGCTTAAAATCAAAAGATTTGGCCCAAAAAAATTTTGGGCTGACTACGCCACTGTTTCAGTGTAACTTTTCTGCCCAAGAGCAGAAAAGCATCGTTACTGTCCCATCTCACGTTTAACAATTTTTTGGACCTCGTCTGAAGTTTTCTTCCAACCTAGCGTTTCTGACGTCCTAGGATTGTTTTAGTTAAAACAAAATAGATTTGTTTCTGTAGAAAAGGCTCTTCGTACAGCTGTTTTTTTTTGCTGAGTCATTTCGGTCATTTCGTCTCATAATGGCATTAAAACTTGCCGTAACAGCGTTCGCTAGTCTAGTCTATATGTTTGGACATTATGACCGAATTGACTTAATTTATTTCTGTTATTAAAAGAATTGGTCTGTGGCCAAAAAAATGACCGAAAGAAACGTAGTCCTAGATTCAGTTATCACTCGCTCTGATGTTGTGGGTAGACGGAGCGAATGGATTCTGTTAAAAAAATGTTTTCAGAGTGAACTACCAGGTGTTTTGCTGTAGTAATCTGCAAAATGTGATCTTTCTATCCTTTGCCAATGTCACTTCCACATCTTAGCAAATGCTACTCGCATTTCTTTTTTTGCTTGGGTCATTTGTCCACTGCGTTGTTTCAGAATGCAATTCAATGCTTGTATATTGCCAAAAAGCTGAGAAAATGGGACTGGAAAAATCAAACGCCTGTCGATAACGAGTAATGACCTTTCGTAAAGATTCTGAAGGCATGAAAAAATTGACGTTCCCGATACTAAGCAACAAATCTTTACGTTTCCGTTTTAGAATTACCAAACGTAAACGTATTAGACTGCTTGTTGACTTACAAGTGTAATGGTCGCTTTTTGGAGACGCAAACTCAGAATGCAGAGTCCGTGATGTTTCGACAGCACACCATAAACAATAATATAAGATTTCCCGTTCAACCAGGTTCACTGTCATGGCATGTGCTGCATTGCGCCTTCTATAAATAGATGACTTCCTATTGGCGATGTGTGACGCGGCGTCACGCAAGTAATTTTCCTTGTCGCTTAGAAAAGTGAGCTGGCTCTCAGCGAAAAGGTGTTTTTTGACATGACTGCAAATTGCACTTGCTTGCATATTTGGCACAGCATAGCGCACAGACTCGTAACAGGCACACAAACAATTTTTGTTCCCGAATCTGACCCCCGGCGAAAATTATTTTGTATTTTCCTAGTTGCTTGGCCAATTTGATAATTGCAAGAAATATGCCAAAGAGGCGCAGGCGGATCCTGGAAAGGCAAGAATTTGATGCAATTCCCTCCAAAAAAGACAACGGCGTTCTCTTGAAGCGGCGCTCATTTTGAGTACTTGCGGCCTTTTTTAGGCTTTTGAGAGTAAATCACATGCGATTATGGCCAATTTTGTAAATTTGCAGCTGGCGAACAGGGAAACGCTGACGTATTTTTGGTAATTCCGGTTCGGAGAAAGTGGATGATCTTTTTTTACCCTTCACTTTCCTTTTTACATAAAAATTACGGAAGTATTGCACTCCTCGTCAGATTATTTAAGTCATCAAGTGATCACGCCTGATTTTGAGTAGGTAATTGTATAATTACGGCAGCGCTAAAAATGTTTCGTAACAGCTTTTGCTCACGGCTTTTTCGACTGCAGCACTTAAACGCCCAGTCTGGATCCGCTACTGCAAGGAGAAACAGTTCAGTGGGTAAACCCACCAACGCAATACTGCTTTAAAAACAAGAAATGCTACAAGTTAGTGGCACGGCGCAGAAGACATTTTTCGCGGTTGCTCAATGTTAGATTAAGTTGCATATTTCTATTCGTGATTTCTTTGCAAGCAACCTAAAAGTGGACAACCTAGGTTTCCAACTGTCTGCTAACATTTTGTTTAACATTAGTAAACATACGATCACCTATGTTTACTGACAATACAGGACTGTATTAATAACCCTTGATATTAAAGCACAGAGTATAGCTTGTGCTACGGGTACATTCGTTAACGAGTATTGAAATGATTTGCCGTTTTCGATAACTATTCAGCACTGTTATTGTTAAAATTTCAGCAATGTAATTCTACTTTTCGTGACAGACGTTGACCCGATAAAGCTTATCCGATTTTCAAAATATTTCTCACCAGCCGTTTTTCCATATGGCAGAACGTTTTTGAACACTATTTGTCAAAATGTTTTATCTTTGATGGGTTTGACGAGCTCTAACTTTATGGTTTTTACCTTAATTTTCACAGTCTCACTAAGTCAGGGGTGCAAAAATGCGGTAGCGCACTCGCGCCGCGCGGCCAAAAGCTTGGGAGTGCGCGAACTGGATTTGCAGCGACGTAGCATTGCTCGCAGTTTCGCCTCTGGCATTCCTTTCGTTCCCCAGTCTTATCTCATTTCCGTACTATGTTTTCGGTTAAGCGAAATGACGTATTTCTTCTCCGTGTTGTTTACATTTTGCACTTCATGCATACGAATGCTACATGGCAAAACATATACGTATATGTGCGCTACTAAAAACGTCTGCGCGCTACTAAAATTAACAGAACATTTTGCATCCCTGCACTAATTAAAATGCGGTGAAGAATTTCTGGATAAATCGACAGTCGTACCAGCTATCACTCGACGTTTAACATGTTATCTGCGTGTCTGAAAAGACTAGGGTTTGGCAGTGAGCACACAGCGCTGCTGGTTACTTTTGCTTTTGTCAGAGAGCGCTGTTCGTTGAGTAGAAAATCCGCCTTGTCAGTTGAGTCTTTAAAACTGTCAAATTCGTAAAGCGTACCTATAGTAAGGTGGCAAACTTAGGGAGCTTAGAGTTCCAAGAAAATGCGCAATGGCTTGCTCCAACGCTGACCCCGTGCACGTGTAAATTTGAATCGGCGGCTTAAAGTCTTCTACTAAAAGGTCCGCAAACAAACGTAATTGCCGTGTTGCTGAGTGCAGCTTTTTGTAATGGTTATCCTTTCACCGTTCAACGAAAGGAAAACATAAGTTAGTTGTTGTGAACGTTTTTCTTTTGGCGTAACCAGAAAATATAAAACTCTTACATAGCACTATGGGAACGTTTTGCAGTATATGGAACCTGTTTTTGCTGGCGTTGAAAATGCTCTAGCTTTGCCCGATGGTCGTTCTTTTTCGGAATATTTTCAGTGTTCGTCTGTCTATAACTCGACTTTTCGTATGGTTGAGCTATGCACAACTGGTATGGTAGTCTGTTTGCGCCATACTTCTGAAAAATGTTTTTTCACAAAAAACTTTTATTTTTAGAAAAACTTTTTAATTGACAGATTCCTTGAAACTGAAAAAAAGTTTTCCAAGAAACACAATTTTATGACGAAGCTTTTTTTTTACTGCGCCCAACTCCGCTAACGAAATGTTTCCCATTGAACTTTGCGAATAAACTAGGTTGTAAATCCATATGTTGCATGTTTGGTTTCAGGGCAGTTTTTTTCTAATAAATCATCGCTAACGTAGGTTCTTCTACGGTACATTACTTTGCATTCTCTCAACGAAGTCTAATGACTTTTATAATAATCTACTAACCTAACAAGTACTGGAAAATGGGAACCAATCCTTTGCTCGCGTCAGAGTTATCCAGTGCTATAACAGACACATTTATAGTATATCCACTGCTAGGAATAACCATCATTCTGATGAAGGTTGAAAACCCCACAGAACTGGACAACAAGGTCTGCTGCGAGCGTTATTACAAGAATGCATGATGACCTTTCCTGATGCTTGTAGTCTAGCATTACACGTTACGCCTATGACATCTGTCCACTGTACTGCGAACAATAATCTTACTTCATGGTACGAAATGCAAACCCACTTTGCGAAAAGTTTCGAGTAATGGCATGCATTTCGTAATTTCCGTTTACCGTAACATAAGCCATAGTTTAAAATCGGCTTCAACAAAGTTTGCTATCACAAAGGACATTAGACTTGGCCGAGAGAATACAAAGCAACATGCCCAGAAGAAAGAAGGATAGCGATGATTTTGCAGATAAAAACTGCAGCAAAAACGAACTTGCAACATCTGAATTTACCACATGGTTTATTCGCAAATTTCAAGGGGAAACAGTAATTGGCGGGGTTGGTACACAGAAGAAAACAGATCTAATCATTAAATTTTTTTTCATGGAAAAATATTTTTGTTTGAGAAAATTTTTTGGTAATTTTAAAAAAAATTAGTCAGTTAAAATAAGTTTTTTCGAAAACACAAATATTTTTCTGAAAAAAAATTTTTCACAATTTATTTTTTTGGAAAATAAAAAACAGAACGTTTCACCTACGATCCTTGTCACTTTTTGAGTTGCAAAGAAACGTCTTGATCTTTAATGTCTTACTGTCGTCGCTAGCACAGACCGCTCCTGCTCTAAAGAGCCCTGGGCAACAATTGTGACTACGCACGTTTTTAGTGCATTCGTTTTTTTTTTCTAAACTGATATGCAAAAATGCGCATGCTGGTGATTTCAAAGACAGTCCGGGCGAAACGTGACATATCTTCGCAATGACGTACCGGGACAAGTTCCATTTGAGGGTTGGTCTTAGCCCTGATGGAAGGTACAAGATTTCTACAAGCTCTATCTAATAGTGTCCATAGGTCACGTTAGAATAGACTAAGGGTTGTGGTCCAGAAACCAAAAAAATTCCATAAAGGTAACCCTAGGGCTGCCTATAGATGCCCGCTGTACAGTTACTCTACGATCAGCGATTTAGAAGCGGTTTGTTTGCAACCATGTTCACACAGTTAGGTCAGTTGTTTTACCTTTAGACTACAAATCGAATGATTTGCTGTTTGGTAACTTATGGATAAGGTCACGCGCAGTTAATTTCCTTTTTCCGTTTTGTTCATGAATTAGATCTTACCTTACCAACTCGATCATTTAAACATGCTACAACCTTTTTTAATGCAGAATCTACGACCGCTGTTGAATGCAAGCTCGTGGGAAAAAACTAATGCCGACTTTGTTAAGGGGCGAATAAAAATGCAAACTGGAAGCCTCTGCTGCGTTTGCAAAAATTTATCTGGGAACCATTCGTTGTATCCTGGGAAACATTCCACAATTATTTGCTTGCTGATAACCAAATGCTTTGATTCCAAGCTTTTTGAGTGGTAAACGGTTGTCGTATGCCCGCAAACGGATGGAACGTCAGCCCAGCAGACCAAAATTGACTGTCAAGTGTTGAAGGCCTTTCCGTAACAGCACAAAACTTCTCGAAATCGTTTATTTTTGTAGCCAGACAAATCCCGCGACTCCGATAATCGCCGCATTCTTTGAACCGGGCGTTTTTCGATTGCAGGTTACATGTCTTCAATTATTCAAAATCACACAGAGAGCGCCTGCGACGGACACCTGCTGTTTATCCGCTGCCCCATGATGACGACAATTTCAATACAGGTAAGCTGCTGAAAAAATCCTTTCGTTGGTAAAGGGCTAGGACTAGTAAGCATGCTTCCATTCGTTCGCTTGCGGAGTTGGCTGAACGTGGCGATGTTATGTCAAATGGTGATCCCTTGGCTTAACGTGGCCGTGTTGCGACTTACAAACGGTTTTTAAGTTGCCCGTTTGTGGAAAATTGTGATCCCTGGTTTGAAATGCATTTTTACGTGGACATCCTGGGGAAAAAACGTTACTCAAACATTTGATGAACATCGTTCTGATGGATGCGATAGACTTGCTTTGCTTCCACTCGGTTCGATACTGTTTCGTCTTTTTTGTTGAAATCAGATCTGTGTGTTTTTTTCTTAATTTTCTTTCGTCGGACTTCCATGAACATTGAACTACCATGAACATGCAGTCCAAAGGCGAATGCGGTCTTCGAGCATTGTTACGCAACAGAAGATCGTAATTTTCTAATCCCTATGGCAATCGAGTACAGAGACCGTCTGTTGATGTGTTTTGATAAAAATTTGCTGCGTTTGATGAAAATATCGAAGTGACGATCCAAAATTATGAAGACGAGATGGAAATATTTGCACAATCGCATTACATGGTAAAAACTATCCATTGCAAAAGGCCGTTGATTGTCGTTAGTGTCTTTTGATGTGACCCGTTTACAGCTCGATCAAGCGCTCTTTTCGCCTTGCCCAGTCTGATGTGCATTACCGTGGAATTAACCAAGCACTTGTAGCGTCAAGGCCAGAAACAGCTCTCGTTTCTTTTTCCCGAGTGTAGTAAGATTTATTTCCACGTTGAAGACGTTGTACACGACCAGACGTGGCTGCTCTCCGATGTACGTTTCGCCGATGTGGATTGTAGGTTCAGAGTGGAAAATCTGTGGGGCGAAATGAAGGCGTGAATTCAGAGCAGTCTTGAAGAAACTCCGCGTTGAGTTTCAAGGACTTCGCAACATATTGACGGTTTTTCACTTGAAACTCCAGCATGTCATCTGGTAGATAAAAACTGCCATTTCTATATTTTGGTCAACCCTTACATTCCCGTTTTCAAACATTTTTAATACGTTGAATGTCGATTGCGTCTTATATTTCGTTTTTTCTTGAACTGGGCGCAAAATGCGAGTTTCTAATCTTAACATTCACTCGTGATCAAAGCTTTGCGTTAAATTAAACCAAAAAGTCACTGAAAATAGAGTTAGGTCAAACGCAATGCGAATGTAAAGAGAATGCGATAATTTGGTGTTCTCACAACTTTCTAATCGATCCAGACCCACCAAAAGTTTGATGTAAAGCGTTTGCGACAACGAACTGCGATTCTAGAACGGATTGCTGAAGATGCTGTGCACGGTCTTTGCGCGTTATCTGGACACGCTCAGTTCTCGTAGATAAAGTATGGTTGCTGTAAATGTTCAGCAAAGCTCAATTGGCTAGGCGCTCTTGATTAAAGATTTCCTGAGTCCAGCTGTAAGTTCTGCGCGTGATAGTATATGCCAGGGGTGGCCAAACTGCAGCTCTTCGAACGATTGTACGCGGCTCTTTGCGCTTTCCCAAATTTATTTTTTTGTTTTTTTATTTTTTATTTATATTGCAAAGTCTAGAAATATTGCAAAATGGTACTGTGGTAGCTAGCGTACCATACAGTATTACTTTAGAAAGTTGTTCCAAAAAGAATTATGATGTCACAGAAGCGTAGATTGCAAATGAATTCGTGTTTTTAAATCTTTATGTTGCGGCTCTTTGTAACTTGGATTTTACGATATGCGGCTCATACATAGAGGAGGTTTGGCCACCCCTGGTATATGCGCTGCCGGAAAACTTGAATAACGTGGATTATCGCATTGTCTTTCCGTGTGAATAGTCCTCGCGCATGGAGTGACGTCCAACAGTTCTGTTCTTGTCTGTTACCTCATACAGCTGTGGTGGGAAACTTGCGGCCCGCGTGAACATTTAACATGGCCCGCATCAGAAATTTCGTTACCCAAATTAGAACACAACATAGCGTTAAAACGAAACTCCGTGATAAACAGACACATATACAGTACGCCAAGAGAAGTCTCTCTCGCTGCTTGGCATATTTTGACTTCTTATTTCCCTTTGGAAGATAAAGGTAGAATTTTAAGATAAAATTCGTACAATTTTGCGGCCCGCTAGAGATATTCCATAATTCATTGGGCACGCGATAGTAAATAGGTTCCCCATCCATGCCATAAAGTGATAGCCTGGCTAGAGAACGATGCTTGGTGTTCCGTCGGTCTGGCTCGTGTGTCACTGTCGTTGCAAAATGTAAATCTGCTGACAATCATCGCAACTGTAGCCGGCGACGAAGTTACGGATTAAAGAACGCGTCGTAATTTTGTCAAATTAGCGGAGAAAAGTCGAACACTGCATTTGCGTAATTTGTTTCTGTGTTTCACCTTTCACGTTATGAATCTTTTAGGCCAGCTGTGCGCAGGTGCTCTTCGTTTGCCATCACCTTGTCCCGATGCGCGCTTACTAACCTGGATGTCAAGTCAGAATCAGTTCACTAATTTAAGTGTATCTGTACACGTACTGGCACTGGATAATAAGTAGGCCTATGTATTTGAAAAACAGCTTTGAGTAAAAGCGACTGACAAGTAACCTGTGGGTTCCACAGTGTTTTGGGGTTATTTTGAAGTTTTTGCAGCAAACGCCGCAGACAAAATTTTGAATGAGGTGGTGATTGTAATAACCTTGCAGAACGTAGTGTCAGTTTTCATAGTAAGAGTGAGTACGAGCACGCTACGCTTACAGCTGACATATAAATTTTTTTTGATACAATATTTGCGTTTTCCGTTGCGTGTTTGCGTAGCATCACACCGTGTACTTGCGCGATTGCCTGATTTACTGAAAGCACATCACTTTAAGTCATCGCGCTGATTTCGACGTGGCTGCTTTTGCCGTTGATGACCAGTTAAGCAAAGTTCAGCTTCGCAAACTAAAAGGAACAAAGTTGCTACAGCGAACAGCTACTGCGCTACAAGGATAGTGATTCAGTGCTGCGGGCTGTCGTGTTCACAACTTCAAGTCGGTGGTACACTCATTGCATTGAGCGCTCTGTGGAGAAATACCGTTAGGCCGAGGATAGATTGACAAACAACTGCGTGCTTAGAGCGACATTGCGCAGTGCTTGTTTTCTTTGCGTGGTGTGTGGTTTATTCGGCTGCTAGCACCCTTTCTCTGTGCTACAGCTTAGCCAAATCGTCAAGTACACGTACGTAACATACGAAATGAGAAATCAATCCTCGAAGAAGAACCACTTCTGTAAATCTTCACGTAAAGCTTGAACTGGCATCAGTACATATTTCAAACTGACTCTCAAAATATAAGGTCACGCATGCTTTTCTTTCCAACAGCTTCGCTTCGAGCACATCTAGAAATTGACCAGGCTTGACTGCGCTCAGGACAATTCATGACTTACCTCGCTTATAGTGGGCAGATGTTTTTTTTTTATTCAGGGAAGCTCGGGAAAAGCAATACTGTTCAAAATTTCTTGCGTAATAAACTAACAAGGGATGACTATAATGCAGAGAAGCCAAACGCGGAATCAGAAGAGCACCGCATAATTTGATACCAAACTAAAGTTTTGTATATTTTATAACTAAAACGGTTGGCTATTTTTTATAACAGTATTTTTAAGAGTGGGTTTTGTAATAACTTTACTTTCCCGAAAACGTAATCTGCTTGTCGTCTCTACCACGTGATGATGTCTCCCAAACTGTCTTACAACCTTTGAAAAGTTTCATGGCAAGGAAAAATAGCCGTCCTGATTAGTGGTTCGAGCAAATCATCTTGCAAATCGTTGAAGATCGTTTGTATGAAATTCGTATCGATTTAATAGCTACAGACGGCAACGCTCCAATAGCACCAGGACATTGAACGATTGATAATTTTCTATCGAGCGGGAACTTCAGTTGTTGCAACTGTAAAATTGCGTTGGTTTTTCGCCGACAGCGCAATCCATCGCACACTTTACTGCGCAAGTGAAATTTACTGTAACGATCGCACGCGAAGGCATAACCGTCAATAAAAAGTCATTTCGAGCACTTTAAAGCTCGTTAGTTTCTATTTACGTTCTTTCTCTACGCAGTTTCTGTGTCATTGCCTGAACGCTGTCCTGAAACGCTGTGTAATGGTGAACGCTGTGTAATGGTGTTGATCAGGGGTTCCCAACCTGGGGCACAAGTACCCCCAGGGGTACATTTGCCTATCCGTAGGGGTACATTCTAGTTTATCAATAGAAGAGCAAAATATGTTTGCGCAAAATTTATTTCCGAATATTTGCACATATATCAGTGAATATTCTTTTCAAAAATCATTATATGCTTATTGTTAAATATATCAATGAATAATCATGATAAAATGTATTGTCA
>JGI24159J19872_10008760_pt1 | contig 13255 bp, 10 predicted proteins | sample Ectturendosymbi4_FD_19872 | JGI IMG/M metagenome (IMG submission 19872) | reverse complement strand
ACGTAAATTTTACAAACGAAGATGTCATGAATTACGTCATAGGGGCCCTCCAGTAAAAATTGCCCCGGGCCCCCCTACCTTTTAATCCGGCTTTGGTTTTAGGGCAGTCTTGCTATGTCACGGAAGGTTTTATGATAGTTTTACTTCCGCTACTTCGGCTTTTATATAGCCCGTGACCAGTCGCGACCATCCGTAGACCCACCGCGTGGCTGTGTCAATGAATTCTTGCAAGCAGCGTTGTATCACTTACGCATCCTGGCATCTTCTGGCCTGTTATTTTGTTTGTTACGTCACTGTACACTTGGTAGTTCGTTTGTTTTGGTTGGCTGTTCCTACTGTGACCTTTTCCTTTCCTGTGTGAAATGGGCAGCTGTGGTTGCGATTTTTCAATTAGCTTCTCTTAATTGGTAACTTTACTGTTTGTGGGTTTTATTTAATTAAAATTTATACTTCATGCACTTGGCAGAGCTGATGATGCCTACATAGTAGGTGAAATGTTTACTCTGTAAGATCTTGTTGTCTGATTCTTTGTTGATTGGAACCCTTCATACCAATGCGCGTTCAAGCTGACTAAAAAATCCAAGAAAAACGGTTTTTAACTTTGTCTGGGTTTCATAAACAATTAAGGTAGGCTATTCGCGTCAAACGAAAATGCGAAGTACGGTTACCTGTAGTGGACAGACGATTTAATCCGTGACAGACAGAATCACTTTCGCTTGCTGTATCGCCCCACTTTAGAATATTTTTCTTCTCAGCTCGTCTGATTTCGAAACTTTGCCGGTATCTTCCTGCCACGGTGTTTTGCTACAAAATTTTTGTTTTTGATGCAGCAGTTAGTTGCTCTTTTTGTTGAAAATTTCCCTCCTCGCCATTCAACGCAGGACTGTTGAAACCCTTTTTGCCGTTGACTGGTTGCGCTGCTCCTCAGCGCCGTCGTTTCAAACTCGTAGCGTAAAAAGTCCGGAAAAGATTTCAATCGAGCCTCTTCCACTTTTTTTCTTATACACACACATTTTCTTTATCTAAAGTCCTCATTCATACATATCAAGAGTAAATTTGTGTTTTCTGTTGGTTGTGTGACGTAATCCCGGATTTTAGACGAAGATGTGCGTTTTGCATCAGTTATCAGTAGCCCATTATGAGGTCATGAGTAGCCCATTATGAGGGCAAAAGAGTGGCGTTTAGAAAATACTGGAATTGGGATTTTTGNATCTTTTTACTTCCTACTTGAATGCTTGNAAATATGTGGAGTTAAAAAGTTTTTGAGCGTGTTTCTCAATGCAGTGACGTTTTAATTTTAACACATCTTTATGTTTATTTACAGATACATGGATCACTTTGAAAACTTTCCTCACAGTTTGTTGGTGAAGTACCTTGGAATGCACAGCGTTCAAATAAACCGACTTCGTAAACCCGTAAGTTTTAGTAATTTTGTTTCCACCGGAACGTGAATTTCTGCCACACAAGATTTGCATTGTGTGTATTTGCTTAACATCAGGTCGAACAGCGATTAAACAGCAAGAGGTGAACTGCTTTGTTGCAATTTACTTTATCAAGTGGGCTTTGCGTATAACTTTAAGTGCCTGACGATGGGAAGGAATCCTGCTAGGTGAACCGTGCACGGGGTAGCACTTACTTTTTCCTGCTGTGTTCAAAAGCTCTTACACGTGTCAGGTGGACTTTACCAAGAAAAGTCTTGCAGTGCGTTTACGAGAAATGTGAAATTTTAGATTTGCTGTTAGTGTGTCAACGTGTTGAATAAATGAGTATCAGAAAGAGATTGAAAGTCACATTTCGCTTTGTAAATTTTTGTTGCTATCTCCGGTCAGCCATCAAAACCGCGGTTGGGCGCACAGTAATGTAGGTTGAAAATTTCCAAATTTAATCGCGAAAGTAATCGTCGATTACGATTAAATTGGCAATGTAATCGATTACGATTAAATTGGCAAAATCAGACTCGAATCTTCGAAGTTGCATTTAATAGATTATGTAACAGTTGTTTTACTACAGGCCTCTGTTTCAGATCTGATATGCGTAGACTTTCTTTTATAGAGTATGCATCGAACGTAGTCTTCACAGCATCAGGGCAGTCACAGCTGATGTCAGTCAAAGTACCTGCAGTACTCTGCCTGAAAAGTGGGCATTTTGAGCTTTATTTGTAAAATGGAATTGTTATCGTATTGATTGCAGTTTTGCTTCTTCTTAGTCACTTTCATCTATGATACAAACGTTACATCCGTTCCTTAAAAAAAAAAACTCCTCAGAGGCGAAACGCACGCTTTAGCCAATCAGCAGACTGCACGTTTAGACAGCTTTTCTGTACTCGTCGATGCGCATAAAGTTAAAAATGAAATACAAAATCAAGGATATCACCGCAATATGGTACGAAGAAAGGCACTGACAATGAAAATCATAAAATACAACATGTCATTAAATTGTTGCCTCATAAGTTATGTCAGGAATGCTAACGAAACAGTGCATTCTTTCTTACGCGAAAATACTTATGCGTCCACTATAACATATGGTAAACACTAATTACATACCGAAAATGTTTAATACATGACTTTTCGTCACACAAGAACTTACTAAGTGATGCACAATTTTGTTATGGAGTTGGCAAAATTTCAAGAGGCCTGCAATTGCGTGAGGTGCGCAATGCACGTCATTTCGATTTTTGTGACGGCATCACTGGAGTACAAAGTTTCAAGTCTGTGTGTCGGCCACTACCCCAAGTAGTGGTTGAGCTGCCTGACATTTGGGGTGTGAACAGCACGCAGCAAAGTCAAACCGCGGAGAATGCGAATTTATCTACACATGCTTCTGCAGGCCCGTAACCAAGGGGGCCCTAAAATTTTTTTCGCCCCCCCTGGTAAAATCTGTTGGACATAGTTTAAAAATACGGGCCCCTCTCAGAAAACTTTTCGCCCCTCCTGGTGTCCCAAGCTGGTTACGGGTCTGTGCTTCTGTATAACTTAACTGAAAGAATGACTGCTGAAGAGACGAGCAAACGTTAGACTAGTGACGACAAAATGTACAATTTTTTCTTTTATTTATTTACGTTTTTTTCTCGGACACAAGTTCCTTATCACATGAGATAAGGGAACACCAGGGCACAGAAATTCTTACATACAACGCTTCACATGTTTGGAGATAGCACGCGTAGTCGATACAGAAAAGGAACGAACACTGGAACAAGGCACCAGGATATACTGAATGCGGTCATCGTCATACAAAAGCGTTACATAGAAAATGAAAGTTTGGAAATAAAGTGCATCAGACAAGAGAAGCGAGTGGATAAAACGTTGAAGATGCGCGTCGTGCAGCAAAACCATAGAATGTCTCTGATCACGGCATCAAATGTTCTGACGAAATAGGTAACTTGATGTGGGCAAACACTTAGGTTCCTGGGGACGTAACCCAAATTTTGATAGAGACATTTAAAGGCAATGCCGAGGCGTTTAAAACCAGACTGTGTATGCTTGTACCACAATTGGCAGACATACATTAGCTTACGCCATTTAGGGATATTATTATTTATGTGGCAGGCCGTTTAAACATTTTTGGGGTCTGACTCAAAAACGACTCATTTGTATTTTTCAAACAGTTAAAATGCAAATAGCATGATTTGATAACTAAATTCAAAGCTACAAAATAATTCGTCTCACGTTTGACTTTAAAACAATTTTTAAAAATTTGGGTTTTCGTTTGAAATGAATTGTCGTTTGCACCACCAAGAGAAATCTATGATTTCATCAAAATACGTCATACCTACATTTTTCAAACTAAGTTTTGTTTTTTATTGTTCCTTTTTCGCGAATATTTCGATGTGAAAGTGGACACTAAAGTTTGAGGCGTGTATTTAGTGTTTTGCAGAGTTGGTTGCGACCTCATCACTATTTGGAATCCAGTATCTCAGTACCATTGCCTTGGAAGAAAAATGTCACCCTTGCTTTAAAACACGGATTCCCAANCTTTCTCTTACCATNTACCCCTTCAGCATTCTGACAAATGAGCATGTACCCCTACACCCTTTCAACAGATAAACATGTACCNCTTCAAAATTTTACAGATGAACATGTACCCCTAAAAATCCTTATGACCAAATATTTTGTCATGATTATTCATAGATATATTTAACAATAAGCCTATATTGACTTTGGAAAATAATTTTAAGTGATATATACATAAATATTTGAAAATAAACAACATGTAAATATATTTCTATCTTCTTTTGCTGACCTTAAATGTACCCCTTCGGATAGGCAAATGTACCCTTGGGGGGACATGTACCCCAGGTTGGGAACACCTGCTTTAGAACCTAGCGACGAATTCAAGAAACTTTCTGTTTCAGGCTCTCTTCTTCGTGTGCATTCCGCAGAGCATTAGTTCAGGATTCTATTTGAATCAGAGCTGATGATGCCTACTTTGTAGGCGAAACATATGCTCTGTAAGATCTTAGTGCCTGATTCTGTGCTGAGAAAGGATTTCGTTCCATAGACAATGCTTAGTAGTGTTGAGAAATTACCCAAAGCCAGTCGCAATTACCATGCTTAACACTGTGCTATTTGTTGCTTGAGATCAATGACGGGCAAGTTAGCCATAAAAACACGTAACAAATGACTTGAAAGTGAAACCCAAACGGTTAGACCGCGCCACACCTGAACTTCTCATCATCGCCATCTATTTTCGCAAAAAATTGACTTGTATATTTTTAGCTTAATGCCACATCAGCTTATATAATGGAGACAAACAATATTGGAACTCATATTTTTAGTATAAGCTTAATGTATTCTAACACCTGCGCTCTTACGCACGACACGTAGTGTTACTTATAGGGGTGCTTTCGCCCGTCGTGTGCAGTGGTAGTTTTTGGAAAGCAAAAATAGCGACAAACTTCAGCAATCTAGTGGTTCTGCAAATATATTTTACCCATGTGAAAAAGGTTAAAACGTACGAGTCTTCAAAGACGCGAGAAGTCGTGGGATAACCACATGTTTAAGCAAATGGTCACTAGACACGTGACAGCATAGATGATAGTAAATGATACTAGATTTCATTTCAATTTATATTTTCCTCAGATAAGTTACTATATGGTCAGTGACNTNGATTTTTANCTTTTTTTACGTCAAGGCGTAACAGTTTTACGTCTGACGCGTCGTTGGGACACGTGTTTCACTTTTTGCCTGAGGGAACCATTTTGTTCAGGGCAGCAAGCCAGGGATGCATTGAACAAGCAAAAGATCGGGATGCAGTTTTTTTTGTTTTTTCCTTGTCAACTGTTTTGCGTGCGACGCCGCGGCTCTATTCTAAAAAGTAGAGTTTGTGAAGATCGTAAGTCCGTTGAACTGGGTGCCTCGTTCAAGCAATGTGTAGTGCGTTCGTACGGATAAAATCTGTTCTTTCCAATAAGAACCGCTATTCTGTTCTGACGTGCTCCGCAGAAGCAGTTGCAGTCATGGGTGTAGCCAAGGGGCCCAGGGGCCATTCCCTCAAATGTTTAGCATATCTAATCATTTTGTGCTTTGAGAAGCGGTGGTATCCCAAACAAAATACTGTTGCTCGCCTGAAGTCAAAAAATTTTGGCTCCCCCTCAATTTGTTTGCCCCCACAACAAATTTAGGCTGGCTATGCCAGTGGTTGCAGTAGCTTTTGGTGTTTGACTTACCGTCAATTACTTTCAATGCCGTTGTGCAACAGAGCAGTCTTGTCCCGACTGCGCAAAATCGTAGCAAAGCGTAGGAAAGCAATGTTCTTAATGCGAATGGTCTCTTATCTTTCCGGTGATCTTGTAAATCGCTTGTCATGCTTTTACTGAATAAAGTCAGCACGTTTTATGAGTAACCTTGAAAAGGACGCATAGAAGAAAAGTATAGGCAGACTTTTCTTCCTAAAGCGATTTTTCAATTTGTTTTCCTGAAGGTCATCTTTTCTTTTTGATTTGAGAAAAAAGCAATAAATGAAAGTCGGCATAATGCTATTCACAAGTGACTGCAGCCATTTTCGTAAAAATAGCAAATGACGAAATCATCAAAGTTTGTTTATTTTCTTATATTTGAAGAACGCGTTGGTGCTGCAAGATTGGTGGTACAAGCGCAGGAGAAATACTTCGGTGGTGTCAGTGTAAGATCGGCATAATTCTACGAAAATGCAGCAAAANAAATAATTTTAGTGATTGATGCCACAGAAAATGCACTAAGATTAAGCCGACAAGCAGCTTATAATGATTATTGTTATACAGTAGATAAGCTGAACCAGCTTCAGGCACTTCAGATGTCTGAAATTAGATGAAATGAGCAACATGGTTGCGTGAAAGCCTTGTTCATACATTTTCGCTCAACATTTCCGTCCCAGAGCTTTAACTTTTGCACAATACCGTTGATTAGGCTGCAGTGCATTTCGTTGATTCAGCAGGCGTGTCCCGTTTCATGACGGCCACGATTTGTTCGATTAATTATTTATCAATTTCGTTGCCGTCGCCTTGCTTTTGATCTGTTTTCTTAAGTGATATAGTTGGCAAAGTGAGACCTTGCCTCATTTTATGCACTTCTGTTTATGCGTATGCCAATCATCACGTGATGAAGTTGTGCGCCTCTCGCATCGTACGCCGGGCAAGGTAACGTATAGCTGAAGTTCCTTCACCCCATGTGTTTGAGACCAACATGTCGCACAACTGCACAGCGAGTAATCCATGGAAAAAGATGGCTTGCTAAGAGCTAATCAAAACATCAAAATACTGCTGCATGGCTGTATTGCTTTGCAGAATTTGTTAATTGCAATTTACACATTGGAGTTAAGAGGTGGAATCTTACGCTTGAGCCCTGATAGCTTAAGTTACTGCTTGTCTTTTGTAATATTCTGAACGTTACTTTTTGCGTGTATTGTCTCCCGGAAGATACATGCATCACTGATAGAAAATGACTGAGAAATTGGCGCAGATATGATGTAGCTCGAGTTACAACGTTTGAGGATGAACAGAAAGCTTCGCCAGCCGGGTGTATTTGCTGACAAATGTTCCCATTCAGTTACTCATCAACACTTCACAGGCGTCTCTTGACCACTAAAAGCAATCAGTTTGACTTAACATAAATATTTTAAACATTTCATGGATAAACTGACGCTGCTTTTCAGAAAGTGAAAAAGTTCTCACTGGTTGGAGATTGATGAATGTTTATTGTCAGGTGTACTTTGTGGTGATGATCAATATCTTCTACCCTGGGGAGCGAATCCAGCAGAGGTACGACATAAAGGGTTGCCAGATTGGAAGATTCACCAAACCAGAAGAAAACGACAGCAATGTCGTCGTTATTTTGAAGGAAAAGAATTTAAAAGATGGGAAAATCATGCTCGGTAAATGAGTTTTTTGTATGGTGCCGAAATATGCTGTAGCACAGTTCGGGGTGTGTTGTAGCACAGTTCGGAGTGTGTTGTAGCACAGTTGATCTTGTTCGTGGTTTCAGAAAAACTGCACTTGCAATTGGGACGACATTTCATTTTCGTAAGGATCTTTCCTGAAATGAATTGTATGATATCGATTACGTAGATAAGTTTATCATTCTACCATATCCATTGATTTTTTAAGGTACGCATATTTGGCATTTTGTAAAACAGTTTTCATAAAGTTCGGATATTCACTGATTTCGCTCATTCATACCGCTGCAAAGATCTGTTGCTGCTGTACCAGCATACCATGCTCAATAACGTTTGTGTTACCTATCGATACGTGAAGATGCCTGGTGATGGGCTTTGAATGAGCGGTGTTGCACCACACAGCTCCAGCACTTTTCATGTAGCAGCGTCAGATTGTTATCTTGTCCAATATCCGGTGTTGATAGTCGACGTGCTCCTCAATAAATTTTTTATGAATTGTGTTTTGGGGCCGTTATTCAATTATTTTCAACTGAACTCTCCTCCACTGTTTTGTTTGTTTGTTCAAATGAGAATTGTTTGACTAGTTCAAGCAGGCCCGTAGCCAGGTTTTTGAGGTTTGGGGAGCAAAATACATTTTTAGTGGGGCAGGATTTTTGTTTTTATTATATGTTTGAAACAAAGATGTAGGAGCGAGCAAATGTTTGAGAATGCGAAGGATTTTTGCCTGAATTTCCCTAAACTTGCCCGAAAAGTTGTGTGCGACTTTTGCCTACAATCATTTTCCCACAAAGATCATGAAGACGTGACTTCCACAAAAGGTCTTTATTTATTTTACAAACTTTGGGCGCCATTTCTTGAAGTCAAACAACGTTGGGCGCCATTTTTGTCCAGATTTTCAGCGATTTTTGCCCAATTTTCAGTGATTTGCCCGGATTTTCGACAAATCAAAAGTTTTGGGGGTGAACTTACACCCCTACCTCATACTCTACTGCTTTGAAACAAATTCTTCTGGGCACAACAGAATTTAGGGGACACAAAAAATTGGGGGGGAACTGCCCCTGAATTCCCTCCGTGGCTACGGGCCTGGGTTGAAGACCAAAGCGGGTGTTCACCTTTAAACGCTGCTCGTATTGAATCTTCCAAAGGCGTTACATCAAATAAGTGCCTGCGATACGTTATCGCACTGCAAACTTACGCGCAGGGGACCAAAGGGAGTGGTTCTTGAAACAAATTGAAATAGACACGACGTTTCTGCAAACCATGGGCGTGCTTGATTACAGTCTGCTTGTCGGAGTGCAGCCACTGCATGAGGACGAGAGGCTGGACAGTCAAAAGCTGGCTACGACTGTTTTGCGGGCACAGAAGTGAGTACGATAGTAATTTATTTACCTTTCTAAGTTTTCGTGATATACTTTTCTGATAGTGAGACCATGGTTTTGCTAGGTATGTGCAGTTAGTCTCCCTTCATTTATCACAGTTGTCTCTAATCCGCCTCCTCCACGTGAATCAGCCCTTTTTAGGCCATGGACAGAGAAACAACTAACAACTGCATTCTTGCGACTGCGCACGTCATCGCATTGTTACATCACAGCCTAGAAGGCTACGTAGACGCGGCGGGTGATAGCAGTCGTTATCAAGAAAAGTGCAGCGTAACTTCAAGAAAATTGCAAGCATTGTTGTCAAAGCAGTCAGTTTCGTTTTGGCCTAAACTAACTTGCGGAAGTTTCATTGTTACATTATAATAAAGTTTGTTTTGTTCGTGTGGAAAGCGTTGTTTTTAAAAATTTGAAGTTCCTCACCTATGTTTACTTCACCAAACAACTGTTGTTGTGTGAAAAGTTTGTGAGTCTGTTCATGTGTTTGCTTCCAGTGGATAGCTCAGCAAGAATGTGACTATTCAACTGCAGAACACACGCCGACCAACTTTGATCACAAAGCCCAATCGTGCTCGTCAGGCCCGCAACCAGGGGGTGTGCTCGTCAGGTCCACAACCTGCGCTACCAGGCAATCGCCGACCCCCGAAATTTTCAAAAATATGCTTTGTTGTTATGTGCAGCAACAGCTTATAATGATTTACCCCCCGAAAATTTCAGCTGGTTGCCGCCCTGACGCTCGTATATCGCGGTACTTACGTGGCAACATTTCCAACCGAAAGAACCGAATTGGCGTGGATTTAACGTTTGCTTTCTCTGACAATCTCCTTCTTTATTCGTCATTCGCATCAGTGCCATTCGCTGTTTCTGAGATCGAAGTAAAGAGAAAAGACTTTCGACAAGTTTTGCAACAGATAAAACACTCACAAGACGGTCTTTTTTCAATGAAACTTTGTTTGCCGGACGACCGGCTGTTTGACTATTGTTAGTGACAAATGAAAGAACCTCCTGCACAAAGCGGTATTTTTAGGCTCATTGTCGCTGCGTGATACTTCCACCAGCTACAGTACCTCGATCGATCACAAACTTTTGTGATTCCATCCATTGTTAAGCCACAGCTTTTGTTACCGGGCACTGCCAAGCCCACCAACAAAACACTCCGGGAAGCTAAACCTGCTTTTTCGTCAAAGGAAGCTCATGACCAGTGAATGACGTACCAAAGAACTTTCTCGAAACATTGTAACAGTAGCAGAGCTTTGGTCACTTGTTTGTTGCTGGAAGGCGCGTAAAACTCATTGGTCAAGTCTTTAAGAACTTCTGGTTTCAATGAAGTAAACTTTCAAGGTCGCACCAAAGCAATGTTTTCGTGTAATCAATGTTTTGTCCCTGTGGAAAACGGTTATTCGAGGAGAGTTTCAATTGTCTGTATTCAACTGAAAGCATTTTTCAACCATTGCACGTTTTGTCACTTGGTTTGTAACCGGTAGTTTGGCCTCATCGTAGAATTTTCTGCAAGTCGTTTCACTTTGTATTTGTATGGGTTTACAGTCTTCGTTTAATTTGACGGCTTTTTTACCCAACAAAGTCAACGCACTGATTTTAGTCTTGGAGCTCGACTTGCCTGAAGAGAATATTGATAACATTTTAGATTAAGAGTCCCGTGCCTTCTTGCACGGCGGAACCCATTTTTTAATTTGCTATCAACGCCACTCAAACAAAAGAACGTTAGCAGAATATTTGCCAAGGTATTGGGAGAGCAGAATCAAAATTTTTTATGTATGCGTGAATTCGAAAATAAACACGCACTTCAAAATTGGCTTACTATAAAGTAGTTGTTAAGGAGCAATTTATAGGCGTAATGTCAAATTACTTCAACTCGACAAAACATGCTCTAGCCTCGTGGCATACTTCTAAGGAATCTGCCTGCTTGGTTCTGCTTTCATACTTGTGCGATGATTCGCACTCGCACATATCCGTCTTTCAATAATTGTAAGTCACAGGGGTGACGCAGGTTAGTCTATCACAATTTATTTCACAGAGAAACTAGTTTCGTGTATTTAACACATTTTCAGTCCTACAAAAACGCCGTAAGGAAGGACTGAAGATGTGCTTAAATACACAACTGTAGATGTGTTTAAATACATGCAACTAGTTCCCTGTGCAAAAAATTGTGATGGATGCGCTTGCGGCACCCCTGTGGCTTACAATTACTTCAACTTGATCGACTTTTTTCAACCCCAAATGCTGTTCAACCATTTGGAATAGTTCCATTGATCCTGAGGATCGATATGGACCACTTGGCAGACCCCTATGTTTTAGTAGGAATTGTCGTTGCTTAGCTCAAACACGAGTTTTGCTTGAAATTTTGTTCTGTTGTCTGATTTGACGATCATTTTAAAAAGTTGTTTTGCTGCGCAAAAATCCCTTTGTTTTAGACATTTTCTTGCAGTTTTTAAAGCATTAGCTTTCACGAAGAGCTCAGAAGTAGACTTTTTTGCCTCGACCCCTCACCATATTTTGTTGCTGAAGAGCACAACAGCTCCGATCAACTGCATATTTAACTACAAATCAAGTTGTACGCTTGCAATAAGCTTTTGGCGATTATGCTTGAATGCAGTAGATTTAATCTTTCCTCACGTCAGTAATCTTGTCTGAACTGGAAATTGCGTTTCGCCTTCAAAAGTCATGTGTTGAACGTCGTCGCGCAGGTCGGCCAAGAACCCACAAGTCATGATCTCTGCGCCTTCGTTGACGGCGACGGAGCTCGAGGTTTCGTCTGAATGTCAGCAGTGCGATGATGCCCGAGAGGCGTCGCCTGATTCCACCAGTGCATCGGAACCTGACGAGGCAGCCAACGAGACGTCCCTACCTGGTATGGTGGCGGAATCGAACCCGCAACGTTCGGGTGACGGTAGAAACCACCTGACCGTTGACATCGCGTCACGCGGCGCTTGTTCCTGTTCGTGTCATAATCGTCTTAGTCCAAGTCCCGAAAATCAGACTGAGGCACGAAGTTTGGATTCGGCGTCCGTTGGCATGGCAACTCATGCGCTGACTTGTCATCGTGACACGGTGACAATGGAAGAGGCGATGCGCCAGAACCGCCGCCTGCTGCCGAACTACCGGAACGAGCTGCATGTGATTGACGGCGCTTTCCGCTACTACGTAGGCCTCATTGACTTCTTCACTCGCTACACTTTGAAAAAGAAGCTGGAAAACGCGTACAAGCGCATCATTTATCCACCCCTGTCGTTTTCTACCGTTCATCCGGATATTTTCGCCAAACGCTTTAGGAAATATTGGGTGGAGCACTCCAGCTAAGCTCTTCACTGGAGTTAAAGGTCGTTCCGCTCTGGTACCGACGATGTTCAAATATATTTTAACATTGGTGACGTAGCAGTTTGCTACATGCATCTACCAGTATGATTATTAGTGTTATCGGCTGTGGACAGTCTTAGCTTTTAATACAGTTTTTTCAAAACTCGTAGTGATTCAAAAGATCTTTCAAAACTGCTCCTTTAGTTCCTAGCACTTAAAAACACTACGTACACCTTGATCCAGGAAAGCAGACCCGCTTAGAGCTCTGGAGCCGCGGAAACATCTTTTTAGAGCTAAACTGGCACAAAATGCTGTGCATTTCATCAATTTTTTGTACACTTTTGTATGTTTAAGACCGGTGAACCAACCTGGAGCTTTTGTTTTGACTAAGAGTTTATCGTGTTTTACTAGGATGTCATTGTACTTTAGATTTCAGCAAGATTATAAATGATGTATAATTAGCAACGCTTGCCACGTGATCTCTGCGAAGAGATGTCAGCGTCTTGACATATAAAAGCGGTTCGTAAGCAGGGTAAGGCCAACGCTGTAAATCTCTTCGTTTCTTTGCAATCGCTTTCGAAAAACTGTGAAACTGTCTTGTCTTATTCACGCGATGAAAAGTGGTTGTGGTTGCTGTAAGTTTCCTTGTAAATGAAGGTACGCCTGCTTCTTGCTGTGAAGTGTTGTAGGCAAGATGTCGATAACAACACAATGCTTTGCAAATATTGCGCCCATAAATTCTGTAAACGTTGATAAAATAAAAGTTTTCTATGAAAGTTGTCCAATGTTGGGAAGATATGTTTTCTGAAAACAGGCGTTTTATAAATTATCTAACGAGCCATATCTAGTGGTTCTTGGTAAGGCCGAAGCGATCTAGTAAGAGGTACTTTGGAAAATCGAGGAAAAAGCAATGCGATTTTGCAACCTGAGTTTAGAGGATGATTTGAGTCTATTCATGTTAACTTGCATCATATCAACCAACAAGTCACAATTACGTTGTCAATCCTAAATATGTGGTGACAAGGGCGTGCGCAAGGGAGGGGTTTTGTGGTTAAGCCACCCCTTGAACTTGATATTTTACAAAAACTTTATTACCTGCGTAAAGGAGATCAATTGTTTTCGCATACTTTTTGCTTGTTAATTTGTCGACTTAATGCAAATACCATGGAATAAATTTGCATGCAAATTTCAAGGAA
>JGI24159J19872_10008758_pt1 | contig 13258 bp, 15 predicted proteins | sample Ectturendosymbi4_FD_19872 | JGI IMG/M metagenome (IMG submission 19872) | reverse complement strand
TCTCCGGTTCATCGTTCAATTTCTGGTCGAGGCCCGGCTTTGGACTCGACGGGGGCCGCACGTCGCCGTTGCGGTTCATGGTGGGGGGGACGACCGCCGCACGGACCGACTTTTTGCTCTGGCGCGACCCGCGGCGCGAGTTCGCTTCCGCTTCGTCCTCCTCGTGTATTGTTGCGCCACAAAGGCCGGACACGAATTGCATGTCGGGCGTTATTTCAAAACTGTAGACGCTGAACGCCGAGTTTCGGCGATCGCCCGTCGACGCCTGACGGATTAAATCGCGATGTTTATCGCTTGAATCAAAATCACAGTTAAGTTTCTAATTTATACTTTGAAAAAAAGTAACAATAAGTAAAAATCTAATTTATGTTTACCTTAAAAAATAATAATCCACAATGTAATTTTTACGAAGTCACAAAAGACAAGGAGAAAAACGTAAACATTTGTGATGTCACTAATGCGGGGGGGTATTCTTCAGAATTGATTGCGCTTCAAACTAATGCCAACGTGATTTTGAGTGGAAGTTTTGTAGAGAAAGTAAATAAAAGTCAACCTTGGATTCACCGAATGTGGTTTGGGTTGTGATCTGTGCGTTTTAGAAATTATAAGCGTGATGAACCAGACACGCCCCTTAGACACGCCCCGGTCGGCTGACGTCACTCGCAATTTCAATCAGCAAGCTGTGAGATTGTTTGTTAGGAGCGCAGCAACTTGAAAGTTAGTAAATCCTCCATCATCGTGCACTCTTTTCAGTGGTGAATGTGGAATGAAATTGCAACAAGCTGTGGGAGGTGGGGGTGCAATCAATCAAATCAAGTCAATCAAAGCTACGCAATCAGTTTGTTTGCCACTAATTTTCGTTAGTGTTTGTTTTTGATCCACTAGTGATCTTACTTCTTGATTGGAACGGACATATTTCTGAGCTTGCAGTAACTGTACAAGCAACATGTTACCGATAGTTTGAAAAATCTTTAACTACGGCTTCTGCAGCCTTCATCAAAGGATCTGCTAAACAGCTGCACAAAGAGAACGGGTTTAAAAACGAAAAACTACTGGTTTCATCAATGTAAATTTCGCTAAAGTAATCAAAAATCTACAGATAACAAAGAAACTATTCTACTTCATTACTAAAAATACGAATCTTTGAAAAATAATTAAAACCGATACCAACAATTTCTCATATTAAATGTAAACATTCTAACAAACGAAAAAAATCTCTTTCATTGTTTGCAAACAATTGCCTCGATGACAAACAATCAAAGTACTTGCCAACAAAATTCAATCTCGTTGTTTCGCGAACCTCGAACGCGCATAATTTCCAGCAAACACTGGTAAGGTTTATACAACATGCTTTCAACAAGCACAAAATTTCAACACGTTTTAAAAACCTCGGTCAAAGAAATAGTTAACGGTCAAACGTAAAATCAAGTAACATCGAATTTCATTTATTTTAAAATATAACTTGCCGGGTGGAGTTGCAAGACAGAGAGAGACGCTAAATGTCTAAAAGTAGTTGACGATGAAAACTGTTTAAAATTTAACAAAATCAATACTTTGAGAAAAACAAATAGAATGATGCAAAACCATCATATCTCGATATACGATGGGAATTGTTTCACAAGCAAGCGCACTCAAGCGTACGGACCATCTCATCGATGAAACTGAGCAACAGCTGGCAGCACCCTGATGCCAGATAACTTACCCCTGTAATGAGCTTCACTTTGTTTTTAAGTTTATTTGAAGAGCTGTTCGCAACTGCAGAGACAGCTTTGAAGAATGGGTCGAACTCTTTCTGGTCGGGAGGTTTGCCCTCCCATTCCCGGCAAATTTCCTGCAGAATAAATGTCAGTAAAAATTGCTTTAATGTTTTCAATCACTCAACAAATATATCCGAGTTCGGGAACCATGCGAGACTCCAGTTTAAATCGCATCGCTCTGTGCGTGAAGACAACAGCCATGAAAAAATGTTTCATTTGTTTGAAAAGTTAATTTTTAGCTCTGTTTCGCGCCATTTTCCGCGAGGCATCAACCTCAGCGCATGCGCCGCGAGTACTCGCGCATGAGTACACGTCACGAGTACGCGAGTTGGAGTAGGCAGTGCAGGTAAAAATTGTAACAAAAACATAAAGGAAGTTTTATTTTCACGCATTTTTTAAGTGTCACAATTGCCAGCGATAGTTTCATTGAGCTTTATTTTTACTTCGAAGAATTCATCCTCACTTGGATTCTTTTTTCTTTTTTCTCCAAACGATCATATTTCTTCTGCAAAGTGAGGAGTTCGACTTTAAGGTGGGAGTCGCCGAATGCTCCCGGGCCTTGCATCGTGTTCCTGCGTCGCATCGTCGGCACGGCCGGCATCTGGCCCGCCATCTCACGAAGTTCCTGGGAAACAACCGCAACATCATAAGCAGTGTATGTTTCAAGCAAAATATCAGTTCGCAACGCACTGCAGTCGGAAAAAGGTTCGCAACTATTGCTATCACTGCACGGAACATGTGTGGCCATGAACGTTTGCGGTCGTGAAAATATGCGGCCATCGCGGCTGGTTCTTTTGCATCAGGATAAGTTGCATGAGGGTTTGGACTCGTCGACGATTCGACCAGTTAGTCCTTTGGTGAAGTTCATTAGTCATCACCCTTTCGTGGTCCGTGACCCACGACCAAGACCCTTAACACCCACGGGCCCCTGCCCTTTAATAAAAAGTAGATTTTGTTTTGAAACGTACATTACGTTTCAATATTCTTCATTCCGCTCGTAAGCCACCGTCAGATCCTGGTGTCTTCCCTAATGGGGTAGACCAGACCCTAGTTTAGGAACCACGATCATGCTTTTCTCAAACTTTCACGCCCAAACTCCTTTCGGTTCAGCTTCAGGACATTGTCTTCCGATAATATCATCAGCTGCTGCAGCAGTCCCAGACATAACATCGCAACTTACTCGTAACAACACTTGTGCAAGAAGCTCTACTGTGAAGTTTTGGTCAGAACAGTTTTATTCCAACCAAACAGTAATTAGGAAGCTGATACTGAGGGTAAGTTTGGTTGTAAAACTGTATTGACACCATACTTCAGCTTTAAGCACACCAAAAATGCACTTATTGCCGAGTTTACTGTTGGATTGCAAGCTTAACAGTTAAACATAGGGCTAGCAGCTGAAAATGAATTATATTTGCTTCCTGTGGTGCCACCTGCTGGTTGGATGAAAACACCAGAACCAGCTGTTAGGTGGCGCGCTGCTGCTTCCAAAGAAACTCAATATAAGATGACAGCAGGTTAGTAGCAATTAACAATAGCACGTAAAAGTTGATGTCGGAATTGCATTCATGCTGGTCTACTGCTGTTGAGGCCTTGCTACTTTGGTGATGCTTCAATTTGTGTTTGACATTGTCTTCTATCAATTCCAAACATCGAGTTCACTTCACCTCATGCACCAACTTGTCCAATCCGGCGTTTAAGGAATGGAATGAAGTAAATATGGCAACAAAGGTGACAAAAACAGGTTGAAACTGTAACTATAAACACAATAACCCTCCTCGCCAACCTTGGTGGTCAGTTTCTGCACACTGGGGTTGGGGGGTCTGTCCTCCTGACAAGCACAAACGAAAAACGTGATGGAATTGTTTTCGAAATACTCCAGATGGCTTTCATCCACCGACGAAATGGCGATGACGCGATTGTGGGAGAATTCTGGGCTCAGTGTATCCTGAAAATATAGTCTGTGACGAAACAAACCTTACTTTTCGGAAGGTTGAATGCAAAGCATTTCGTCGCTTCAAAGACGTTTTCTTCGCAATTTAATTTACGCATTTGGAAAACACCCGTTTCCATTTTTCAACGCCACAAGCGCTTGAAGTCAGGAAATAAATACTTCAGCCAATGCTACTGCAATTAAAAATGCCAACTACTTAATTACAACAGGAGAAACAACTTCATCGCTTTTGTCATTTATTTTTCCTAAAAGAAATTACGTTCGCATGCAAACATAATTTGGTCGCAATGCAAGACTTGTTATGTTTAAATCACAGGCTCTGCAAATATGTTGGTAATCAAAATTTCGCGCAGTAATTTACAGCAAGCGACCAAACTTTTTCGGCATTTGCTGATCAACGAATAAGCTCAGAAACCAAGACCAAGGCACGACCTCAGGGAAGTCAGCGATCAGATATTGTGTTGATTGATCACCGAGTAAACTATGACTAGCGTCTGTGCACAAAGCACGTTGAACAATGCCTCTTAACAACGAACGATTCTTACGTAGCAACCAGTGTTTGTCGTAATTCAACAAATCGCGGAGCACTCGGTTCAGCCAAACGTGACGACTGCGCATCAAGCGGATCAGAAAACAGAGTCACGTGACGAAAGTAAAGCGAGCGTCACGTAGATCTGCGTCGTCGATCCCTTAACCTTCGAGCTCGCATCTACCGCGCATAAGCTCCACCCACCTTGACCACCTTCGTGGAGACGAAATCTTCGTCACCGAGAGTTTTGTATTTGACGTATAATCCTCTCGTGAAACGTGAGTTGTTGATTTCACAAGACCTGATGTTGATCTGGAAGCAAAAACATCTCAGTATTCCGGGAATGACACAAATGAAAGAAAAAACATCAACAAGACAAAGCTTATGACGTTGGTTTCGATTTTCATGGCGGGGGAGGACTTTTTAAACACGGAGCATAATTATCCATATTCCGCTAAAACATGGAACATTGCAAAGTTATTCACGCCCCTGTTTCAAACTTTAACTGTTTTGAACTTCGACATTGCATCAATTTTTTTTTTCTATTTCAAAAACAGCAGCACGTCCTTTCCAGCTCATCGACTTCAGCATTTTCTGAAGCTCACTTTGAAATAATAGGGTTTTTCCAGAAGCTCCTGGGGCTCTTCAATGAAGCTGTCTTCATCCAGGGGCTTCCCCTTCGCATCGCATGGGGACACAGCGACGACAAGCGTTCCTTCTTCGTCGCCCTGGCAACGGTCAAACAAAGGTCAGAAAACGATTGGAAAAAAGTCAAATCAGACTCAATTATTGCGCGGAGGTGAAATTTAATGGAATTTTGGATTTTCGGAAAAACGTCGAAGATTAAAAAGAAAAACTAGTATTTTGCACTGAAAGAAACCTCGGCAATCGGACAAAAAAACATATCTACCTTGTAGTTGGATATTCCCAACTCATCATCGAAGTCGAGCGCGTATGACAGTGATTGAAGAAAGACGTTCGCTGTGCCAATCCTGACGTCCTCAGGGGGGTCATAGAAGGGGTCCTCTTGTTGGGGGATGTCCTTGTAGCTGTCGTCACCATCAACGTATTTCTGGTATAACTCCTACCGAGAAACAGTGGAACAGGTTTTTTGAAACGTTTTTGAGGATTCGAAAGCTTGATGTTAAAAACACACAACTTTGAAAAATGCTGTTCTTTTTGGTACACCTGTTGTTGTGTAGCTTTTACCACCATGTTTCAAATCAAGCAGATAAATTAGATCTTCTGGCGATTTTATATTATTAGCCGACGTTTCACCCACCTATTCAAGTGGGCTTCCTCAGGGCAATGTTTTTTTACCACGTATAATATGCAACATACTAATAACAAGAAACAATGAGCAGTATGACGTATAAAGAAAAAAAACCGCAAAACTGACCATCATGTTATAGGAACGGGTGACAGTATGCCACAGAAAAACGTAGAAGCGTAAAATGAAAAAACGCTGGGAGATGATGAAGTATAACAACACAATAAATAGAGTAAAATCTACATAGAAGTGCACAAAAATGTGACCAAGTAAATAGCGTGAAGTAGTGATCAAATAAAGTTAAACCTGCGTAAAATTCAAAGAAGTTCGGTAACGGATAAGACTCACTCATGTTTTAAAACATTGTAACAAATAGCTGGGAAGTTGGCGCTTTTGTCATTCATAGTGTTCGTTTTTAAATTAATATACAAAGATTCTAAAAATATGCGTTTATGATAACTATTTACGTGATGTAGAATATGGGCGTAATCCAAATTGAAAGCATGGCCACGTTGCCACGTTGGACTGCATGTTTCGTTACAGCTGTTTTTTCTGGGTTTTTAAGAACATTCCGAGGTAAGGCCTCCCTGTGGTGTTCTTTCAGTCGAGTACTCAGGCTTCGTTTCGCTTCGCTTCATTATGCTTCGTCTGCTGTGATTCATGTGTCGAGATTGTGCGCGCCTTTCCACAATAAACAAAGCATGTGACTCGGAGGAAAACCTCCATACGCAAGAAGAAGAAGTTTCATCTCTCCAATGTATCTGTGTTCACAGTTCCCACATGGAATTCATAGACGACGCCTCGACGTTTGCTAGCAGGGACGGCGTCTTTTCCTGAAGCTAGGACCATATTTAGTTTAATTATAGGCTTGAAAATAGTTCGTATACGATGTCTTTCCAGAATCCGTTTTTTGAAGTCCCGACTGTGTAAGACAAAGTTATTTTTTATCTGAACTCAGGCGATCTGTTGTTTCTTCTTCTTGTTCTTAATCATCCATTTCAAGTCACCATTCAACAACTTTTTTATCTTTTTGATGTCGACGAGACAGAAGCTTGTTTCTTTGACTTCCTTGTTTATTTGACTTCCTTGTTTATTTGATCTCCATGTTTGTTTGAGAACTCGTTTATTTGACTTCGTTGTGATATTTAGATTTGTTGTGTTTGACCGCGTGGAAAACTTGGAGTCGGAGGCCAGCAGTGAAAAACTACATCTGTTTATCTTCACAACAAACTGGAATGGAAGCAGCGATTTCACCGACAGCAGTTTTCAAACGAGGAGGAATTGTTTTTTCTTCAATCCGAACTCCTGTGGCAGCGTTGAGTTCGCTTCGCAACAAACAATGCATATACGTTGCTCATGGCAACAGGAAAAACAAAAACAAAGCAAAAACTACAATTTACGAGGGAATTTCAGAAAAGGTCCACAAGACGTCACGTCCGGGCGTCACCAGGTAAAGTTTTCGCGTCGTTTCAAACGTCTGGCAATTGTCGGCGAAGTTTTCGTTTCACACAGTCAATATTTGTTCGCGAACAATCGCCAAACAAACGAGGTCGCCATGACAACGTCATGCTAGAGACGTTGTAAAAGTCGTCGTGAATTTTAAAGAGTTACCCGCAGATTGGAGAATGAAATCAAATTGTCTTTGCTTTTCGCAAAGATTCAAAATAAGAATGAATATTTCATGGCGTAGCGCCATTGCTTGATAGAGCCTGAGTAGCAAAGCAAAATCTCGGCGATCTAAAAGTTTTTTCGTGTTAATAACGGAAAATAAAGAAACTGATCTCTGTACAAATCCGAGGTGTCAAGGCATCCGACCAACACATCCTTCACCTGCATCATGTATCGTCTGTTCATGAACTTCCCTCGCTCCCACATCCACACGTTCTCATTCAGCAGGTTCTTAACTTTGACCATGGGCCTGCAAAAAATGTAAAAAAATGTAAAGCACCTGAATATTCGCAGTAAAATTTTATCGGCTAAGTCAACTTGAATATTTGATTGCAAAGCGCTTATTCTGCAACTAATCAAAGACGTGGATGTGAAGTGCTTTGCTGTAACGCTGAGAGTCCGTGGTATTTCACAGTATCAACCTGAAAAAAGGCAAAGAATTTTGCAAGTACTTTTTCTTCATACATCTGGAAGCACCTCGTGAACCTACCTTAACTGAGGATCGAACGTTAAACCTCGCTAACTTACTTTGGAGCTTTATCCTTGTCTTCCTGGAATCCCCCTGACATGAGAACCAACTCGAACGATCTGTATTTGTTGAGTTCTTCGGAAACGGCGTTTATTTCACTTATCATCGGCAAAAGTTCCAGGACTTGCTCCTGGGTCCGTTGTTGATCTGTGCGCATGCGCATGGATGTCAGCAGGTTGGTTGTGAACAGCACACCCATAAAAGCAGTTCTTCATTATATTTTGTTTAGTTCAACACTAATACATCGTCGATTTGATTCGAATAACATTCAATGATTTTCTTTACGCAAAAGCTTTGATGAGCAATTAAATGAACACTGCTTTCCATCATCTCCAGCAATAAACTTTGCACAATGTCCACGATTTAAACCATAAGAAAGAATAAAATCAACGCATATATGGTAATCTAATTCATACATGTTTTTTTAGGTCAATCCATCACACAAATAAATTCGTATCAAGAGGGTTTTATGTCTTGTACGTGCGAACGTGATCTCGACGTTCGGTTAAAATGTACCAAAAGTTGCCATTTTCACAGTGCGGAATCGAACCCACAACCTTTGGTCATGCCGGCTTGCAGAGTAGAAAACCCGCTCTTTTCTGCCAATTCCTTCTGCGCGAATTCCCAGTCGATAACGGGGGGGGTGCCTTCGGGGGTATCAGGCTTCAGGGGATTTTGGAAGACATACAAGTGGTTTGAGCCTGAAGAAAAATGTGAACAAGTTCAAATTTCAGAAAATTCGACTCGTTTTCAAATAGAACAGAGTGCGTTGACAATGGATACGAAAAAAACAAAAAATAATTTTTGACTAGCCACACAAGAATAATGTCACTACACATCAGGTTAAAATACGGTGCAGGATGCGCCCAAAACCACCCACCAAACAACACACGGTCCTGGTGCTCCAACTTCCTCTCTCCCGTCAATGGGGCGCCGTTCACTTTGATTTTCGCACCTGACGTTCCGGGTTTTATGACAAATTCATCGTTTTCATACGTAATAGTCGCGTGCTCCTTTTGAATGCTGAAAGTTGTATTTGAAGCAGATTCGGTATGAAGTCTTTCTTTATCGAAAATATTTATCTGTACTTCGTGCAGGAAGCAACAAAAAACAACAATTGCTGAAGCAAACATTGGTATGCGGATCTGAATTGCTCGCCCAAAAAGCACAAATACCTCAAACCGGTCAAAACGACGTTGGGCTCCACACTGGCGTCCTTGCGGCCGATTCGGGTCGGTTTGTCCTTTTCGATCTTGTGCTTGATCACCCCTGAGAGCATGGGGTCCTCATTGAGATTGACAAAATGAGTCTCCATCATTTTGCTGCTCCCGCGTTGTTCCGCCAACGCTTGATCTTCCAACCGTGACTAAATGCAAATCAGGAGTTCAGAAAAACGCTTGATCTTCCAACCGTGACTAAAACTGGGCCACTGCTACGCAATCTTCGGTCGCCGCATATTAAGGTCATCCTCCAGTAAGCACAAGTTTCAACTGAAAACTCTCCATTGACAGTCTTCGGTGGTATTCGAACCCACACCTTTCAGCTCCTCACCTTTTCGAGCTTGGCATCCCAGTCCATGTCGTTCATCATTTCCTGATTCGCGAGAAGTTGAGCTCGAATTTCGTCCGCCATTTTTTTGCGCATTTCTTCTATTTCTGTGAAGTTAACATAAAATCTTCAAACGCGTGTGCCAAACAACAGAAAATACGAATTAATGTAATTTTCGATTTCAAAATAACGCTTCGGAACAGGTTCCTTCAGGAATCAAAGCGCTGCAAAGGAATCAAAGCGCTGCAAAGACGTATTAAAGACAGCAACTCAAAAACCATCGTTTTCGATGACATTATGTTGGAGATTTCGGAAAAACCGCTGCTTTTATCGTCTGTAAAACTCAATAAATGATGAGTAAAACGTTAAACCATGAACCACGACGCATGATCATGTTTCACAACAGCTATCCTGTACCTTCGGGGCTCATTCCCTGGGCTGGGGCAACAGGGAGATCCCCGGACATGCTCTTCTTCAGCCTCTCGTTTTCTTCCCGGAGCTCCCGGATCAACTTGTCCATCGGATTTTCATTCACCACCGCCTTGTTCTTGATCTTTTTTGCGCGATCAGCGTATCTGTGACGTAAACAATCACTATTATATCGAAACAAATAATCAAAGTCATAGAAATTCAACTGCAGCAAAAGCTGAACACTAAAACCGTTTGTTGGGCACTTTTTGATTTTTCGTGTAAATTGTTGATACGAGTAATATTCAAAAAACTAGTTATTTGTATTTGCAAACCTCTATCTGCGAATGTTCTGCCAATACTAAGTGATTTTCACGAAACTAACTGAACACTCGATCACGTCACTCAAAGCAACCCGGTCGAACAACAATCCAACCCCAGACAGGCATTCAAAGCACAAGCCGTACCTCAAAGTGGACAGCGTCTCATCATAGTTGATATCTGCGGGAGAGAGGGCAGCGATCATGATGGTTTTTGAGTTTCCTCCCAGAGCGTTCATCAGCAACTTCGTCAAAACAGAATCTCTGTACGGGACCACGACCTTCTTTTTTCCCATTGACTGATCGGCCAGAGCCTGGTAGAGAAAGATTTAAAAATCTTGAGAAAAAACAACAAGTTTTATGAGTGGGAAGGCTGAAGTCACGCTTAGATAATTTCCATAGAGATCGGAAGGAAGGAGGCCCAAGAGTCACCTTTTATTTTCTTATGAAAAATTATCAGCCTATGGTGAAAATTATCAGCCTAAAACAAAATTTCATTCCAAAGGATTTGTATAAATCAGGCGATTGGCAAATTCTGACATAACCGACTCACTGATATGACGTTGCCAAGTGCAGACAATGACTTATTGATGTTGGCGCCTTCTTTCAAGCGGTCGCCTGTCGCACCAGTGCTGTCAGCTCTCTCCGAACCTGGAGGAAGATTGAGTGACGTAACAGTGACGTAACAATCATGAAAACAAATAGGTCAAAAAGCGCAGAATGCCTACCATTGTAACGTTTGCAGAGCTATAAACTGAATCGTAAGATTGATGTGCTTTGGAACTTTGAACAAATACAACATGTATACGCAGACAGTGTTTTGACAGGTCAGCTGTGGCTTGCATCACATAAGTTGCAAAAACGAAGATTTTAAAGCGCTTTAAAAAAGATGTTGAGTTTCGAATTTGGACTGATGAAGTTGCAACTGCTACATGCATGTAATCCAACGGAAGAGAAAACAAACATTCTTTTACTTCAATCAAACATAGAATCAAAACTGGGCCACCTCAAGCACAGGCGATAAAGAAATTGGTTGCTGGTGCAAGAAACGCAAGAAGAGTTGTTACCTGCGAGGTCGACTAAATTTATACTTGAACTTTTCTTTGTTTCTTGACCAGCTTCGTTCTTCTGTATTTGATCGAAAGTGATTGTGACGACAGTATGGGCGCGCGAGCTCGTTGCGTTCATTTGCGTTGACGCGACCGTTCTATTGGCAGTTCCTGGAGATAAGAAATTGGCAAAGTCAGTTAGCAAATCATCATTGCAAGAGAAATGGTGACGCGGGTTTACTTCGACAAATTCAGTGAAGCATATCTTCACTTCACGGTCACGTGATAGATTCCAGTAAATTAAACAAACAAAGAAACAAACAACACTCTGCTACTGAGCGGTGATGATGTGAACGCAATGCGTTTTTCAAAAGAATACTGAACAAAAATCCAACCCTGTATTTTCAAACCGCATTGACATGGAATAGGCAGCAGCAACTGGAATGTGAAGAAAAACACACCGAAATTTCCTGGCGAGGTATATTAATATCTTAAGGGCATGAAAAAACGTTGCTTCAAACTTTTATGTTCGGCAAAAAAAGAAACTTTAAAAAATCTCCCGTTTGATTTGATTGCGTTCTGCGAAATTGCGAACTTATTAAGACCACTGTCATATTTCTCACGAATATACGTGGACGTTGCAACGAAGGACTGTGTCATTGAAAACAAATTACAATTACAGAAAGTCGTTCATCTGCAACAGATTGATGCCAATCAACTGATTCTTGATTGCGGCAAACTGACATGAGTGTGCGACAGTGTCCTTGGGATTTACGGCCATGACGACAATGCTTAAATCAAACAGATCTTTTAACGTCACGAGGCTAAAATCACCCCAACAATAGTATTTTTCAGTTGATATTGTCAAGACGGAAAATTTCGCAGTTTCAGCAACGTCTCAACACTGTTTAACACGAGTAAACAATTGACGTTGGGCTGGGCGATGAAACTTTATTAGCTTTCATGTAAAGCAATTTTTCGCACAGCGGTAAAGATAACAATTTACGAGAATCTCAAGTTCATGACAACAAAAATTTTAAAGTCACCGGCGGTTGATTAATAACTGACAAAACAGGCGAAAAAAAGTCACGAAACATTTGACAAGTTGTTGCCTCAAACTACCTTCTTCCATTCGTCGCTCGATCTCCTTGTAACTTCCCACAGCGACCTTCTTCAGTTTCTCGACGTAGAACAAACCGAGCTTCGGGTTTTGTCGAACTTGCAAACCTCCCTTCGGGTTGTCTCGGGTCAAAAGGTCACGCACTTGCTCGTTGTAAATCTCCAACATGGAAAAGGTGACTTCAAATTTCTGTAAGAACAGGATGGAATTAAAAACCAGCGCGGCTTCTTTCGCTCGTGGTAATCACCACAGGCTGTTACTTCTCAAAAGGCATTTCGATTTGCCACATGTTTCTCGACTTAATAAACCGAGTGGTTCCATGTAATTACCCGATGAGGGCATCGTGGACGAACAGCGCGCATTTAAAAGCAAGCTATCTGCGTTTTTCATCTTCTCAACGTTCAAGCATATTTGCAAACTGTTTAACATGTGAACTGCATCAACAGGTGAACGTAGGCGTACGAGGCGGGGGGGTCGCGGCAACCCCTCCCGGCTTCAAAAATTTCAGGACAACTCTGTTTTCAGGGCAAGTGCAAGTTGCTCCAAAATCCTGAATGATAAAAAATATTTAAATGCAGTGAAGAATTTCAGGGCCGCTCTGTTTTTCAGGGCAAGCGCAAGTTGCTCAAAAATCCTGAATGTAAAAAGTGTTTCAATACAGTGAAAAATTTCAGGGAAAACTGTTTTTCAGGGCAAGCCCAAACTTGCTGAAAAATCCTGAATGGTAAAAAATATATTCAATACAGCGAAAAATCTCAGGGCAAACTCTGTTTTTCAGGGTAAGCGCAAGAGTTTAAAAACGCTGAACGGTGAAAAAATGTTCAATACATTGTATTCAGTGTATATTCACTTGGTGGTGATCTGTGTAATTTGTGTTAGTGTGTAATCTAGAGCAAAGTCGTGACTGGTTAGAATGACTTTGACTTTGATCTGGACCAACCCTCATTTTCTGTAAAAATCGAACAATCGGATGTCGGTAGGTCAACAGCTTATTATAAGAATTCGGTAACTCTTTCTTCTTTCGTTTTCGAGTTTGCGCTGGGTAGAGGTGCAGGGTGTTAAGATGATAGATTTTTTTGATTAACAGGAGTTTTAATGCCAGGTTTTTC
>JGI24159J19872_10008757_pt1 | contig 13258 bp, 12 predicted proteins | sample Ectturendosymbi4_FD_19872 | JGI IMG/M metagenome (IMG submission 19872) | reverse complement strand
TTATATCTGACAGATTTAGCACAAAAACTGCTATCTCTGCGCATATTTAGCTATCTCTGCGCAGAGATAGAGATAGCTAAATGCGCACACAGACAGCTAAATATGTGCAGAGATTGCTAAATGCACTCAGAGATAGCTAAATGCACTCAGAGATAGCTAAATGCGCACAGATATAGCTATCTCTGCGCAGAGATAGCTAAATATGTGCAGAGATAGCTAAATATGCACAGAGATAGCTATCTCTGCGCAGAGATAGCTAAATGCGTGCAGAGATAGCTAAATGTGTGCAGAGATAGCTATCTCTGCGCAGATATAGCTAAATATGCGCAGAGATAACAGTTTTTGTGCTGAATCTGTCAGATATAATATTTTTGCAAACGGCGCCACATACACAACTCTCAGCTGTGCTGACGCGGAGGTGCAGTAACTTGGGTATGAATCAGGGTGTTATCAACGCATAACATCGGAAGTGGACTCCCGCGCTGCTAAGCTTTGCATAGTCACTTTCCAAGAACATACAAGGCAGCGCCAGCTTCACTCCGACACATAACAAGCACTTTCTCATAGTGCCACTGCTTTCACACCTAATGACCATCAGAAGACTTTAAGGTAAAAAGGTCTAAACATTGTTGAAAGTGAATGGGATCTGTGCTTACATGATTTCGCTTTTTGGGGTTAATATTTTTGCGCGGATTGGCAAAATTTATCTCTCTGTGGAAGGTTCAAGTCACATCTTGCTTGAACTACAGGTGTTTCAACAACGGTGGGAATATCAGTCATTACTAGTTACACTGCGAGAATAACAAAAGCAGCGGCAAGAGATCGAACCTATCGGTTCATCCAACAAAGCGGTGGTGCGAATGAAAAAAAATATTTGTGAATGTTTGGTTTGTAATGTTTCCAACAAGTGCAGTGCATTCAATATTTTCACAGCTTCTGATCCACAAGCAGTGCTTTCCCAAAATGTCATTTTTATTCGAACTTGCACAAACATTGCCTTGCGATCAAACTTGGACAATGGAGTAATGTCCATAACCAAAAATTCATATTTCTTTCAGACAATCTGGCACGCCAAATCCTAAACCAGGCCGTTTTCCCGAGTAGCTCAAGATTTGCTTCCTCAGAAAGGGCTGCCTCGCGTTAGCAAGAGTGGGCGGAAACCATTATTCCAACTTTAAGACAGGGATACCTAGAAACTCCTTTTCTGCTTTGAGATGACCAAAAAGCTCGCAAATAAACCAATCCGCACTCAATCGTCTGATGCGACACGAAAAATGCAACCGGTAGACCAGTTGCAAACAATTTTTCACCACACTTAACAACCACTGCACCAGGTCCAAATTGTTTGTCACCCAGATCAACGAACAAGAATTTTATAGAAAAGGATCGTCCGGTTTGTGCATCACTTCCTTCCTCAGACCATTAAATATCATTTTGTTCAACATCAAGCGCTCTTCTGACAATTTCAGACGTTTTATAGTGTTTTCTGGTGTAATTTTGTTATCCATGAGCAAAGTAGAAAGCAGTTCGAAATAAAATTCAGTACGTAAATCACAACCATTAATAATTTCTTAACTACCTCTTGAGCAAATGCTCGTATGTGATGAGGTTCTGTCCCGCAGCATCCACCGATGTAGTTCACTCCAATCTCGTAAGCTGACCGAGCAAACTTGTGAGCTTCGAATCGGGTCATGAGACGAGAATCCAGCGCTGTAATGTTTACGTAACTTGCTAATGCACCTGCTTTCATTTCGCATTGCCTACAACAGGGCGAAAAGCAGGCCCGCAACCAGCTTGCTACACCAGATGGGGCGAAGAGTTTTCTGATAGGGGCTCAAATTTTTTAAACTATGTCCAATAGTTTTAAACTATGCCCAACAAATTTTTCTAGGGGGGGGACGAAAAATTTTTGCAGGTTGAGAGTTACGGGCCTGGTGAAAAGCAATCTAAAAATCGGTTGTTTGTCGTTCGAAGTATCACAGATTGCGAACAAGTTAAGAAGTAGCTGTAAACATTGCACGCGTTTTTCTTGTGATATTTTTTTCTAACGAAACTTGACACTGAAATGGAACGTAAGATTGCAACGAAATACTGCGATGAACTTATGCCCGCTTGTTGTGCTGTCCTGATCTTAACCTGACTTTCAAGAAACGAACGTAGATACCACATGACTTTTTCGCACAACCACAATGCATTCGCAGGTGTTCATCAGCATTGTTGACAGTTTCTTTTTCGTTTTTAGCAAAAACTTTGAAGTAGTTTCCACGAAATGTTTTTTCCAGTGCAATGTAAACTTGCTGATGCCAATCAAATACAAAACGAAAACAACTTTTACAAGCAGAACAGCAAACTTCAGTTGGCACCAATACTTAATCGCGGAGACTGAAAATAAAGTTTGTAATTGCTGTTATCGGTTTATACGTGTTATTAAAAACTGTCTGTGATGCGTTTGCCAGAAAAAAATCTTTCAAAATTGAAAGACTCCAGAGTAGCAAAACCAAGCGAGAATATGACCAGCATCACAAACAGCGATTATATCCTTGATTGAGCACACACACGACTGCATCTCTCTTCAAGCAAACAATTACTTGTTTTTAAATACTGCGTAACAAACCCAAAGGTGACTCCGGCAGGGCGTGAACTCCTCTCAGATAGTTTTCCACCTCAGGACAAAGCCATCCAATCGGTTGGCACATCAGATAAGGTTTGAGGTTCTCTTTGTCCAGCGCTGCTTTTATGCGTTGCATGGTTTTTAGAGTTGTATTGATATCAAAGTAGCAGTTGACGCCTGCCACACAAAAATGTCGTGATCTATTTTTCTTGAGGTAAAGAGCTCACCAGCACCGTATAACTATTGTGATTAATGTTCGGACAGTCTATCTACAAACAGTTTTGATGCACGCAAATCCCTTGATCGGCCAATGTGCTAAATTACATTGCTTTCTGTTATCGGACTTCATTTGAGATAATCGGTTGTTGCTGATGACGCTGTTATTGCTTTTTCGTGTCTTTTGTTTACGCGTTGCGTCATTTATTTGGTTCCTTGTGGGGTTTGATTCAATGACCTAGGGTTAAAACAAAGGTGTTGCTACAAAAACAATCGATTACAATCTTGTAATTAAATTTTTGTTGGAACATACAAACAAATATTACAAACATGATTAAAATATTATGTTCACCAATTATATCAGCTCCAGTTTTTGCCATCCGTATTGCACATTCTTCCAATGACACTCCCGCAAAATCACCCAGCGGCCCTATCCGCATAGTGCACGCGATTGGTAAATTTATTTGCTTGATGACATCGACGCATATCTCCAATTCTTCAATGTGTCCAAAAAACTGTTAACGTTAAAAACTATTAGATTTCATTCTCGGCCGTTGGACTTTTAATCTCAAAAATACACTTATGTCAGGATCAAAGCTAACATGTACAAGAAAAGTTTACTACTCATGTGCTCCAAAAAACGTACCTATTATCTTTCTACACTTTCAAAAAGTGTTCGTAATGTTTTAAAGCGTTCGGTTTGAAGTCTTCGAAACAGCTTTATCTTTTCACGTCACGCCTTCCGTAGCTGTACAGGAACTATTCACACCGCTGTTGAGACAGTCTATGGATACCGCAATAACCACCTAACTTACTTCAGCTAAAACAAAATCCACTTTATATTTTTTAAAAATAGCCAGTTGAGCTTCGAACTCAGCTCTTGTAGCTGGCATGTCCCCTTGACGAAAAGACCTGACAGGCGACAATGATCCGCAAACAATTGCATTGCCCTCGCTCGCCACCTCGTGAGCAATTCTACAGGCAGCTTCGTTGATTTTCTCCGCCTGAAAAAACGAGGTTAGCTTGATGAATCACGATGTTTAAATGCAAAATCGTTGCAGTAAATGCTGATACGCGATAACAAAGTTTGCCGTGTTGCATCATTGCTTTTTCAACAGGCCGTGTCTCTTTTCAGTGTTCGCTGCAAACCAATAAATCCGATGTCCAGCATTTGAAAGGATCGAAAACTCGATATATTTCAATAGCATTGTTTAACGTTGTACAAACTGACTGATTGAAAGGAAAAACTGTTCGACATGATGACTTAACGAGAAATAAACACTGATTATAGCACTCTCAGCAATGCAATGAACTAAATTCCTTGGTACTACTTAGATGCTTTGTTAGTTTTGTTGCTTTCTTTCATTGCTTGCGGTATATCAGAATTACAAGGTGGTGCAAAATGTATGCATTTTGATTTCACTATATTTTCATATCAAATTAACCCAGGCTGCTGTTTTCCAGGTAAATCCTAGTTTGAGCCAGAGTTGTGGAGTCGGAGTGACAAGGGGTTGGAGGTTTTTGGGTGGAGTCGGATTTTTTATGGTGGAGTCGGATTTTTTATCCGACTCCGACAGCCCAATAGAATTATTTTTTACATCGCACTTCTGAATCCTAACTTGTGCCTGTTGAAATGGTACAATTTCTTTTGAAACTTTTATTGAAACAGAGATTTCTTGCTGTGCACCAGTGCTGCCACCACGACTTCCACTGATTGCTAGTTACTACAAAATTGTTGACAGTCAAACTTGATTCGGATTATGTCAATGGGTCGGAGTCGGAAAATTGGGAAGTTAGGAGTCGGAGTCGACCATTTTACCTCCGACTCTGCAATTCCATGGTTAGAGCTCCGAATTTTTATTTTCCAGCTTCAATGGATCAAGCAGAAAGATATTCTATGCAGGAAAGGATTAAGCTTGTAGAGGCTTATTTCGTGACGAAATGAGTTGTCCAAACCTTTGGCCTTAGTGGTCACGTCACGTGAATAAACAGAGATTGCGCTTTTGGTGGACGTGGATACAGTAATTGTTAAAATTCAGCTTCGAGATAAAATTCCAAATATTCTGGTCGCCTGCCAACAAAACTTCTTTGAACTCGGACAAGACGAAATTTGTGTCAATTACAAAAAAAGTTATCAGATTATTGTGAAATACATGTTTATGCCACTGACGTCGAAAGAGTTTCAACTTCTAAATACGCGGTTTTTACTACTATCCACGAATGGTCGATTTGGAAAGAGCACTACAAAAGCTACGTTACTAGCTGATCTAAATATGTAGGTGCAATGTGCAATTAAGAAGCTCTATGTGAAAAGCATTACACACTTGTGCTATACCAGCGGTTCCCAAACTGGGGTAAATTTGCCTATCTGAAGGGGTAGATTTAAGGATAGCAATAGAAAGGAAAAATGTATTTATATACTATTCATTTCCAAATGCTTATACATATATCCAGGGGCGCAACTATAGGGACTGTTTAGTCGGCATGCCAAGTCCCTTTAAGATCTGTGACGGTCTCGCATTTGACAAACGTATGGTGCACATAAAATTTCATAAAGGTAGCCGGTTGCATCGCAGAGCGTCTCGCCTAATTCCAGGAAAACACGAACGCATACACCAGGAGTGACTCCATGTCAACAGCGTCACTCGGGCTCATCACACGATTATACTGACTGACACTGAATGCAACCGTCCGAAGCTTGCATCACTGAATTTTTCATTTGCTCTCATTCTGGCTGGCACTATCTTTGCTCTGTGACGTTGGTTACGTAACAGTGACTGACAAGTTCTCAGTCCCTTGTTGCGTATCCTTCGTCACAGAGCAATGATAACGCCGTCCTCAGCCTACTGGGCTCATTCATATTAACCCGAGTTACTGGACAATTTATCGTTCGTTTGAAATTATTCTCGAATGGGAGCTGTTTATTGGGTTCGAATTCAAATCCAATGTTCTACGCAAACCCATTGCTTCAAAAAACATTCACTCTGATATAAATTATTGTTTAAAAAACACTTAATTGCAGAAGGCAACTCGGGCTCGTACGGATGAGCCCGAGTAAATCGCGAGCGAACGAAGTCGAAAGCACGCCTTCTACGAATGATATTTTTTGATTCGGTTCATCTGCAACATAAACGTGAAAGGCCAAACATGGATCGAAAATATATAAATAGTGACAAGGCCCAATGAAAAAATCCCGAGTTAACAACTTTAATAAGTGAAATGGTTGATGACACAAATATACACAGCAAACAAGTTTACGTTCTACCTACAATATAAATCGTAATTGAAGACATGGGCTAAGCCCGAGGAGCCACTGGCATACGTGTGTGGGATACGGTTATGGCTTCATAGAATTTGACAACCTTTCTGCGATGTGGCCGTGCACCTGTATGACGATCATACGTTCTACTCCCTCCTTGTTCGTCTGTGATGCGACGATGTATATTTACGACGATTTAAACACCTGCGGCACGCTCTTGTTGAATGTGAGACTAAGTTTTTAAATGCGGCTTGGCAGCTACAGGTCACCATACGATGACGACCTCGATTTCTCTGAAGCTTGCAAATGAAACGTGCTAGGAGAACTACCTGTAGGAACGATTTCATGGAGATTTTCTTCATCTGAGGCCGAGTTGGACTTTTGGAAATATGATGTTATTTGTCTTATTTTCCCAGGTGGAGGAGGCATTATGTCAAAACTAATTATTTTTCACTGCACCGTGAAAGGCTGTAAACTCACAAATTTATGAACTTCCAATAACCTTACTTTACACCAAACATTCGTAAGTCTGGTACCAGGTTACAACCAGGGCTGTGGAGCCGGAACTCAAATTTCGGGCTCAGGCTCCAGGCATCTAAATTTTTGGCTCCGGCTCCAGAACAATTTGGTCCAATAAAAACTAAAAGTTATTGTTTTATTTGCACAGCTCGCTTGCACAACAAATTATGTCTGTTGAACGGGAACTCAAATTTCAGGCTCTGGCTCCACCATCTGAAATTTTTTGGCTCCGGCTCCAGGCATTCAAAATTGCTTGGACTCGCGGTTCCACAGCCCTGGTTACAACAGATGGTGTTAAAAACAAAAGTTGGCTTAAACACTATTTGTCAGCATCGATTGTTTCATCATCCAGCCTAGCACCACTATTTTGTGGTACCATCGAGGAATGGGCAAAACAGAATATGCTATTCCAGAATTCTGTTGTCACTGAAGTGACTTCACGCGCGTTAGCAAACATTGTCATCATGCAGGCCTAGTTCCACAAAGCTTGGTCAAGCCTGTACGAACCCCCTACCTCATTGGAAACTAGCCGAAAATGCGGAAAAGACGTTTCTTGAAAAAGTTTAATTTTTACTTTACTTCCGTCCAAAACTTTTAAGTGGTATAGTGTAGGGTTACCATATCTGAGGAGGCAAAATTCCTGACAGTCTCAATGGCTACTTCCTGTGACAACAGACAAGCGCTATACGAAATTTTACAGTATGTTCTTACAACTACCAATCCACCGCAAAACACCATCGCCGTCACAGAAGAAAAATATCACAGAATTGTTACACAACAGGTTGCAAGCGGTTTTTCTCTCCCAATCCTGACTATTTATATTTTTCAGAGAATCTAATGAAAACATCCTCTGAACCATTCAAAACTGCGGACATTAGAGCATTTTTTAAATTATTTCCGGACACAAATTTCAACACCAAAATTCCGGACGTGTCCGGAAAATTCCGGACGTATGACGAACCTAGTATAGTATCGCTGACAGCTTAATTCATCGGTAGCGCTTAGCCGCTTACTAACCGACTTTCACCAGATTATAAACATTGCACCAACTTGCTACGTCTCAGTGCATCTGCAATACGCACATCCTGCTTAGCGTTTAAGTCTCGGGCAGGCCCGTAGCCAGGGGGTGCGCAGGGGGGCGAAGCCCCCCCTAGAAAAATTTTCGCCACCCCTGGAGAAATGTGTTGGACATAGTTCAAAAAATTTGGGCCCCTCTCAGAAAACTCTTCGCCCCTCCTGGTGTCCCAAGCTGGTTACGGGCCTGGTCTCGGGTGATCATAATGCAGTGTTTTTCAACCTTTTTGCTGCAGCGGAACCTCCCGCAATTGTTTGCGTTGCTCATGGAACCCTATGCAATGATCCAAGTGTCTAAATTGCTACAAGCGCATAGAACTGTGGTTGGGGATTTCGTCCCAGGCAATTTCGGTCTGTTTTCGGTGGAAGTCCTGGCAGCCACACGCGGAACCCCGGTTGAAAAACACTGGCATAATGACATAGCGTGGGATAATATATCATCACAATAACAGACCAAATTTGTAAAGATTGTATTTTTACTCCGATTGTCATGCAACGTGCGGAAATCCTCCCGGAACACCGGACTCCCGTCGCGGTCTCACGGAACACCTGTGTTCCGTGGAATACCAGACTCCTACCGCGGAACAATGATATTGTTACATCACAATTGCGATAAATTTTCAATAAAAGCAGCTAGGCTTGGTGACAGCATCGAAAAGATAATACAGTTATGCGAAAAAAATTAGGTGAAATGGCAGAGAGAGACTTGCGCAGAGTAAGCAAAACGTTGTTCCAAACTGCTTCGACCTTCACTTCATCCTCATACAGTTAGTACGCTTGGACTAACGCTGTATTCACTTCGTGGTTACTTGCTGACATTGCGTCTCTTTCTTATTGCACAACTGTATTCTTTTCATTCCCGTCACCCAGACTACCCACTTCTAATGAATATTTATCCCTACTGTTACGTAACAGCCCCATTCATTCAATAAGATCGTCGTTCGTCATCGTCACTTCAACTTGAATTAAACTGGCCTAGCCTTGTCGAGTCTACCCATTCAAAACTGGTGTCTCGTAGTTTATTGCCAACCCCTTTGATTATTTCTAGTTGCACCACTGCATATATCAGTGAATATTTTTTTCAAAAATCATTGCATGCTTATTGTTTGACATATATATCATGAGTCATGATAAGAATATTTAGGAAGAGTCGAGCAAAGGAGTATCAAACATGTTCCGCTTTGGTACGGACTTGCACTCGCCTCGTCTTTTTTAACTTTTAGGGGTTCATGTTCATCTGTCGAAATGCTGAAGGGGTACATGGTCAGAGATAGGTTGAGAACCCCTGTGGTATACCGTAGTAAATGATTAAACTATCAGCCTGCATCAACTGGTGAAACTGTCCGGAGGTGCCACACAAAAACTTTACGCTGCAGTTACGTGGAATCATTGACGGTGATCCCACATAAACACCGGCAAGTTTCTGACGTGGGGCTGTTGGAAGCTTTAAATGAAAATGTTTGGCAACTGTGCATTCTTTTTGTATATGTTCTCTGAGGTAATTTCGTACTTCGAAAACATTGTTCATTTTCCTAAAAACAGTTTTTAACTCACAGTAAATTGAAATTCTTCTCCATCAGGTGTTGACGCTTTAAGGACGTTATCACTTGCGTAGAAGCAAGGCGTCTGCAAAACGTCGGCTCCAGCTCGGAGATATTCTCGAAGCAATTGTTTCACCGCTTCTGGATATGTTACAACTGCCTCGGGTGTCCATGGTCCAGCTCTGCAGTAGCCTCTTTTCTCCAAAGTCATGCACATACTTCCGTCACCAATCACTGGGCCAGCAGCCAGTCGATCAAGAATTCCTGGTTTAGAACCTTTGGACATTGCTTTAAACTATTTTGGCGATCTGCAGCAACAAAAATATACTGTGGTTTAAAAATTACTTCAAAAAGATACAGATTATTGTGTTAGATAAACCCAGCATGACAGCAAAACGTTGAGGTCTATAAAAGACTTGTGCACTTTCAATAACGTCATTCTCAAAATTTTTTCCAAATTAATGTAGTACAATGTGATATCTATGTTATAAAGTCAATTTCAATATTTGGTGACGATACTTAACCAGTTTTCAAGATCATGCAAAACCTTTAACAGCATGTTTGCTCAAGTAAGTGGTTTGCGCTTTCACCACTGATTTCTTTTAAAAGTTGTCCGTAATCTCTTCGCATATTTCAACAATTGTTGTGTTTATTTTCTGTTTGTCTCAGACGCAAAGTCCCTATCACATCAGTTGCAAGGCCACAAGGCTACAGAAATGCTATACACAATACACCACAGGGTACGGGCTAGTTGGCGCACGTAACCGATACTGAAGAGGAACGAACACGGAAACAAGTCACCAGCAACTACTGCATTCTGTCATCGACACAGAAAGAAACTACGTAATGGGGGGAAATGGAGGTATGTAAAAAGTATCAGACAATTGAGGTGAGCTGATAAAAAAGTTGGTTGAAGATGCACATCGTTCAAAAGCTTACATATTGCTTCTAGCAAAGGCATCACATGTCCTGACGAAAAAGGGAGGTTATGTGGGCGAATACTTACGTTTTCTGGGAATGGGGATGTGGGTAACTGATGTGATGTTCAAGGGAAATGCCTTTTATGATTAGTATAACATGCTCGATGGTCTTATATAACGTTACCCACGCCTGTTGAATGGTTCACATATTACAAAATACTTGGCCAGAGTGCAGCATTCGCAATATGCTTTTTGCTTGGTCGTGCTGACCAAACTAGTGAATAGGCTGCGATGAACGATACTTCTCACTACGTCCGCTGTGCCCACCATCCATTTCACAGTACACAGGGTCCCCACACATTTTAAAAAATCATTTTCAATACTTTTTCCATACTATTTCAATACTAAATTAAAAAATTTCAATACCATTACTTGTCTTCATTTTTCGAAAATCTTAATCATGAAACTCAATTTTACACAACTTTTAACACTGCATAAATAATGGAGTGCTTTGCCCTCAGTAAAATTCTGCTCAAATACTTCTGATTTCTTTTACATTTAGAATTTCCATACTTTTTCAATACCTAATGTACAGTTTGGCCAAATGCAATACTTTTTCAAGGTCTTATAAACCAATTTTGAAATGCAATAGTTTTTCAATACTTTCAAGACCGCGTGGGAACCCTACAATACATTTTATCTTTGAAGGACTCTTGCCATAGTATCAGGGCAATTGTCAACTGGACAACAGCCTCTGCAAAGCGCAGTTATACATTGTTTCTCTAGTAGGCACACCCTTCCCTGTAGCGTGTACGCTTAAACCAAAGCTGCACGACTCTTTTATGTTATGTCTTACCAGGTTCGTGACCTAGGTTTCTGAAGGCTACTGCGATATAGTGCTCAACTAACCATTCACGTCCCACAAGGGTGTTTTTTATGACGTTTCCGCCGTAACTTTCTAACCACTAAAAGATACATAAACATTTAAGACACTGCCGGAAAGATGAGACAGAAACGCATTTTTGAGATATGTTGCGCGTACTTGTGACGACACTGTGACGTATTTGAGAGGAAAACCCGTTTATCGCATATCCAAGAAAATTAGTAGTTTTTATTCAAATATCTGTGAAGCGAAAGCGAAACACGTTGGAAAACACATTTCTATATAAAAATGCTAGTCTTGACCATAACTTTGAAAAGATAATTGAAAAAATGTACATCTTTTTGGGGGGTAAACTCCAAGTTTACGGGGGGTGTTTTTTACCTTTTTCGTCTTTGAAAGGTCTATTATACCAATTCAAAACACATGAAACATCTGAGAATTGCAGAAGAGGTTGCCCTTGGTGTCTCACAACATCATGAAAATATTAAGAGGAAAAAAGGTATGGTATCTTTTATTTCAAAAACAGACAAAATATTTGCAAATTTTGTCAAAAATTTACCAGTTTTTTTTATTGATTTTTTGCGTGCTTTTTAATGGTGCGTTCCAAAAACCACCACTGCCAACGCGTAAAGCGTGAAAACCAAGAAAAGATTTTGTTTAGAACGAGCAAAAATCTTTTTTTTTTCACCCCAATTCAGTCATGAGGTCTTTTTGGTTGGCATTTTTGGTTAGTTGGGATCATTAGACGTAGTCCATACCAACAAAACGTTTCGAAAAAGCTAACAGATAAGTATGGACGGAATTTTTATGGATTTCCTGGAAATCGCCAAAAAGTCGCTTCCGCAAAATCCAAAATTTGCAATCTTCTCGAAATTTTGAACTGGTAAGGTGTCTTTTTTCTGGAATTTTGAGACGTTTCGTGTGATTTTTAAACTCATCAGAACGATTGCTGTCTTCCGAATCCGAAGATGTCTTCACTGACTTAATCATTGCAATCCGTTCGCGAGTTATGGCCGATAATAACTTTGTAGGCCAAGACCCTGGCTTCCGCGGGACTTAAAGGGTTTTAATTCGCAAATTATGCGAATTGCGTTTCAAGGAAATTTTTTCTATGCTGAACTTTCCAACTGTTATATTTCCTTTAGCTCTTGTACTGTCACAGCTTCGAGCATGGCGACGACACATTTACAACTCAGTCATCCACGCTGTAGAGAATCGCGCAGCGCCATGACAAATGCAATTTCTGTCGCACACACACGTCCGCAAAACCAACTTATACTTAACCGAGCACTAAGGCAAGCTGCACAACAATAGCTTTAACCTAATTGACATGCTTCGGGGAGCTGCCATCAGGTTCATTTTGAGCAGTTTTCAGCTTGTTAATGTTTAACAGTCGAAATTTATCAGCTTTGCAGACTTTGTTCAGGCTGCACGGTGTTTAATCTTACCACTTGTCGCATCCATTCGGAAACGGCCTACTTCTCTTGTTCGCTTTTCAAAACTCTTCGTTTGAAAATAAAGTAGTATGTATAAACGCAAAGCTAGAATATTTTCAAAATTTGTTTTAATGCTTTGGCACCACGGCTCCTTTCTTAAATTATTTGTTTGTATCTTGGTGTTTTGGGCAGGCCTGCTACAACGAAAATTAAATTACTAAAAAGTCAAAAGCTAACTGTTTAAATTTAAGGTTTAAGGTGTGTAAGGCATGCAGGCATAAGAATGGTAAGAAGTTTNAAAAGTCNCGCTGTGAATGAAATANGCACGGTTGTGTTTGTATGACGCACAGAATCTGTGCGACTGTACGCTGTTGGTGGCCTTGCAGTGTCTACAAAATCTGCACCATAAAATGCATGCGATATGCATACTCTTTATGGGTGTGCTATAGGCAGGGCTGCCATACCATCCTTATTTCAAAGATTTGTCCTTATTCTGCAGTACTATGTCTTGGAAAATATAGCTGTCCTTAATTCTAAGAAATGTCCTTATTTGAGACTTGCGTCCTTATTTTTTCTTACTATGTCTTATAAAATATAACTGTCCTTCTTTCAAAGAAATGTCCTTATTTGAGACTTGCATCCTTATTTTTTCTTGTTTTCTGTAGTATAACAATTATGCTTAAATAAGCAAAATTTGATAGGCATGCAGACCATTTCTATCTCATCGTAAACATTTTGTGATCAAAGCTTTTTTGATGTCATGATAGTAGTATAATCTTGCAGCACAGAGACATAACGC
>JGI24159J19872_10008756_pt1 | contig 13259 bp, 9 predicted proteins | sample Ectturendosymbi4_FD_19872 | JGI IMG/M metagenome (IMG submission 19872) | reverse complement strand
TTTTTTAACCCCCCCCCCCCGCCCTTGAACACTAGGGTTGCTGAAGAACAGCCGTAAAGTCGGATTAAACTCTAAAATTTGACGTAGAAATTTTGTTTAAATAACCAAAACAACGAATACCTAGGCTTGGTGTTGCTGATTACTTCTTGTAATTTTAACTTATTGCAAGTGCAAATGCTTGCCCCAACGCTCCTCACATTAGGTCATCTAGTGTCCCACTAAGAAGACAACTCCACCTTCCTCTCTTGATATCAATCAATTACCAGAGCACTAAACCCTTTTTCGGCCAAGTAGGTGGTTGGATTTGTACAAGAACTTCGAGCACTTGGATTTTGAGGTCTTTGCGAAGGCCATCGAGGGCTCTTACATATAATTCAGCGTGTTTCACACGGGTAATAAAGGCTTGATGATATAGGTCGTTTTTTAGATTTGTGCCAAATGCTCCGGTGGATGATGTTCGAAGAAAACATTGAAAATCCATAGCTTTGATTGTAATTCTGTAGCTTGCTAACAGGGGAAGCAAGCTTCTAAATTATCAATCAGACTGTGTATATGGGAGCTGGATATTTCGGTGATACTCTGCTCCAGATTATGTTTCTTCCCACTTACACGTGGACATAACTGAACGTTTGTAGGGTGTTCAAACTCATCAGGTTGTTATTGAAGTTCTTCTTCTAGCTTGTGAATTACACGCTTGAACAATGTGATTTTGGAGGTCGCTTCGAATATGTCAATTCCACAACTATAAATAGTAAGCTTCAGCTGGTTAAATATGTCACCAGAATGACTAGTCCAGCAAGTTAAAACAAATAGCGAAAGAAAAGAGCTTTATGATCCTCTCGTCGATCAAATCACACAAGAAATTCCTACCCCACATTCCACACTGTCTCCGTTACTCTTTCACGAGAGATCCACCACACTTCAGAATGATAAAGATGCCCATCGCTTCACGTTTCTATGACAAGTTCATCAAACTCACGACATTTCTTAGGACTGTTCAGTATTGCATTCACAACTTTGATGACATCAGAAATGACATCAGCTAGTTCGTAATTTTCTTTTTCATTGCCTAGCTACTTGTCCTCCAATGCTTCACGGTTTATGACACATTGGATACTCACAATCAGGGCCGGTCTTTAGCCGATTGCTTCCAATCGGACCCCGCGCCAAAGGGGCCCCGCGCAACGCCTCCCACTAGCCAACGCAAACTTACACTTTCTATTGAAGCTGCTTATGTAGTGCCGGCACGGGGCCTACAGCTTTTTTAAGCGTCGGGGCCTGTTGTCAATGTAAATCATAGTGAACTGCGCGATTATAACGCCCTTAATCACGATAATCCGTTCTTTAAACTTAACACTGAACAAACAGAGGGTTTTCAAAAATACGTTTACAACAACCTATCAGGGTTTTCTCATCCGCGCTCGTCCGCACTACGTTTGTCATCCGCACCGCACGATTGTCTCATCCGTACTAATGCGTACCGTCGCACAGGTTGAAAAGCACTGCTATAGGGCAATTAAGTTTTCTGTTTGTTTGTTTGCGACTCAAAATAAAGATTTTCTGCTAGAAAAAAGATGCACAACACACCAACAAAATAACAAAACCAACTTTTTGTTTCTTGTTTTTGGTTATAAAGTCAATGTCCGTTTTAATTTCCGTAGTCGTCAGACGCAAGCAGGCATGCAGATTTCATCAGGCATTCTATTTGTGTCGCTTTTCAGTTGCGTCATAATTGAGAAAGCAGTTTCGAAAATCACGAACACGGAGCATATCTTCAGTGCAAAGTCTCTATAGCGTGGGCAATTGCCCGGTTCCACCCCCCTGGTTGCGGGTCTGGTTACCTTTCAATTATTTCATAATGCTTCCCTAGAATTTTCGTGGTATTTCCCGTATGTTTTCCCGTGTTTGGTGCTGTAATGCCTCTTTAAATAAAAACTCTGTCGGAACGGATATTAGGCTACTAGCAACCTCACAAGACACTGTGGTTTGCTCCCAGTTTTTAACTTTCTGTTTTTTTTCCGACACATCTCCTTTGACACTTACTTTTTGTTAAATTGCTACACTTGACTAAATATTACTTCATTGCTTCCACAATGCTCTTCTAATGTAGCTCGAAAATTAATTACAGAGTCTATGCTTGCAACAAAGATAAAAAATAAACGCATGCTTTGAAATCAGAGTACTGCAGCGTTAGCCTTGCCTAGAGGTTAGTTATTGTAACGTCATAAATTGTAAAAAGATATTGTTACCCCCTAATGGTTGTATATTGACCTGAACTTCAATGAGGTGTGACTTCGAAGGGCTGTCTTGCTAATACAATGTCTTTATGACTTTGTGAAATATACGGGATACAGAAAGCGTTCGCGGGCCGCACAAAACCTGTCCGCGGGCCGCATGCGGCCCGCGTGCCAGTGTTTGGACCACGCTGGTTTAGTTAAAAAGGTTATGTACCACTCTAGAGCCACATTTAAAGAAGCTCTGAAGCAAGTCATATGTTTTTCAAAATATCGCAAAAATGATGGGAAAACGTGCCAAAGGAGGCAGCTTTCAAGTGTCCAGCTGCAAAACTATACATATTTTTATTCCTTTCGTATGTATATTATGCTCTTGAATTTATTTCATAAATTGAAATGTAAAACAAATTAAACTCTTTTTTCTGCGTAATCCCACATCTACCTTTCGCAATGGCGATGTTTTGGGGCCCTTTTCTGAGAGCTTACCCTAAATTTTAATATCCACCCCTGTGCAAGTTATCTCAGTATCTGTAAGATAATGGCAGTGTCACTTCCCTTAGCACTTACAAAATAAAAAGCACCTCGCTACTTACGTTAGATTTTGCTGCTGATTCTTCTTATTGCAGTTAAAATGATTTCAAATTATTTACTGCAGGATAGGGTGGGTGCAACTAACATCAGATGAAAGTTGAAACACTGAGCTTATGAACAGTAAGTCAGACTCTAATATCTTGACAAGATTGATGTTTTACTCGCCGGCAAGGCAAAGGGAAACCATTTCTGAAAAGGTTAAGGCTCCACATAATTGTGATTGAACCGTCACAAATACATGACATCACAAATAAATATCTAGAATGAATGCTACTGTTGCTAAACAGTGACCATGTTGCAATGGAGAAGACTTTGAAACTGAATTGCTTCTTAGCCAATTTTTCAGCTTCAAGACATACAAAATGAATATCACCGCAATATTCACGCATGTAGTTTTAGAAGCGTGCAATAACAAAAGTCTACGATATTGATTTAAGGCTACGCTGACACTAGAAACAAGGATAGGTTATATTTGTAACACCCGCGGCTATCAAGGAGAAGTTTGCGATGGTCTTGAAATGAAGTTTACGTAACTATTAGGCCGGATACAGCAAGCTGGTGCGCCAGAAACAGCTGCGAAAAGCGTTAGTCCAATTGGTTTTACTTGCGGCTGCGGGTCATTGATTACAAAAGGTCAGATACAAGTTTGTATTCGACTGAAAGCTGAAGTAGGATACGTTCCTTGAGGCAGTTTCCTTGATTTGCACTGAAGTACTTCTTTGACCCATACTTCAAATATTTTATTACCCTGAAAACTTTGGAATTTGGGGTACATTGTCCCCGTTGTCCCCCTGGCTACGCGCCTGGTGGCAACCGTATTCTAATTGCAGGTTACAGACCAGCGCAGGCATTCGTGATTGAGCAAAGTTTACGTACACACAGGTTTGGTAATTCAAATTAACCAACACAGTTATCAATAATCATGACAATTCAGTTTACATAGTAAACCTGTCTATTGTGTCCACAGATAGTCCAGTGATAGTGCTCATTTTTCTTATTTATTCCCTGACTTTATGCTGGGGAAACGTTTCTAATGGTAAACTAACCATGAAATTTGCCCAACTATATTTTTTTATCACAAAGTATTGGGGCGGGCAAAAGATATTATGTCCCCCCCAGTTCAAAAGTTGGGGGGACATTTCCCCCCATAAACTCGGACCCTGCCTACAATATTAACTCCAACACGTTCTTCAAACTGTCAGTTTAAAATTTGTATGAATGGTGTGAGATTACAACACACCGACAGTACCAAGTATATTGGTGTTATAGTTGATAATACACTTTCATGGAAACGGCAAATCAGTAGCTCTGTGGGAAACTTTCTCAAGCCAGTGGCGTAGTGTGTAAAGTTAGACATTTTGCTGATGTGAAAATATTGAGTTTAATCTATTTTAGTCTCTTACATTCACATGTACAATAATGCATAATTAATTGGGGACAAGCCTACAAAATTGCTAACCAACAATAGTGGAAATGCTAAAAAAACAAATTCTGAAGTACATGCGTTTTAGCAATAGAAGATCAAGTGCAAACAATCTTTTCAAATTTCTTAAAATTCCCAAATTACTTATTTATACCAACTTAATTTGGAAACGCTTATGCGTAAGTATAATGCCAACATCCTGCCCTCTTCTTTTGATAACTTTTTCAAAACTGATCATGGCACAAGGTACATGATCATGGCACAAGGCAACAAGTTTCAGAAAATTTTCATCATAAACGTGTTAGAACAGACTACGGTAAAAAATGTTGCAATATGTACGGCCTGTTGCATGGGGCTGTATTTCTAATAAGATTAAAACATTACCATTACACATATTTTCCTATCGAGTGAAATCGTGACTGCTTGCTAGGTACTGACTCTTATGTAAGATGTATGCAGTATGTGATTTGTAAGATGTTTATGAGTGCTGACCTTAAAGTGAGCACATTTTTTGTTTGTTTTGTTTTTATTTTGTTTAGAACTCCTGTTTCGTGCTTCGCCTGTACCATTGAAATTTGACAGTCATTAAATATAGACTGTACTTGATTACATGATTGCTTTTGACCGTCTTTCGACCAACCTTTGCTGCTTTGTCAACTGAAGTGTGTTATTTGTTGTGTACTTGCAGCGCAAATATGGCTTGACCTTGACTTCATTCAACTGCATTGTAGCATGCTTGGTGAGTATACAGGAAATCTGTTGGCACAAAATCATCCTGACACATTATAGTTGACTAACAACATTGTTAGTCTTCAGACAAAATTTGTACTTGCATCCTTCATCATTTGTGGTACGTTTTCCACATTTCGCTCAGAAACAATGAACTGTGCTGGCGGATTATAAGCTTTTGCACAGTAAAGAAAGGCAACACTTATCTATGACAGTGATAAAAAGCAATGTAGCCATAGTTAAATTTATTTAGCAGTGCAGACCATCTAAAGTTGCCACAAGTGTTCAAATTAAAGCAAAACGTGCCGCTTTGGCCTTAAAAAACAATTGGTTTTACAAGCACACACAAGTTAGCTTGCTGTAAATTTTAAATTACATTGAAGAAAGTATTTTATGCAGACTCTAAACTATCAAATAAGTTGAATTCTGCAGGCTTTATGCAACCTACTGCTGGAAAAATGCAAAACGTTAACTTACCTAACAGTTTAGATTAGAGTCTTTGGTGGTTGTGAGGAACCCGTTGTAGTTTACGATTCCACGAAGATCGCTACCAGTTGAAGGGTCAACCTAGTTGTTGCAGGAGCACAGGCCAATCCCCCAACTAAGAGACTTGACTTCTAGAGATTGCAAGCCAAATAAAGGCGAGATGATGACTCTCACCACTTTGTTCGCCAGTAAGTTTCCGGTAGCACTATCAGCTTGATTGCCTCCTTAGATTACATTCAGATATACAACAAACTCGTCAATACCCTTGAGTGTGAAGTCAGATGAACATAACTTGGGCGGTTCCGTATAAAATAATGGTGAACAACAGCGCAGAGGCTTCAGCAGAACGAGCGGAAACCTCGACCAATTTCCGTGATGATTGTTAGCCGGCTACTATGTCAACTATTAGTGTTACACTGATCGTAATTAAGTATATTGCATTGAATCCTGAATAGAATATTGCCTGAAACCACACAATACGAATGCACAAAACCTTCAAGCAGGATCTCCAAACATTTTTGTCAGAGGGCCATATAAGCTACTACACAATAGTTCGAGGGCAGAACATCTTACGTGATATGATTTTTTCGGGACATGTTACATTCTACCAAAGCAACAAATGTTTCGTGAATATATTATTTTTTCAATATTGACAAAATGTCTTTGCGGCCGAATGAAAAGGCTTCGCGGGCCGTAGTTTGGAGACTCTTGCCCTAAACCACCAATGTATCCACAACAATAGGTTGCATTGTACAGAATGTGTAGGTAAATCAAAACATGAAATGATGTATCAGCACAATGCTTTAAAGCAGGTCCGTAACCAGGGGGGACGTAGGACGGGAGAACCCCTTGGAAAAATGTGTTGGACATAGTTTACAGCTATTGGACATATAATTTAAAAATTGTGCCCCCCCTCAGAAAACTTTTCTCCCCCCTGGTGTCCCAAGCTGGTTGCATGCCTGTTTTAAAGTAATGCCGGACAACCGATAACAATAACCGCTTGTTCAATGTTCTTATAGACTTCTCAAAAACATTCAACGCCGTCAATCGCAATTGTGAAAGGACTAAATTTTGTTTTGCTCGAACTTAGTTGTTTACCGAAATTTTAGCTTACCATACAATTGTACTTTCGCCAGAAATTGTGAGTAGCACCTTGGCTGCGAAAACCTAGCTAGACAACTTTCACTTGCTTGATTTCTTGAACTACTTCACGTAATTGGCGGTTTGTTGTATTCTCCCCTTACTTTCTGAGGTCTTTGAGAAATTTGCTCACAGTTCCACTTGTCATCACCTTGATTCTCATACGCTGCTCAACCTACGTACTTCCGGATTTAAAGAAAACACCGCTATTTGGTGTAAGTAGAGCGTTCGTGACGCTCCAAAAGGAGTACAAAAAGCGAGTATAAACGAAACTGAATTTTTAACGCGCCTGCTGGAATTTCATCCATTTCTCCCCTGTCATCACTTTGTTTACCGCGGAGCGTGTTTCATCGGTGTAGAGTGGGTTGCTCTTTCAATCTGCTCTGTGCTCAGTCGCGCTGAGTGTGGAGCTTAAGCTTGCTGCGCTACTATGCTTGCTTAAAGTTACGTTGGAGCCTGAGTTATTCTAAGAGAAAGTAGGTCTATATTGTTTGAAACGGGCCAATTCAACGTAATTCACTGTAATAATGGATCGAATTGTGGATCGTTTTCTGAAGCCGGCTGATCCAGAGGCTGCTGCAGAATTCAAGTACTGGCTTGCCACTTTTGAAACGTTTCTGCAAACCGTAGAGGCAGGGCAAACCGCGTCAAACTATGGTGTCAAGGTGAACAAATAAAGGACTGCATGCTAATTTTTTGTCTCCGGTGGTTAATTCTGATGTTGAAAACTGCAAGACGTACGACGATACTTAGTTACACTAAAGCGAGTGTACCCTTAGTTACACTAAAGCGAGTGTACATCAAAACAAAAAACATTTTGCGACAGATCTTTTTGCGACTCGAAAGCAATTAATAGCAGAAATACTTCAGCAATTTTTCCAAGTTTCAAAGATGTTTTCGAAGGTTTATTCGTTTAAAGCCTTGAATTCCGAACAGTACCGTCAAGAACTTCTCCGTGACACCTTTACACATGGTTTAAGCCAGCAGGCTCTTTCGCCAAAAGCGTTTAGAAAAAGACCTCAGGCTCGAAGCAGCCTATCAACAAGTGTGTTCTTTTCAATGAGCGCAGCAGCAATTCATCAACTCAAAGCCAAGTGCAGCGTCTGTTGCTAATCCTCAGCAAGGTAAATTTTATCTGATCAACGGACTTTTGCCACTACAATTGACGATGCATTTACAAAAACTGAGTCTGCTTCTGCTACCTTTCAGAAAAATAAATGCTTTTTCTGTGGGGTCAATATATCATCCGATGCCGTTTCCCTGCTCGGAATGTTGAGTGCAACGAATGCAGAAGAACGGGTCACTTTACCAAAGTTTGCCTCTCGAAGTCGAATCGCCCGAGGATCCTGAATACCTCGGCTACATTTCCGCCTAAGCATTATACCGCTTGTGTGGTTGGAGCTCGGTCTTCAATTTCAATACCAGCAGCAGATTGTAAGTAAGGACGGGCTGCCAGTCCGTGCTTTCTTGGAAACTGGGGCGTCGGACAGCTACGTTAACTCAGAGGTTGTAAAAAATATAGTTTATAGAATGCAAATGTTGAAGCTCTAGCACTGCCCTATCGTCAACACCTTCTTCTGCAAAAGTACGTGGAGTTGTAACAAGTAAATCGCCTCTTAGAATCCTGCAACCTTCAATTATGCGTCGTGGACAGCCTTTCTGCTGACGTGATGCGATGTCTGAATTTCTATACATCATTCTACGACGTTTGTAACTGGAGGCGTACGTAGGCCGATCCGAGTTGGCTGACAAGGAGTGTGTTGCCCTGCCACTGCAAATCTTAAACCGCAGCGTATTTTTCAGTTTAAATCGGAAGGTTTGACCAATTTCTACGCCAACCATGCGATTCAGTGCAGACGACTCGAGTTGTAAAAAGAACCAGTTAACAAAGTGCTTGATCAAGAGATAATAGGACAGTGGTTCTTAACCTTTTTTACATATCTTACCCTTTTGTCAAACAAGATTGCCAGATTTACCCCCAATGCACTCAATGGTGCTCATTTATTAAAAATGCGAAATTAACGAACTTTTACAGTTTATAATAATTTATAAAAATGTACATTTGCTGCAATTTATGGTTCAGTAAATTCACCCCTTTGGAAGATGAAATTACCCCAGGTCACGAACCACTGTCATATAGGACCTTCTCAAAGTCCATGACGTGGTGATCGATTTTATCAAACCATAAATCGTTAAGATCTGGAAGCCTAACCTCTTCCCAAAATTGATCAAAAAGTGCACGAATTGGGTAAACGCGAGTTGTTAAGAACGCTTGATTTGAAATCTGCGTAATTTCAAAGATCTCTAAATCCAGAACACAGAATACTGGATGTATCACCGCCTTTGAGACAAACCAAAAACTTTACGAACCTAACAGCGACGTCTTCCGTTTGGTATTACCAACGGCGTGTCTGCTTTTCAAAGAATAATAAAATCGATATTATTTCTCAAAATAATCTTGATGTAACTATCGGTGGAACCAGCAGAACTTACCGCGATCAAATTTCAAAAGTTTTTGTACGCTGCGTCGCAGTTAAAAGTCTGTCGTGGCTGTGTCGTAAATTGATATTCTAGGATACCGACTCACAGTCAAAACTCATCCGAAGCGTGTAAATCCTTTGGAACTTCCTGTGCCGCAAAACCTTATAGCAGGCCTAGCCAACCCGAGCCTCATCAGCTCTTTGCGCAGTTTCGTGCGGCTCTAACGTAAACACCTTATTTATTCGTGTATAAGTCGCAAAATTTTGTACCAATTGTTCACCTTGAAAGTGGGGGTGCGACTTACAAATTTGAAGAGGATTGTTCGAGACAACAAATGCCCGACATTCCACTAAATAACATGCATAACAATAACTGGCTTGTAAATTTCTGCCATTATCATGTTGGTATGTGATATTTCCAGGAAATATAGCTTAGGAACGGTATGTGTGTAAGTGAGGAAGAGGTGGGATGATGTTCATGTGTGCCTATCTGCAGGGGTGCAACCAGCTCTTCATTTCGGAGGAGGCAATTTTCATGAAAGTTCATTTGATGACGCCATCGTGCTTATTCAACCGTGGTATAACTTTTCCGCAAACGGTCACAGATAAAGTTATCTTCGCAGCATTTCCGAAAATGGGAACTTTTCAGTTGTAACATGATGCAGACCTAATGATGAGGACAGAGCAAAAATTAGTAGCCTTATACAACACCTGGTTCAATACTCAACTAGTGCAGTCATGGCTTTAGTGTGGCAGATGTATAGTCAACTAGAAAACCTGCCTAACTTTTCGTCTTGTTTTAGCAAATTCACCAAGTCCATTATCCAGATCAGTGCTCCGCAACCTTATTTCACTCCCGACACACCCAAAAACTTTCAAATCTTGTGGCACACCTCGACCACTAATACAAACAATACACTTAGTGAATTATTTTGAGTTATTTGCGCTTGTCTCAATGAGCACAATCGCTGTAAGTTAGGCTCAATATTTGAAAGAGCAACTCGATATTCTCCATCAACTTCTTTTAAGCATGGATCATTTATCGTTTCTGATCTATAACAAAGATGAGAAACTCTGTTCACACAAGTATGTACTGTAGTGCAAAGCGGAAGAAGAATTTCAATAGACACTTTTAAAATTCGCTTATATACCTCTTCAATACAAATCCAAAACTCATCAGATGGAACATCGCTGAATTTCAATCTCAGAGTTCTGTCATTTCGTATTTCAGGTATATTTTTTCTAACAGGCAAGGATAATTCTTGCGTTAACATTTCAGCATTAGCCGAAAAAGGATTTCGGATCCAACCACATTGTTCCGTATTAATTGTGAAAAAGTGATGGTCGTATTTCTGATGTAACAATCCAGCACAAATTCTTTGTCACTAGTTCTGTTTTGATTGCTTCTTAGAAACATTGCCAGTGATCCGTGGTAACTCAATTTTCCAGAGTACTATGTTCTGTTTAAAACCTTTTAACTTGTTAGAACATGTCAGTATATTTTCATTTTTGCGTTGCATTTTAATGTTGCGTTCATTCAAGTGTTGAAATATGTCGGTCATGCATGCAAGTTTCGCAATCCAAAAATCATTTTCAAGGTGTTTGTACGCATGATCATTGTTCCGGCTTAATATGAACTGGCTTATTTCATGCCAGAGCTCGAAGAGTCTTGCGAGAGCAATGCGTAATATGAATGACTTGATTTTGACGTTTCACTAACTCAGCAAAGCGTCTACCTTCGCAAACCATTATTGCTTTGCGTCAGGCCTACCATGCGGTTGTGAAAACTTCAAATCTGTCGTCACAAAAATAACATAAATGCACGATAAAAGTCAAGCTAGGGTTTGAGATAGCGAACTGCAATGCTCGGATTTTCTGATAAAATTATTCCGCGGCACATCAAGCATCGTCTCGCGGCACACCCGATTGCGGAGCACTGATCTCGATCAGGGGTGGGAAACCTCCGGCCCAGGTGAACATTTGATGTGGTCCGCATTAGAATTTTCGTTACCGAAGCTCCGAAAATTTTCGTTACCGAAGCTTCGTAAACGAAGCTCCATGATAAGCAGGTACTTGGATAGTAACTCAAAAGAAGTGACTCTTCATAATAAGGAAAAGGTAGAATTTATAAGGTTAAGGATCTTTATTCTTTGAAAGTTTATGTCAGAATTGCTATGAAATGTTTTTAAATTTTTTTTGGGTGGGAAATGCCCTGGTTGCGCGAGGTGGAACCCCGTCATGCGCCACCACTCCTTGAGAAAACTTAAAAAAGAGCCCGTGCAAAGATTAGCCTCCGTGTTGTCCAATCAGCAACAAGCCACACTTTGAATTCCCCGAGAGCTCCAAGGAAAGGCGTGGTCAATACGTCGGGTCCAGGTTCAGCTGCAAGGGGCTGCCGGAATAAAGAAATATTACCCACCTGCTTATCGGTTATCACTACCTTGACTGATTGCCTTGCATAGCTGAGAAGTTCAGCCTGCCTTTGAAAGAGACTATTTGAACCATAGCTGGAACCCCATCATGCGCCACCACTCCGGGCCAGAGTGGACCTGGGTATAATGAGAGCTAAAAAGTATTCCAGTTTCCTCAAAACAGCAGAACTTCCCAACTTCAACCCTATAACCGGTTACAGTTTGAACATCTTGCACAGAACTGTTTCTACGTAAATGAACCATCATATTGCATACGAAAGAGTGTCCAACTATACCAACCTCATTTGCATTAATCGAAACCACACTAAGTGCAGCATTCCACATTTGTTGACTGCAGCGGGTTTCGCTCCCTTCTAGTTACTACAGCCCTGCACCTCGCGCTGCGAGGTGAGCTCTATTCCAAATCAGTGAGTATCGTTACGCTTGCGCGTGCCATAGTCTTGTGAAACCAGCGAGACTGAAGCACAGTCCATCAACTGTAAAACCAGGCAACGTCCTCAATCCTTCCGGTCACGGTCACAGAAAATCCGTTGCTCTGGAAGTATATGTTGGACTTGGAAAAAGCCTGTGTTCAACAATATTTTTGTCTTTTTTATTATTCAGTGTTCTGATAGAGAGCAAGTTGAGTTTTTTGAAAGAGGATTTTAAAAAATTCTTACAAAACTTTTGCCTGATTTTTCTCAAACGTGTAAGGTTTGGTGGCTCGACCCCCTGAACCCTCATCTCCTATGACTATGAACGCATTGGTTGAAAAATCTCGAAAACATATCAGAGAAGAAGCCGCGTACAAAATATGAACCGAACACGTCGCTTTCGATCATTCACTGCATAAAAGTCTTGATTGTTTTGTTTCAACTATAAAACGTACAGTGGCGATTCTAGAATTAAAAAAGTGGGAGGGGGCCATTACGGGGCCAAAGAAAAAGTAGGGGGGCCAACATAAATGTCTATCTTGCTTGGTGATTTTTCGTTGTTTTGAAGATTAAGTTGCTATGATCAACCCTATCAAACCCAACGTAAGCTTGCGAATTTTGTTAAATATATACGAGCGTTTTTATTCAGCAGAGACACATAAAGGCCAGGGTAGACGCAATCACACACGTGTACTGCTTTGTCGAATATTCTGTGCTAACCATGTAACTTCACACAGCACTGCACGTGTAAAACGAAACACCATTTTCCGTACACAAATGTGCCGACCCCACATTAACGAAAACAGCCCCACGAAAGTGAATATAATTCACATGAAAACGAAATTTTTTCAATCACGAATTCCATCTTGACACAGAGACAAGTAGGCTGTTGATAGCCAACTAGTTTCATCAAAATATTCTTACTAAAAAGCACATGAAATAAACCATCTACCAACGGATCAGTGACTACTGACATATCCGTTTTTCTGGTAGGTAATTGACATTTTGTGATTGTGGTGTAACCATAACAATGTTAGGCAACTACTATCACGAGTTCAATACCCATCTGCAGCATGGATAGGGTGAGGATTATTCAATCCAATATGCAGTTAACCGCAGCGAGGTTTCGGCACCAGTTGCACGTAAGTAGCGCAACAGCTTTGCAGATTGGTGTGAATCGGCGTTTAGGGCGTGTACCTGATAGCAAGATGCAATAGCAGGCGTAAAACGTATTTGCAGAGTATTCCCAACAAAATCGTTCAGTTTAATATTCACGACACTGAATTTTCCTCTGACTGATCCTCAAAAGCTGACTTTTCAACCATGCGTTG
>JGI24159J19872_10008754_pt1 | contig 13259 bp, 6 predicted proteins | sample Ectturendosymbi4_FD_19872 | JGI IMG/M metagenome (IMG submission 19872) | reverse complement strand
GTAATTGCATCTAAGATTACAAAAATGTTTCAAAGCATTTAACTTGGAAAATGATACGGCCCGGTAACGAACTCCTCACGGACCGGCACCGGGCCGCGGCCTGGTGGTTGCCGACCACTGTGTTAGATGATTGGCTATGAACATGAAATTTTTAGCATTGTGACATGAAAAACGTCTTCCCTCCAGAAATAGTTTTTTGAGCAAACTGGTTCATGCGCAAACGTTCCATCACCTAATTTATTTTTTTGCACAAAAAGAAAAGATGTAGCAGAGCTTACGTGAACGCTGCATCGATTTTGTTGCCATGATCAGGATTATTGCCGGAATGCAAAAATTGGCAATGCCTAGTTTTATGTGCAAGAATTCCCGGTTTTGGATTATAAGAGTAAAATAACTTTTGTTCAACAGCTTGCTCTGGAGAGAACATTCCAATAAAATTTCCGTTTTCAATATTGAATCATTCTGCTCAAACACATCAGCAGGAATTGTTGAAACGCCAGTGGCCAAGAAATAAAAACATGTCTCAAATATATATTTGATGTTGTTCACGCCTTCAGTACCGGTTTAATTCAAGCAGTTCGCGCGAAAACAACCTGTTCGCACCAGAGATGAACGGAGTCACATTTTTCAGACTCCGACTCCCCTCTGGTTCTGGCTTTAAGACTCCTGCTTCGAAAAATTTTGCAATATCAACTCCGACTCCCGTTAACACTCCGAAAACTTCCAAGTAACTCATATCTAAAAGATAGTGTCTGTTTTGCCACATGAGGCAAAATATATCCCATGCCTATTTTGCCTTTGATTGAATACAAATTGTTGAAGTGGTCACGTATCGAGCACAATACAGAGAGACACAACATCTTGAGGTTTAGAGGTGTGGTTTAGCCTATACTTAGCAGCGTAGAGAAAATCCACTAAAAGCTTGCCTGCAGTTAAATTAGACGTTACAGTTAGCTATGCAGGGCATGCATTCCAAACTTGTCATGTGTTTTGTACTTGTCATGTGATCACTTCAAACAATTGTGTACAGCTACTGACAAAATAATTTCAGAACACTTGCCTCATGAGGCAAACTAGAAACTGCTTATCAAATATACGTCTTTATAACTATAGGTTCTACTTAATTTAAATTACGAAGTTACAACTGTTGAAACACTAGACTTAAAGTAGTTTAAACTTCAATAGTTAACTAGATATCTCAAAAATATTTGAATTGAGCATTAATTTTCAATTTTTGCACAAGACTTATTTTAAATCTCCAACGTCAGGAGCTAATCACCTGCTTACAAATGTTGAATCATACTTTGCCGTGTGCTCAGACAAAACTCTGAATTATGACTGTGTCGAACTAAGTCACTAACATGAACGTGCAAGCAAATCCTACAAACAATTAACAAGATGAACATTATGCATAACTTACAATCCCTTTCAAATTCAACGTACGCAATAAAGCTGCAAAACCCTGTAGGTTATCTTTAAAGCTTCAACTATCAGGGTAAACATCCAACTTTGTTCAGGATGACTCCAAATTTGAGAGGTTGGTCTATGCAAGTGGTGGCTACACTAGAAATCTGCACAAGTCCAATTGCATATTTTGCTGTACTGTTGTAGATTACTTCTAACATTTCAAATCGTATCACTATTGGTTATTTTGGAACCTTGATACTTCTTTATAGACTGCTTTGTTGACCATTGTTTTTTGCCATGTGTCTTGTGCTTTTGCCCACATCATTAACCCGACATTCTCATGGTAACGGTATGGATTCTTAAATTGGTGAACAGCATTGTCACTTGCACACTGTATTTTGCATTGGTACTAGATTCTAAAACCATCATTATTGTTGAAATGCTCGGTACTCCCACCCAGTGCCACACGTTTGAAATATGTGACGGCACTGGTCAGAAAACACGTCTTAAATAATTCCATTCTGTTTGACAACAAGCATCATTACAGAAATTTTAGTAGGCCCCTTAAAAATTTTGACTGGCTCCTGCACAGACCTTAAAGTTGACTCTGGCTCCTGCTCGAACCTAAAATATTGACTCCGGCCTAAAATCCAAATTCCGACAGGAGTCCACTCCGGCACCGTGATCAGCCATGTTTCGCAGTCGCACGTGCCTCTGCGCGGGCTCCGGCGCCCTAAGCGCCAGAGAGTTGTTCAAACGCTCAGAAGAGTCGGCAAGTCTTGTAGTTTGCAATGAAATTTTTTTTGCGAGTGACGTCATAAGTGCAGGACGTTTAGACCTCTTTGGCCCAATTCATCTGGTCCTGGGCCCAAACCACTTGATGGTACTATTTCGCTCAAGTTTTTCTTGGAACTAGGGTAAAATACAAGTTTTGTGATACTTTGGATGATTTGCTGGGTTTTCTTGTTCAAAAGTTATGATCTAAAATAAAAAAAATAATTGATTAATCCCATAATTAAATAATTAATTTGTTTGTTTTATATCATAACTTTTGAACCAGAAACGCTAAAAGTCGATCAAAGGCTCACAAAACTCGGGTTCTAACATAGTTTCCAATGAAACCCTCAGTGAAATACTTCCATCTAGCGGTTGGGCCATAGCCCAGGTGACATGAGCCAAAATGGCCAAAACCTACCTCATTTGTGATGTCACTCACAAAAAACCTGAAACCCAAAACTAAAGAATTATTTTTTTCATTGCACACTTGAAGACTTGCCGAGTCTTTTGAGGGTTTGAACAGCTCTCTAGCGCAATCGGCAGAGGAGCTACGTAGTTGGTAAGGCAATCGAAAACTGCTGGTTTTAGGCCGATTTCAAAGTACGAATCCATCGTATCCCAGTAGCCAAGGTGTTCATAATGCCATGGGTTGTTTTTTTCTGATTGGGTCAATGATTGCAAACCTCACTTGTTTTCTTGCCCAAACAAATATCAGCGCAATCTAACAATGTAAAAATTACAGAATACTAAATGTTGCAGGTTCACATTGTTTTCTAACCAGTTTCAAAAACTGAATTTCAAACATTTATTACTATAATTTCTTTGCACGGGGGTTCTCATTATACAAAAGACATTTTTAGTGCACAAGTAAGGCAATTATGTGTTGTTTGTAACATAAATCCATTGAGTTGTATTTAATCACTTTGAACACGGTTCCAACTTACAGACAGTTTTTACCACAAGCACGTCTTTCATATGTTTGCATTATTCTGGAACAACAACCTAAAATTTTGTTGGCACTTTCGAGTCGTTAATATAATCTGTTGCGGCATATGGTCAGATTGCAATCCTATGTACGCTTCGCAAGCATCGACCTCAATTATCGCAACGGTATTGTATTCTTCACCTTTTCAGGTATTCTTATACCTTTTCAGGTATTCTTCAACCGATCTGCTGGGTATTCCTAATTAAAAATATTCACCACTTTGTCAATATTTTAATTAGATGTTGTTACTGAACTGTAAACAGCGCAATGATTGTTTCAGAACAACACAAAGAACGTTGCAAGCATTTGCGGCATAAAGCAAGGGCTCCTTTCGGTGATTCAACGAGGTATCTGTGAATGCACGATTAATAACCGTCTGGAGATCCACCCTTGCGAGAGTCGCAAGCGGCGTAAATTTTGCCATTTTTGCGGATAATGGTTTGAACAAGAGAGATAGCCATTGGAGTTCTGGAGCAATTGTGACCTTTTTCTTCCAATCCAGCAATCACTTCCTGCAACATAAAACACTAAAATTAAATAACATAAACAAAACAAAGATTTTTTCCAAAGAGGTAAAAGTTAATAAGTTCTCAGTGTATTGTCATGACGCCTGCGGTGCGGCGATAAATATTCTAATTTGTGGAAAAAAAGCACTATAGGTTTATTTGAGAGCTTACATCATCGAACCCTCGCTCAAAGGTTATTTCATCTGGAAGCAACTGGTGGTGAAGCCTCTTGTTCTCAACGCTTTCGTCGACATCTTGCTTGAACCAAATGCAATTCATCAACGTCTGGGCAAATCAATAAATCGTGTTTCATTTTATATTTATTTACATGCCTAGTTGAAACACATGTTCTATTTGATAAGGGTTAGTAAACGAGCACATTGACTAATTCTTTAGTTGTCACACCTATTTTTCCTCTTGGGAGGATCGTCGAGGCCGCAGCAAGGAGGACTCGAAACACCTCAAAGTTTCCAGCAATCTCAAGCAGTTCTGCTGGAGACACCAAGTAGGATCTAAGCAAGGTTGGAGGTCTATCACGACACCTAGTCCTTCGACGACCTCTAGGTTGCTTTTCCATGGCTTTAGCCAGCAGAACTAGCCTCGCCAATCATTCTCGGGAGAATCTTAACACATGTCCGAACCATCGTAGCTGATATCTCTCTATTCAGCGGATAAGTGGTTCGACATTTAGGGCTTTACGAAGTTCACAGCTGTGCACTTTGTTTCGCATCAGTGGTGCGGGAGCAGGGGGTGCAAGGGCACCCACAAACGTTTTGCTAAAAATGTGGACAAAATCTCAAAATATTTGGTAAAAAAGCTTCGACATTTTTACAAAATTAGTGGAATTATACTTCCTTGTTATTGATTGTATAATGAAAGTTCACTGTGTCTTTGAAGACAACTATATAAAATCAACAAACTGTTTCTCTTAACTTCGTGACTTAGTTTGTGAGAATTAATGAGTGCTGACTTATTTTAAAGCTTTTGCAAAGGAAGGCATTTCGTTTTGTAGCAGCAACAGCTGAAACGTGAATGAAAAACGTCAGACCTAGCTGAGGTAGGCCTAAAGGTGCCTCCTTTTTTTTAAGACAGATGTGTGGCCTGTGTGATATTATTTATGTTATGGCTATGTCCTGAGCCTCACAACATTACAACATTATGGGGTAGATGCTCATCAATACTGAGCCAGCTGGCTTCCGACAATGTTCTTGCACAGCCTAGCGCACTTGCGTACTTTTTCCAGTTGGGTTATTTAATAACCAAATTTCAAATACCAAACGTTTTGTTTTCGAGACTATGGTAACGTGGTAGAGGAAAACATAATGTACCAAAAGCTAGAGAAAATTTGTAGGGAGGAAGTTTGTCGCAAAAAGTTTTTTCGGGAAAGTTTAGGGAAAGTCGGGCAAAATACTCTTCGCACCTCCAAAAATTGCTTGCTCCTACACCTATGTCTCGAAGTGCCAAACCGTGAACCCTTGGGAAAAATCCCCATCTCTTCGGCTTGTACTTGAGCTAGCAGTCTTTCAGTCATTTCTGAAGTTTCATGACCGCATGTGATTTTTGGAACAAAGAACGATCAAATAGCTAACAGCTTTGCGGTGTTTGAATGACCCCATTTTGTCACCACAGAGCAATAAAGCTCACGCAGAACTGTGTTTGCTTTGCCAATCCGTGCATCAAAGTCCTTTTCCCATCTTCCGCCATTCATGAATACCCCCAGAGGTACTTAAACTTCTCCAACTGCTACAATGTATTTCCTCTTTGAGGCGTAAATGACGGGGGCAGGTGTGCGAATCGGCCCCCAGACCAGTGTTTTTCAAACTTTTTGCTGCAGTGTTTGCGTTGCTTGTGGAACCCTATGCAATGGCCCAGTGTCTATATTGCTACATTTGCATAGAACTGTGGTTGCGAATTTCGTCCCAGGAAATTTCAGTCTGTTTCGGCGGAACCCCTGGCAGGTACTCGCGGAACACTGAGGTTCCGCGGAATCCCGGTTGAAAAACTCTGATATGGACTATGAAGACGACTGGTGACAGTACACACCTTTGTTGCCAGTCCAACACTCATCTTTAACGGTTGCGGTGTAACTCCTCGACAGACAGAAACTTCTGAGCAGGAACACAATGACTTGCACGGGCAGTAACAGGCGCTGTCAACACCATAGGCTACACGAGAGGTGATCATAGAGCAGGAGTGCCGGAGTGGACTCCTGCCGGTGTTTGCAATTTCGCCGGAGCTGGAGCCGGAGTCAAAGATATATGTTCTACCAGGAGCATGGGCGTCCGCAGAAATTTTTCCAGGGGGGACAAAAACGACATTTTGCTTATCCTTTTCAGGTTGTTGACGATGCAACGCAAATGGACGTACACAAAACGCTTCGCCCTTTTTACACCACAAAGAAAATGCCCGCTGTTACGGCAACAGTTGCATACAGTGTTTTCCTTCTAAGAAAATTTTACACTAAGTAAAAGTTTGTTTTAGTAAACATGGATATTTTAAGACGGAGTTAGCAGAGTGAATTACAAAATTGAATTACAAAATTCATTTTGAAAAAAAAAATTTAAAATTGAATTACAAAATTTCATGAATTACAAAATTCATGAATTATTAGAATAAGTATGTAATTTTATCAAAAAACGAACAAAATACATAATTGAAATAGCCTCCGTTGTTTTTCCTATGTTTTGGAATGCTGCAAGTGCGCGGGATGAGATTTCACTGCGCAAATGATCTGGTGGTACAGCGCAGTTGCGCACTTTAGAGGGAGCACTAATTGCAAAAAATGCGCTTTGTTGGCAGCAATGCTTCTTCTTCACTCATGTTTATTTACACATTGCTTAAAACAGACGCTGGTAAACTTGTTCAATGGCAGAGTCATTTCCAGAAAACCAAAAACACCAGCGAGCCGCAAAACCAGTTTGTAGTGTCAATACAAACACGGTAAATAATGCAAGCTCTACCTGAAATGATGTACAGCAATTGTCACTGTTTAGTTTTTGTTTGATTTTGCAGTCTCCGAAAATCTTGACAACACCTTGTTATAGCTGTGCAAATTAATTATCCCAAGTGTTCGTTTTTAGGGTTGCACGATGGTTGATTTTACGAATTTTATTACAGAGAAAAAAGTGACAGCAACATGCGGTGCTATCTGTACACTGGTCGTTTGAATTGTGGGTATTTTCTGGAACCTGTGGCCAGAAATTAACTGAAGATTGGCATTGCCTGAGTTTTTTTTGAGCCAGTCAGTTTCGTTTCTACTGCGCAGACAAGTTTCTGACAAACGGTTGGCGAACTGGATAGCCATCACTGATTACATTAACGATGAATGGATTTACAAGAAATGCAAATCATAGTTTTAACTCTTGGCAATGGTCAAATCTGGATTGGAACTCTTCCAGTAGTGTTACAGTTTGTTTTTGTATTCTTCAACTTTGTGGTCCTGCGATTTCCTCTTCGCGAAAAGAATTCGTTCTCATTCTGACTTTGGGAAAATGACAGAGTACTTTTGACTATATGTGTTTTTGAAAAAATTTGATTTTCTTTTGGGAACTTAGTAGCCGAACTTGAGCTTTAGGTTCACTATCTTTGTTATCAAATCGCGTAGACTCTATGGTAACTAACTTTACGGTAGGGCGGATCCAGGGGGGGGCGATCGTTCCCCTAAAACCTGCGAAAGTGTCTTTATTTACAATGTTTTTACAATCCGGAAAACAACATTTGCGATATAAGGACAATTTCCCGTCCATTGTTTTATCACATTAGTGTTGTGAAGAATACTTCGTCTCTCTTACAGTAGCGAAGCAGGTATAAGACCTGACTAGGACATATTTCTGAAATCGCCCCACCAAAGTTAACTGACTGGATCCGACCCTGCCTTACGAGCTCGCGTAAACACATTCATAAATTAAACTAACGTTAAATTCGAGACAACAACTCTCTGTCAAGTTGAGACATTGCTATTTATCTAGAATATCCACACAAAATATATCTGTGAGTCACAGTTCGCCCACCATTGGTATATACGTGGCTTGCCGCTGCATTAGCAGTTGCTCATTCGTTGTATCGCTGCATCACTAGCCAAGGTGTCTGCATTCAACAGTTACATGCAGCAAAACGGCTACCACCGTAACTTGAAGCGAACCTTAAAGATATGTTGCCATGTTATCGTGACGCAACAAAGACTAATAGTAGAAGAAATATCGCTCCCGATATTCGCAACCTGCATTTGCAGCCAAAGGAGCGGGTGAAGTGAACTGCAATTTCATGACTGCATTACACCAGAACAGTGAACTGAATCTTGTGCAGTGTGAATATCATATCGGCAAACGAACTATCATTGCAAGAATTAACCCAACTAAGCGGAACTACACTGTTGATTTTACGAGTTCTAGAAATTTTACTTCTTAGTCCCAATTTCCAGGGGGGAATGCCCGTTTTGCCCCCCCTGCGGACGCCCATGACCAGGAGTAGGAGCTGAATCCGGAGCAACGCTCCGATCTGTCTAGGAGCCAATCAAGATCAAGGAGCTATTCAAATTTCTGTAATGACGCTTGTTGTGGTCAAACGGAACGGAATTGATTGAAACGTGTTTGCTGACCAACGTCAACAGCGTCATCCATACGGTACTATAGTGTGACACTGGCTGGGAGCAACGAGCATTACAACCCTAATGATGGTGTTAGCACATATGTAAAAATTGTGAGTGGTAATGCAGTGCTGGAATGCAGAAATCCATGTTACAACCGTGACAATGCAGGGCCAACGATGTGAATCAAAGCACAAGACATATGAAAAAAATGGTCAACAGCACAGACTATGAGATGAAACAGTGTTGCATAACCTACAGTGGTAGGAGAGTTGCAGTCCAGCCAACACTTGCATAGGACAACCTTTGCTCCAAATTCGGAGCTATCCTGACCTGAACAATGTTGGCAGTTTGCCCTGATGACTGACGCCTAAAATAGCATTAAATTACTTTGCAGCTATATCGCATTCGTTAAATCGCAAGGGACAGTACTTTGTGTGAATGTTCATCTTGTTAATTGTTTTGGAAGTGTTTCCTTTATAATTGTGTTAATGACTTAGTTTAGCACAGTCGTAGTTCCTGAGTTTTGTCTGTGTACATGTTGGAAACTATGTTCATAAAACAGGTGATCACCAGCTGACCTTAGAGATTTCAAATCAGTCTTTTGCAAAGAATGAAAGTTATGTTCAGTTACAACAGTTGTCAACTGCCTGACTAATGATTGTAAGTTCAAACTAGTGTTTCAGCAGTTAAAATTTTTGTGCACCGTTGAAGCAAGGAGACTTCTGCGAAACCCACGTTGCCTATCGGCTGGTTCTGATTCACTGTATTTGCAGTTCAGGTCTACAACCTGAGCTCTGAATTGCCCAAGCAAATGTATATCAACTGCACTATCTCGTTTCAAGAACGTCACTTTCCGACATCATTATGTCATACAGAAAAACAGCAGTAGTACTGAAACTGAACAACGTTACCATAGCAGAATTATTCACTTCAAAAATTTAATTTTAATAAGCCCACCTTATGACCAGGCTACAGATTGTGGCACTTATTAAAAATATCCCACTCAACATTTAAGAAATAGCATGAGACGTGCCAAGAAATGTTTGTCGCCATAGTCAAGGTGTCAGGTGATGTAATAAAGTGCCGTTGGGGCGTTGCTGAGGATCGAATGATAGGAGAAAACGAACTAAGCTAGCCATGACTGTTTACCGTGATTTAATGCAGGGCATTTTGAGTAGGCGGGGGAGAATATAAACCTCGAACTACCAGAGCAGTGATGTTTGCCAGCCTGCGGTCGAATGCCTTGTCTGTCCTTTGTTCAAAGTTTTTTTGACTGGGGCGGGAGAAATGGCTATGGCTGGAGAGGAAGGTGTAGGGACTTAAAAAGCCCTAATTTCAAGACAAACACCGGGGTACGTTAGCACACTGGATTGGACCCGGACTTTTGAGTAAATATTTAATCAATTCGCTCAGTCCACAGACACATTTCCTATATTTTTAGACTAGCCTACCACAGTCTATGTTGTCTAAACACAAAAACTGAAAAGAGTTAGAACTTCTAAAACTTTCAAAAATTAATTTAAAAAAGATAAAGAAGAGTTCGATCCTTTAAACTACTTTCAAGAATTAATTTTAATCAACAAACTGCCGCCCCTGAGAAGGTGCCGCCCGGGGCCCGGAGCTCCAAGGCCCCCTTCTTGCTACAATAATGTGACTAGGTAAAGGAACACAAGAATACAGAAATCCTGAGACGTTTCAAACCACAGGATAGGTGTTAGTTGGTACACGCAGGTAAAGCTAAAGAGGTGCATGCGCCGCAACTAAGAATCAGCAACTACTGCATTCCGCCATCGTCATGCAGAAGCGTTGAGCTGTGGGAAAAAAGCGAAGACTTCTAAAATCCAACAGACAATTCAAGTAAGCAGATTTAATAATATTAGATGAAGATGTAGGTCGTTGAAGAAAAACAAATATTGTTTCTAATCAAGGCACTAAAAGTCCTGATGAACCAGTTTTGAGTTGACAACTCTTATTGTAAATTAGGAACAAGATAACCAACGTACTAGCGCTGTTGCCGTGATTATCCGTGTTCCTCCACTTCCTCCATCAATCAACAAAACTTCTTTCCCGTTTCCGTTGCTCTCCAAAACAATAACAGGAGACATACTGGATAAGGGGCGGTTGCCTGGTTCGATGAAGTTAGACGGTGAAGGTGGAACACCTGCAGCAAAATAAAGAAGTCATCAGATTAATGTTTCATTTTATTTTGATACACGCTGTATAAACATCTTGATCTTTCGTAAACATGTGCTTTTTAATAGTTGAAAACGAGAGCTTCAGATTGCCATTGATGCAACGTTTAATTTTCTAGTTACCACAAACAGAAAAAAATATTTATTGCCATCAACACTCCATAAGAAAGACAAGCATTTCAAAATTACACACCATAAGAGTTTGTAATGTTTGGAGAAGAAAAGTCGTCCATTTCATTGTTAAATATTATCCCAGTTCTCGCTCCACGTACCTTGCTGCCAAAACTGAAATAAGGAAAAAGAAAAACATTGCGTGATTTTACAGTAACCATTCAAGTGCGTACTCTCCACAATGGGGTTAAGACACAGACAGACAATGCTTGTTTATTTTACATGGCCAACGAAAAGACCCGGAGGCCACCAAAGTCAGCTGACCATGGGTCAGTCATTACGCTTAATCAACTGTAACAGCAGCGATACACAAAGGACAGACACAACTGTAGAAAATTAGCAATGGCAAAAGAGAAAAACATTCATTGTTAGTAAACTGATGCTTAAGCAAGGAATCTATCGGCACATTCTTAATAGGAAATCGATTTTACGTGAAATCGATTCATAATGCTTGCCCCCATTGTGAAAAGTAGGTACGTACTTGAATATAATAATGTGCAAGTTTGAGTCATCCCAAAAAGATGAAAGCACAGCGCAGTCCGGTAATTCCTCGAAAGCATACAGAAAACCCAATGCTTTTAACTGTTCACTGTAAGTAGTTATTTTTTTCGAATATTATCGAGCTTGACGCTGATAAAAATGCACCACATTCGCAATGCAGGATGGAAAAATTCAAATGAAGTAAATACTCGTAAAAGAAATTCGAAGTTGACTTTTCAAAATTTTTGCAGTGGATTCCGATAATTTTAGTGACGGAAGAATATGGCGCATGTTCGAACAGGATAGGGGTGTTGTCTTGCGGGGAAAATTTTGGTAGAATTATGCGCGCGTTTTTTCCTAGGAAGTGTGAATTAAGTTTCAGCCAAAATTGAAAAACGTCAATCAAATACTGCTTTCATGTGGAGAAAACGTTCAACGGCATATGAGTACGCACAGTATTTATGAACTGAAAGAATAAATCCTGTGTATAGTATAGAAACAAAAAACACCAATGTCAGTAACTACAATGCATACTTTCTATTGAGGGTGCTTGTTATTGCAACGGCATCGCCGTTCGGAGCGAAGAGACTTAGGTGAGCAGTTCCATGATCATCGGGAACATGGAATTCTGGTTCGTAGTAATCCAGAGGATATGTCGTTGTGTCGTTGATCTTAAGTCGAATGGAGTCGGCAAACCAGTCGGCAGTCATGTTTGATATCAACTTAGAAGCAAAACATGGCTGAATTATTTTTTAAATCACGCACACTAGCCATCTTGTCGTTTTCTGGTGGTAAACTCAAAACAAGAAAGAAAAGACAAAACGTTTGGCCTGAATATCCATACAAAACCAAGTGGACCTGGTGTTATGCATCGAAGGTTTCTTTATGGAGCAAAATCTACCAAATTAAATCTTTTCCGGAGCATAAATCATTATCAGAAAGCACAGCGTAAAAAAGTGTTTTTACATTACAAGAAACGTTGGAAACATCAAGGCAAAAAAATCAATTTAACTGCAATTATGTCGGGCGTTCGTTTTCACTGTCAGCAGAGTTCATTGAATGAGGCAGGAAATATTGAAATATGAAACAAGTAAGACAAGAAAGGAAATTGAATGCACAAGTAAAAGAGAGAATGAGACTGCAATAAAATTGGCTTATTCATTGCAACGGTACTGTCAGCTGATTGGATTTCTAATAATTGGCCACAACAGGTGTCTAATAGTCCAATTCACTGAAGGATGATGACAATGATTTTAGTTCGTTGAAATCAACAACATGCTTATTTAGTATGTTTAGACAACTCTCATTCTGTATATAATTCTATGTGAACTTAAATAACCTTCACAAAACTTGTCTACGCTGTTTGGCCAGCCTAGGTTTGACAGCACAAGCATGTTCATTTATATGTTGCACTTGAGCGTTCCAGAAGACATAGGTGCTCCGTAGCTAATCATTATCTTTGAACAAAAACGTGTTATTCACACACTGAAGTGCTGAGGTAACAGTTGGCAAATATGGCTGTTTCTAACTAAATGTTGAAAAGACGTAAAACACACATATTAATTCGATTCTCTCAGTAGCTGATTTTTTCCAAGCTTTCTGTCGAGCAGTCCTATCGAAATATGCCTAAGTTTTGTATTTTTTAATAAAGAGGGGTTACTGCCAAGATAGCAGTTGGTTCCTAACGTGTGATAGCAAAAGCTGTGCTGTTATACAACAGCTGGTCTCCAATGACACTTCCTTTGATGGACAAGCAAGCTTCGTAACCTCGTCCCATGAGGGAATTCGCTGACAAGACAAGCTGAGTCGTGGCGGGTAGCTCATAGTTTAACCTCGGTTGCACTGTAAAAGGAATTTTGCCATGTTTGTTGGAGTCATCTAGCGTGCTTCCCACGGAAAATATGTTTGTGTTTGCAAAGATAAATATTTCGAAATACTACAAGTTTGCTTTTTCCTGTCAGATGACCTTGAAAATAATTGTTGAGTTGTTGAAAAATGCTCCCGCGCTGCTAAAGCGTTATTTGCCATTTTGGCCCCATAGACTCAAGTTTTAAAGAGTTACCTGAACCAGAGACAAAATAATTGGCTTTAACAACAAAGGCGTATGTTTTTTCCTCTCTGTATCGTCTGCGGTGTTCGATCGGCAACAATAG
>JGI24159J19872_10008751_pt1 | contig 13263 bp, 13 predicted proteins | sample Ectturendosymbi4_FD_19872 | JGI IMG/M metagenome (IMG submission 19872) | reverse complement strand
CCTGACTGTGAAAAACCAAAATCTATGTGTGAGAATTTAGGAGCTGCGTACACTTCAGATATAGATGGCAAGCAATTATGCGAGGAGATTCTAGATTGGAAAATGCTATAGTATCAAGTCGTGCAACTTACATTATAGCCTCCCGAAGACCTCCTGACATTCATATTTGACTAGTGGGATGAAAACGCCTTTCCTAATCTTCGAATTGCTTTGCAAACAATGCTGACGATGGCAGTATCTACTGCAAGGTGAGAGAAACTGATTTTTTCATACCTCCGAGCCTTAATGAGTCAGGACAGATTATGTGTTCTAGCATTGCTGAGTCCCGAAATGGACGCAACATAGAAAATTGACTTCGATGATATCATAGACGAATTTGCTTCGATAAAGTCACGGAAAGCGTTGTTTTAATTAGCATGTTGTGTTATTTTAAACAAGAAAAGGCTTGATGTATTGTTGTTTCGATGGGATTGTGTCTTTCGAACACAAGTAACTTATTGTACCATCCAAATTAAATCTGTTTCATTTTGAAAGAAAAAAGAAGTATATTTACCATAGTCGCTTCCAAAAAATCAAAAATTTATATTTTTCTCAAAAGTGTCAAAATTTACCTATTTTAAAACTCATCGGAAAGGTCTGACTTCCAAATCCGAGGATATCTTTTCTGGCTTTCCAGCGCAATTGCTTGGCGAGCTATTGCCGATAATAACCTTAGAAGCCACAATCTTGCCTTCTGCGGGCAAGAAAAGAAAAATGGCGATTTTACTTAAGCTAAAATCATGTTATTGCTCAAAGTGCTGGGTCAACTGCGAAACTGCAGACCTAGGGGACCTCTGCAACTTATTGCAAACCCGTGGCTGAAATCAGGGATATGAATCACAGCATTAATTGTAGGTTTTCCGTTGTTTAGCTTTATTTCGATGCAACTTGACTTCAGACAATAAGCCTACATAACTAAAATATTAAAGAAAAATTGTCAGAATGTAAATTGCCATACGGTTTGGTAGATTAGGTTACATTACATTTGTAGATGTTTAAAACCATATCGCGCATATATCACTTACAAAAACTGGTGTGAGATCCTGAATGTTGTTTCGATAGTGTGGGCTATCATAGGAGTAGAAGTGGTCACCGAAAGAACTAACTTTGTGTGAGGACATGTTGCAAGTGATGAACCAGAGTAAGTTTTCTCGAGAGTTGGTTCACTATGGATGCCACTGTCNAAAAACAAGAGCTGACAGCATTTCATTTCTGGTCGTTGTTTTTGTTACGCGACTTCGCATTCAGCGATGGCCACCCTAAGGCTGCAATGACAGAATTTAGTTTTAAATCCTTAACCCTGCGACTTTTTCTTGTGATATTATTTCTTTCTTTCATAACATATTTTACAAAAACTGATTTCTGTTTTGTTTCACGCCCAAAAAGCAGAAGCAACGAAGTTTTATAAGAACAAGCTTCGCTCTCAGCTGACTGACGATCACCTTGGTGACATTTTGTTGCTAAGCTCTTCATCAACGGAACCTATTATTGCATCTATATTCAAGTACATGCTACATCATGTTTCCCACAGAGCATATAATATTTTCAAAAAAATTTTCTCTGTAATTCTCGTTTCTTTCGACATAGTGTGTTTTCTTGAACCACTTAAGCCCGTAGCCACTGGGGCATTTTCCCCCAATTTTTTTGTGCCTCTCCAAATGTTGTTGTGCCACGAAAAATGTTTTAAACATATAATAATAACAAAAATATTTCCGCATAAAATCTACTTCCCACCTCCAAACTTTAAAAATCTGACTACGGTCCTGGAGCCACTGAAATGACTTAGCAGACCAAAACGTTTGCTGACCGCTGCATCAAGTGGTAATTATGACACGTAAATATTTTGAGACACCATGTTACTCATAACTTAACCATGGCAAGCAAGCCGCTTTTATGAAGAACTAGACGTAACTCGCGCAGCTCTCGTAGTCTTACAAAGATTCAGATTAACATGTTTCGAGGTAATAGCAGAATTCAAGCATACATTTTAGTTAGCAGAAGGCAACTAGTATTTACATAGTCGGGTCTTAGCAGAAACCGGTATCTACCCTACAAATTCTGTTGTCTATGCAAACCATAAAACGGGTCAACTCGGCTAAGAAATTATTCTTTAAACGACAGGCCAACCTGGTCTTTCAAATATTAACTTGCATCTTACTCAGCTGTTCACGCGCATCTCTGTTATCAATCGCTTTTTTCGCTGTTAACGAAATTGCCTCAATCCCAAAATCAGCTTAAGGAAATGGTGCGGTGATACCCTCACATGACGTTACACACAAATTCTACAATTTTCAAGGTTCTTTCATTTGCAGTATACAACTGCTTCTGTGCCTGGCTTCCCAAGCTACAGCTGTCGCTGAAGAGTGGAGCGGCAGGTGCACTACGAGTGACGTCACTGCGTACGTGCCGTAAACGGCGTGCGTAGTGGATGCTCACGTACTAGGCTACCGACTTCAAATTAATTTTTAGTCACGTACTACTGACTTCAACTTCATTTTTAGAGTCACGCACTGTGCTGGCTTCAACTTAATTTTTATGTTGTCGGTGGCGTAGCCAATAATTTCACGAAAAGCACAACCCACTTNNGNTTCAGGCACTTAAACACGTGCAGGCCTAGACCTCAATACAGCTCCGGGCTTCAATACGAATTGTTCTTGCAACACGGTGACAATTTAGTAATGTGAAAGCAGTTTAAAAACTTAACGTTTATTTGATGACTTTGGACAGAGCACATGAATTTCAGCAAATGTGCTTAACAGCGCGAACATCTCATCTAATCAAGCCATAACATCTTCAATACCTTGGACCATTAAGCGTAATTGTGATGAAACGATTCTCACAAGGCTGTGGCATCTTTTTTTCACACCTGCTTCCATTACCAGTTGTTTACCAACCGTGCATGCCTGGGGTCGCACTCACTTGTATGCGTGGCGACAGCATAAACAAACAGGTCCGACTGAAGTCACTCGAGCTATTCAAATATCGCGTTCGGCGGAAATACTCCAGGCCTCCCAGCGACACAACGTAGCAGCCGGAGTTTCGGGCGACTTGGGGGAGTATATCCCTGATTCTAGTTATGCAGATGTCAGTCCCAGGCGTTTGCGGGCGGCTCTATGCCTAGATTGCCGTCTGGAAACAGTGCGATTATTTGCAGTTAACTTTCCAGACCTGTTATTACCGACCGCCTTCACGCATCTTTCACTGCTCAACTTTGCACACAAAATTGATGTATTTGAGTAAAAGGGCCGTCGTCTAGAGATACCGGTTGTCTTAACACCACCCAACTGCGCTGTAACGCTGCATAGCACAGAGTAAGTTATTCCTGCGATGGATTTAGAGGCAGTTCTTTTCAGATTATAAACGAAAGCTTCGAATTAGGTAAACCAAGTACAAAGTCTTAAGCAATGTGTAACCCTAGCATAGTAAACCATGACAGTATCCGAAGAGCGTCAGCCGGCCTGAATATTTCCTATGTGCAAACGATTGAGCCAAGGTCGGGATGATGTGGAATTTTTAGAAGCATTTTTGCTGCTGATTTTTTTCCAAATGAAGGAGTGGAAAGATTTTTGTTCTAGCATCCTATCGATTTTTTACCGACACGTCATGCAACGATTAGGGCGAAGAGCTGCGAATCTAGAATAGTCGAAAAACACAATTATGCATCCATGGAATCGGGACAGCTCAAGTTTTCGACGACAGATTTATTCAAAAACTTGCTTGACCACCGTCTGGTACGCGTCGATAACAAAAACACAGCTATGAGCAAGGATTTTCGAACTATTGTTTACGCGCACATTCACATGACCAGCAAGGTTTGCATGCTGGGCGCGTATCTCGTTGGGAAGTAGTGAAAGAACACGATATTTGGAAAATATTGATGGAGTTCACTGCATAAGACCTCACCACAAATATATTTTAACATGTTGGTCACGAAACTGTTGCCTTAAATCAGTGGTTCCCAACCGGGAAAGGAATTTTATGAGTTCAGGGGAGGAATTTCCACTTTATACTTAAGTTGCTTATTCATCGTAAGTGTTGTACTTCTTTTTAAGTTGACATTGGCTTTTTCAATTAGTTGCATCACTTCATATTTGTAAGTTATTTAGTGGACTATCATAGGTTTTTGTTGACAAACTTTATTGCAATTATTTGATAAAAAATAGTTTTTGTCCCAGTTTTATTAACCCAGTTACTGTCGTCAATAAAGACCACTGTTTCAATTGTAGTTCATACGAGCCTACGAACCCGAACAGGGGAAGAATAAAAAGGTCCAAAATCAGCAAAGGGAGGAATGCATTAAAAAAGGTTGGGAACCACTGCCTTAAATCATCGAATCAACAAGTCAATATTCAAAACAGCCCGCGTATCATGGACTAAAATTATTCAGGGTTGGTGTTCCTTGAAGAAACCTGGTTTTGAACACGACCTGACGAATCTCCAACAAGACAAATGGCAACAACGGAAATGGCTGCACGCACACACCGGCTCGGAATTGGCAATCAGCGAATCTTTCGTGTAAGAGAAGACACTTGGGGAAGAATCGCCCCAGGCGCTGCTCTTTCGTTCTCTCGCGATCTTTTTCTCAGAAATGCTTGAAGCTAGAAAATTTTGAAAAATATTCAAGTGACTTTGCAGGCGCGGTCCTTTATGTCCACATGTCAAAAGAACAAGCTATGAATCTATTTGTTAAAGTGAAACCTAGCAAACGAAACGCAGAAACAACCAGAGCTAAACTCAATCATCTTCGCATTTATCGATGAAATTTTGTGGTTTGCGGGACAGAGTCAATTTAACAACATGTTTTATAGGTTTGGCTTCTCAATTTTCAAGTCTTTTCCTGCAGTCCAAAAGTTTAATTGATAGACGGGTTTGCGCGGTGACTGCCAGGCCTGGAGCATTACTTTCGGAAACGGTAACAGCAGCAACAGTTAAATAGGTCACGTTCAGCCACTGGCGAAGTGCTCTGTCGCTGTACTGTCCATTATCAGTTGTCATTCTCGTTAGACTTCGGGAACTGATCGTTACACTTGTCTATTACAAACTAAATTCGTCAAATACATAAGTTCAATATGTTGGCATGCCCGGATGTTTGCAGTTGATGCCAGGCACGGATGCATTCCATTCTTCAGTGCTTGCCACCATGACAACGGAGCATTACAGCAGTAAGCAACAAGCTTTAGCCTGGTAGGTTCGTAGCCATGACTCAATGCTCTCGAGATTTTTTTTGTGTGACAAACACTTCGCCAAAGTGCTCTTTTCCTCCGTTAAGCGTCATTTTGTGTTGGAAAGTTGCCTAAAAATTAGGACCTCGATTGACAAGCAAGGGCAGCATCTATATTTGCGATGGAGTTGGAACACAACGTTGTGGGCACCCACACTTGAGGAGGACCTGCTTTCATCAAGCAAATATGGTTTCCTCTCTTCTTTTCTTGGTCAATATTGTCCCGGGCTTGTGCTGGGCGTCTGGGTGGCGGTCAAGTTCGGGGGGGCAAGTGGACACAGGGCTGTCCATGAGGGCCTGCTTGAGGTCGTAGAACACAGACGAGTCCGACTGCGTGAGGAATGTGACCGAGGTACCGGTCTTCCCAGCCCGACCCGTTCTCCCGATGCGATGAGTATAATCTGTTCAGTAAAGAAATCGCTAGGGTTGGCGCAATCACGAGAAGAATTACGGTTTTGCTGTCGCAGTCGTGTTCCTCTTGCGTAAATGAATGTTAAACAAAAGCACAGGAACGACCAGTCCATTGGCGCAGCCAGCCCAAAAGATTTTTTGGGGGCAAAGCTTTGACTTCAGGCGAGCAATAGTGTTTTGCTTGCGACGCCGCCTCTCAAAGCATAAAATGACAAGGTAAGCTGATAATTTGGGGGGTATGTCCCCCCTGGCTACGCCTATGGAACAGTCTATGCAAAAATCAATCAGAACCTAATATAAAGGTTGGACGTATAATTTATAAATGACGAAGTTTGGAGCGAGAAAATTCGTTTTGGCGGTAAATTTGCTTTACCTTTTTTTTCAAGTCACGCCTCTCCAAGAGGCGAAAATAACAATTCCAAACAGGAAAATCTCAGCATTCCGGAATTTCAGCAACGACCTTTTACTCAACTGTTTTTCACAAACGAATAATCCACTCAACCCAACGAAACTGCTAATCCGGTTAATTGCGGTCTACCCTCACCGTTTTGACAAAAAAATAAATTAAAATAATTAGAATTCATCAAACCTTCAATGCTTTTGGCCATGTCGAAGTTGATGACCATGCTGACATCTTGAATGTCGATACCACGACCGGCAACGTCAGTGGCGACGAGGATATCCTTGCTTCCGCTCTTCAAACCGCTGAGTGCCAACTCGCGGAGCTCCTGACCCTTTCCACCGTGCAGCGTGGTGGCGTTGTACTGAGCACAAGCAAAGTTACAGAAACACGGCCACCAAGTTTCAGACGATTTTAAAGTTAGTAGGAAAAGAACACCATGAAACTCACCCCCATCTTTTCCAAAGATTTGGCCAAGACATCACACCCTTTCTTCTGATTGACGAAAACAATAATTGGAGGGGTGATTCCTTTTTCCAATATCCCTAGAAGCTTCTTTCTGTAATAAGAGGTTTGATCATTCTTAACCAGTTTCAAAAGAAAATATTCAGAGCAAAAAGCGCATCATTTTGTATTCTAAACAAGATTAACTTTTGAAAAATACACAAAGCAAGCCAAGGAACTGACATCCACGACAGTCAAAAGGTTAAGCTGGATCATAATTGGGATCACTGCACATCTATTACTACATCAATTTCTTGCGAACTTGTTTGCTCAATACCAGCGTGCCATTTTCGCTTTCACTCACAAAAATGACGTATGTGCAAAAATATGTCGCAATTTCTGTTACCGGGATGCAAATCTTTGCACTGGGAATTAATTTGGCTTTCCGCGTGGTGGGAAACCGTCGGGCAGTGTTCAAAATTTATTTGTCTGAAATTTACGCGGCTTGACGAGGTCAGAAAGTCCGCCATCAATGGAGTATTCACTGCGAATGTAGCCGTATTAACCACGACATAGCCTAACTGGAGACACAGCCGTCGAAAGGATTTTCTCCAGGGGTGGTGACCAAACGGGTTTTTATAAGAGCTCCAATAGTGGTGAAATTTCATTGTGCCAATACCAAAACTAAGAGAAAAAATTTTTCTTCCAAGAAATTCATAGCATCATATCAAATTTGAAAATCCAGTGGGGCAGGCCCCTTTTGCCCCCCTTCCGACGCCCATGACTGGAAATGGGCGCTCGCAGATCGCTCATGCATGGCACTTTAAAGGGAATACGATGCAAGTACAATGACGCCTTGTTTTTGGAACGAAACTAAATCTGTACAATTCTTCCATATAACACCGTTTCATTCACAGTCGGCACATCATCCCTTGCTTCAGCACAGCTGCTAAAACCACTTTAAGTTCACAAATTTCAACACTGTTCTACCGATTTACAGATCAACTTACCTAAGTGAGACCGAAGGTATTTACCTAAGACAACGAAGCTTCCTTTTGCAGGTCTGAAACTTAACGGGTTATTATTTCATTTATTCATTTAACTGGAGGGACTGTGGGAACTGACAGACTTTCATTCAATTTGATCAATATTGTGGGTGTTAACCAAACTCAACTAAAATCGTGTACACGAGCCAATAGTGCTTCCAAAACGATACTAAATGAGAGGAAGAACCAGGACTCCACTGGCGACTGAAAATTATCTCATCATCACAAACAAGTTTGGCTTGACTAATTAAAAAAGGCAGACATCTTTTTTGAGATTCGGATTCGGTTGACCATCATCAAGTGGACGCAGACGGGCAAACTCTTGGGTGGAGGAGGCTTCTGTCGCCCCAGGTATATCAACCCCTCGTTCGGTCATAGAAACCAGGCAGGTGTACCAAGGCAAAAAATAAAAATACAAGCGAACTATCACTGTTCCCTACAAAGAAAAACAATTTTCATGCATTGAGATGTAAGTTATTTACCTCTTCTCATTTTCTTTGATGAGATAAACGATTTGCTTCACTCTCTCGATCGGCTTGCCGGCTGAACCGATGTAAACGATGGCCGGACGGCGGAGATAGGAACGGGCAAGGCGCTCCACAGCGGGGGGCATGGTTGCTGTGAACATGACCGTCTGGTCGGAATAGGAAGAGAAGTCAGTTTGCTGCATTGCACTGCTGTGTCCCAGGGCGCTGTGACGCTGCGACTCAGCAGGAGCAATTAGAGTGCAGTAAAGCAACGTCGATACTCTTAAATCGGTATTGGGGGCATCTATTTACGATCACGGGACGCATGGGTTGTGGAATACCACGGGCGGGCAGATATAATTTCAATTTTTTTAATTAAAATAATTTTTATTTTAACTTGTAATTAAAATTACATCGAAGTATATACGTTCATAATACTTTAATAAACCAAACATGTTTATATTACTTTGACACGCAAATCCAACATAATCCGGGTAGCGAAATTTCTGACGCGGGTCACGTTAAATGTTCACATGGACAACATCCTCCCCACCATTGTTGACCGCTGCTTTTTGCCGATGTCACGCGATAAGTGTAAATATCAAGGCACGGCATTCGCAAGATATACGTCCGTTTGATCCTAACCGTGCAAACGAACCCGACAAAGCCACGCCTGCTTCCACGTGCGTTGACTTAGTAATGCCAGTGCGTAGCGTCTGAGAAACTTGAGCACTTCGGAACTTACCGCATTGAGCACAAGAAGCTATTCACAAGGGACTTAAGGGCAACATGACATGGATGTAAGCTCATCGATGGTTTGCCGTTGCTGGTTTGAAATAACGTGACCAACACAGCGTGAACTACAACCACCTGTGCTTGCAATGCAATGAGGTTCACAGGACGTGCAGAACTTGATTAAAGCAAGATGTTTTTGCAAGAAGTAGTATCTTCCCACCTGTCTGTACTTGTGCTTTGATAAGAAGTTCGACTTCAGTATCTCTTTGTCCTCCATGGAGTCGGCGTCGGGCTTCTGATTGGTAACAGGCATGTGCTCTGAAGTAAGCCACAAAAGAAAAACTTGCAGGATTACATTTAACGGATGCACATCACCGCCATCGGCCTTCATTTCATATGTTTAAACATGATGTTGCACAGTCAATGAGGAGATGCAAGCTTCACGCCCAACTCCACCAGGAAATTAATTTGAGTGCGTTACTCTTCCTTAGGCTAGATATCTTAGGGGGGGGAGGGTTAGGAATATATTCGCGTCAGGAGTTGATTTCAGTGACAATGACAGCAATGGCTAATTCGATTAGTTGGTGAGTGACGTTACAACTTACATTGTTGCGTTTCACTTCACGACATTATGCTACAGAAAGAGACTGCAAGGTCTAGTAATCTCACGAAAGTTTTGCAAAAAACGGGCTTAATCGGTCACTGAAAAAGCCTACCCAGAATCTTTTGCACGTCCGGCTCAAAGCCCATGTCAATCATCCTGTCGGCTTCATCCAATACAACGTAGGTACACTGGCTCAATACGATGTAACGATTCTCCAGTACGTCCACTAACCGACCGGGTGTGGCAATAACAATCTGGAAAATAGGCCCAAACATGCTGTGGACAATGTCAGGAAGCCTGCTTCTTACTCGATAACGCGGAAATTTAGTGATCTCATCTTAATGTTAATACCCATTACCATGGTCTAAATTGACTTCTTGCGTAAAAAGATCTTTATACGTTAGTTTCATTAACACGAGGGAAATGCAGTGAGATGAAAACGTATGGGTTTACGCTTCCTCTGGCTAATGTCTTTAAAAAGCAGTAACGTATGGCAATTATCCATCTCAATGTGCTGAATGACAACAAACTTCATGGACGCTCATGCACGACACAATATTAGAAGCTCAATAGATGGCACAGAGCAAAAAGGACTTAAGGTAAAAGGCGTGCAGTGATATCCCAGAGGTTGGTCTGGAACGAGCTTGCTGTCTCGTTTCATGAGACAAAGCGATCTAATTCTAGACTTCTAATCGCGACACAGACGGTTCATAAAATAACTTTCAACAAAAATTGCAAACAAGTCGAGCTCCCCTTTATTTGTTACAGTCCGACCCAGCAGCGAAGACAATACCTCGCATCCCATGCGCAGCTTAAAACCTACCTCGCATCCCATGCGCAGCTTAAAACCTTGGTCTTCGCGCGACAAGCCACCGATAACCGCCACAGTCCGTATGCCGAGCTCCTTTCCGAACTTGATCGTTTCTTCTTCGATTTGCTGGGCCAGTTCGCGGGTTGGCGCCAGGATGATTGCGTACGGGCCTTTGTCGGCGTCTTCCAACCTGGAACAGGACACGCAAAAAACGTGACAGCAGCACGTGAAGATAAGGGGGTACTGAAACAGTGAACGCTCTAAATCAGGGGTGCACAACCGGCGGCTGCACGGTCTCATGCGGCCTTCGATAAAAATATGTGGGGTCGTTCACATGTACTTTAAATTATAGGTTATGGCGGTCGTGTATTAATAGAAACTGTTTGTCTACTGTGTATGAGGATACTTAGTAGAAAGAAGGCCAAAGAGACGTGTGGAAGCAGGCTAGGCTCAATGTGTGAGAGCAGAACAGAAGCGGCCGGTTTCAAACAAAAATTTTCAGAAATTCGCATGCACGGTTGCAAATAATGCAAGTGATCACAAGCCAACACGCGAAACTTGAAAATTTCGCGCAATAGTCTAAAAACGGATCGATACCGAAATGGCATTTGCCGACGAGAGATGCGACTTTTACTGCGGTAATATGCCTTGAAATGCAACGGGTTTTAACATTCCGACTACATGCGAAACATTCCGATTACATGCGAAACTGTTTACACCGGAGGCAACGCACAAAGGCAGATGTGAGAACCTACCGTTCGATTTTGGGCAAAGACATGATCCACGTTAACAGAGGAATGAGGAAAGCGGCCGTTTTTCCCGATCCTGTTTCCGCGACGCCGATGATGTCTCGGTTGAGGAAACCGATGGGAATGGCTTGTCGCTGGATGGGCGTGGGGCTCTAACAATAAACGCAAGAAGATTTGAAAAGTGTAAGAGCGCAAATCGCGCCGCTGATCATGGCAACGCAACAACGCAGAAGCCTTCGAACGCAGGGTAAGCCGCGATGAAGGCAGGAAGTTGCGAGCTGCACAATGAGTCTGGTCTAGAACGCAGTTGGGCAACTTTCGAACAAAATGCGCGTTGCTCAGAACGGGATACAAACTTTGTAGCCGATGCGTTCGATGACGTCGAGCAGCTCTTTGGGAAGTTCGGAACATTCCCTCCAGCTTCGGATGGGATCGGGTATGTTGCCACCTTTTGTGCTGATGTTGTAATCTTCCCTGAACATATGTGTGAGAAGTTGAACATACCACCCTGGGCCGACGGCGATGTTCTCAGTGTCGATCTATTACACTGAGAAACGTTTCCTCTCGGGTTAAACCACGTGGCAACGCTCAACTACAGGGTGTCCTTGTCATGCCGCAGAAGACACACACTCACCCCCAGTGGCGTAACTTGAGGTTTGAGCCAGGGGGGGGCAAAACTTAGCTGAAGGGAGCGCACTAGCCAACAAACAGAAACAAGTTATGATAGTGAATCATAGACAGGAAAATATCACGACAAACGCAAAAAACATCAATATCGAAATATAAACGAAATAGGGGCTCAATTTTACATTTAGCTTGCCAGGGGGCGGTTCGCCCCTCCTGACCCCTGTCCGTGACGCCACTGCTCACTCCCCGAAAAGATAGTCGATGCACAAAAGAGATGCGAATCCAGAACCACTAACCGGCATGACGTACAAGCCACGTCAACCTCTAACGTTCATGGGAGGTGAATATTATTATTTTTTTTAGATTTCTGCAGCGGAAACAGAGAACCAATGGGAATTTTACCTCTTTAAAAAAAAGAATAAAAACTGACCAATAACAATAACATTTATCGGACATTTTTTCTTACCTAAATATTCTCCAGTCTCTCTCCTGCATCTCCGACACCTCCTTCTTGCTCCAGTGCCGATCGTCCCACAGCTTCTTGCGCTCTTTCTTCTGCAGGTTCTTCTGTCGTTTTCTTAAAGGCAGGTGAGCATGGTTTACTTTTGCGGCAGTATGCGAACTCAGAGTGATAACACGCTATGCCACCGAGCTAAATAGCTCACGTCAGACCGTCAGCTACTTCAAAGAAACGAGCCTGGTGTACAATCCAACAACGCGCTGTGATATTCAGCTTATGCCTTTTTGAGGAAGTGTGAAATAAAATGATATTATATGAGTGAAGAAAATCGTTATTTCGCAACGTTACTCCTGCTCTACGTCATCGCGCGTGAATTACTTCTCCTGTTCTTTCTCTTTATGAGTTCTCCGCTTCTCGATCAGTTCGTTGTAGAACTCGGACTGTTGTTTCTTTTGCGATTTGATATCGATGCCGGCGATGAAACCGCGACCGTACAAATGGACATGATGCTTTTCCTTGTATCTGCAGCGAAATAACGAGCAATGATTGATTGTGACGAAATAACGATGGTTGACTCTGACGCAACCCGAAACCGAACATATACAAAATATACTGTACATGCGAACAGATACAAAATATGTTGTACATGCGAACATATACAAAATATATTGTACATGCGAACATATACAAAATATATTGTACATGCGAACATATACAAAATATATTGTACATGCGAACATATACAAAATCCTAATAGAGCCGGAGCAAAACGCACGTCAGCTATGCTGTGTTTCAGATGCCTGCGGTGGCAGCAGTGGGTTGCAGATGCATTCGCATTGCCAAGCAGTTCACAAAAGTCCACACAAATGTCAAAGTGTTGTGCGGTGGTTGCTTCTCCGCTCGCAAGAGCAGGGCATTCGGGAGAGAGGACTGACTTTTTGAAACCGGCTCAGGCGGTGCGAGTTTTACTTCTACGATGTCAAGCAGGGTGTAAAATCAACACATGAAAACCGTGTGAATCATCAGTCTTTTTCTTCAGCGCACAGAACTTCTACGTTGGGACCGCATGTTGTTGCTTGCGCAAGAGTAGTATTACAAAATGTCTAGTTTTGAAACAGAAAAATTGATAATTGCCATTCTTTTATTCATAACAGGTTATAGTAGTCCCGGTCTGATGAACCAATGTAGGGTTTTCCTTTTGGTGTAGGAACCCAATGTTGAGGTTTGGGGTGTTGCCCAGCGTAGACGT
>JGI24159J19872_10008747_pt1 | contig 13266 bp, 9 predicted proteins | sample Ectturendosymbi4_FD_19872 | JGI IMG/M metagenome (IMG submission 19872) | reverse complement strand
TTGAGAATTCAAAACTTCCGAGACTTAACAAAAAAGTCCCCGGGATGTTTAAGGACGAGGCTGGTGGGAAGATCATATCTGAATTTGTCGGACTGCGCGCCAAATCATATGCCTTTGTTATGGACGGTGATGAATTCAAAAAATGTAAAGGTGTGAAAAAATATGTTGTAAATAAAGAAATAACATTAAACGATTATAAAAATTCTTTATTTTCACGAAGACAACAGCTGAGACCTATGAATGTGATTCGAAGTCATCATCACGAAGTATTCACAGAACAAGTGAACAAGATCGCCCTTTCTGCTGATGATGAGAAACGAATTATTATCCTTCCAAATCGGATTAATATCTTAGCTCACGGCTTTCGAGGATGAGGACAGGGGGACAAACAGAGGTGCTGGGAAATACAGAGGGACCCTGGGGAAGACAAGGGGCGCTGGGGGTGGAGAATTCCTATGCTATTTTTAGAATTTTTTGGTGTCTTTTTGGGCATCGTTGAGAAGTTGATATAATAAACAAACAAAGAAAAGAGAAAGACCCTTCAATCTCCAGTTCTCTGCTACTTTCAGCTGTGTTTGGAGCGCCAACTTGAAAGAGGAGTGTTCCCAACGCAGGTGGGCCGGTGGAATGCCAGAGAGCACTGGCAAAAGCTAGCGGCATACGGGTCAGTTTCAGGCACCCAGAGATGATACGCAACGTATTGTTTAACACAACATCTAGCTTCCTACTGTGGGTGTCTCGGCACCAAGCTGGGGTGGCGTATTCAGCGGCACTATATACCAAGGCCAGCGCTGAAGTGCGAAGAACAGAGGCGTGGGCACCCCATGTTGAGCCAGCCACTAGACACAAGAGGCAATTGCGGGCTCTGACTTGGCCAGAAAGGCCTTCCAAGTATTGCCTGAAGGTGAGATGGGAGATGGCGGTCTAGAGTGACTCCAAGGGGAGTTGGATTCTGGGTATTGGGGATGGTGTTACCTTCGACGATTTAACTGAAAAGATTTAACTAGAAAGGTAGATGAAGTAAAAACATAGTGATTTAGGAAAAAGGGCTTTTATGCCTTGATGTTTCAGCTCAAAAAACGTCAAATAACTAAATCAACAAGCTATCTGGAATAGCTATGCCCAACCGAAATGCCTCACCGGACCAAAAATTTGAAGACATTGAATGACGTGTTAATGAAGGCCGCACACTGATTGTCTTACTTTGTTCTCATCGAACTAAAATTTAGCTTAAGCTACTGAAAGCGTTCGAAACCTCATCGCGGTAACAACGACTGTTCAGCACTTCTAATCACTCCCTAACTGTGGTGCCATAGGCAAGTTTGGCACCAGGGGAACAACAGGGGTAGAAATGAGAAACCTAGGTATCTGTTTTGAAGCGAGGCGTCATTAGATTCGTGGAAATCTTTCTGTAGGCAGCACAGGTGTGATTAAGAGGTGCTGAGGACCAATACATCAAACGTCATAAGTTTGAGATTATCAAAATAAGGACAGGTTGCCATTACTCTATATTGGACATGCACAACAACAAAACCTTAACCTGGCCCCACAAAACCATTCGATTCGATTGGATAATGTGCGGCCTCAGGGAGCGGATTGGACATAACTGGTCAAGGATGGCAGTTCGACGGTAATTAATAGAAATGAAATGAGACCATTCTGCAAAACGCCTTTCTGTGTAGAGCAGAATAAAAAGCGCAGAAGCTGAAATAGAAACTGAGTTCGTAGTGTGAGCAGTATAGCCACAAATATCGAAAATATATTATTTTATTCCACGTTTGACTTGGTCATAAACCATTTTCAGTAATAAAGAAAAAAATAATAAAGCACACGACAGACACTATCAACATACGTTTTCCCTACTTAAATAAGATTTCTTATGAAGCTCCTCGGGAAATGCAAAGATTTGTATATTTGTTACTCGATGTTTCCAGTTCTGTTTCGGTTCACACATGAAAGCAAAAAGATGAAAAAACATTTTTCATGTAAAGACGAACAAAATGATCTTCGCCATTCCAACGTAGTTAAGTTACTTACAAGCTAACTTGCACCTGTCGGTTTACTTACATTGGACAGACTCAAGGAATACAAAGACGATCAAGGCCATGAAGTATGAAAACATTTGTTGACCAATCCTACGCATCGATATAAAGCAAACAGAAACACTGGAAAGCATCACCGGTCAAAAGAAACCTCCTTCGCGACGAGTCTCTTTCCATGCAGGAACACCAACCGGATCTTAACGTGGATCGTTCGTCCGAAGTCGAAACATCGAATCAAATATTGTTTTTCGATATTTGTGACTTCGCTGTTCACAGCAAGAACTTGCAGCAACTCCGTGCGATGTTTGCCAAAGAAAGTAAGTTACATCAAAAGCTAGCTTGGGTTTTGTCCTCTTTTTCGATTTCAAGTGAAGAAGTACACAGGTGCGGCCACAACATTTACTGTCATCGTGCACCCCCGGACACCCTCGGCATTCGCTTACAGGTGCTTTTCACTCCCCAAAACTAGGCTTCTTTTTTAAAATGACACTTAACAAAATTACCTTTTCCTTCATAAAAAAATTTGCGATAAAAATGTTCATAATAAAAGTCATGATGTATTTCATGCGAGAAATAGCGTTAAGCATCCTCAGTGCAATAAGAATTCCTTGGGTTTCCCCCATTTTGTCGTTGATTGTTTATCATAAACTTCCCAGACTCCCATTGTTTTGTTCTATAATTGTTAACTAACCAAGAATTGCAGAAAGGATGTTGTCGGAGGATATCGCACCCAAACACTGCTCCGTTTTTACCGAAACAGGGCTTGATTTACTGTATTTTGAAACGAAAAAGCTCATGAAATGGTTTCTGATAGATTCTCACTTCAGCGCATTTCAAGTACAGTATTTTGCCAAAATAATTCCATCTCGGTTCGGCAGTTCACATTGCTTGAATATATACTACGGACCTATGCTTTTAAGACAAGCGAATAAAAATGTATTTGCGTCTACTGGACGCACTCAGGGTCTTTGCTCTAGATCGCTGATTTCCTCATAACGCAGTACCTGCTGTCAAATGATCATCGTAAGGATTGTTGTATGTGTATTTTTTTCAGCAAGGCCCCATGGGCAGCATGCAGTTCCAAACATGCTGAATTCTATCTCGGGTCCTGACACATCACTTAACGCCTTAGCCCTGTGGACAACTTGAGTTACCAATCTGCTTCGTCCCCCGTCGATAAGGTGGTTTCTTTGTTGTGAGCGTTTCTTTGAATGTGATTTCATAAACTATGTTTCAACAATATAAGAAACACTTTAAGATTGTAAACGTCTGACTCACAGTAGTTGGAGACGTTTAGAATCTACGTACTTCGCATAAACGTTTTTTCAATGAAGTGAATGTATTTGAATTATTTAGCCTTGATTTTGTTCTCATCACTGAAACTAGTTTTGTTTACCAACTTCGCAATGCTAAGCAGGTTCAAGCCCAACCCAAGCAGCAGGCATGATGAAACCTTGTTCAAATAAGATTTCCAGTTTAAATTGTGTTTACAGAAGTGCAAGAATCTTTTATGGTCACAATTCATCTCACTGTACTGAATCACACAACAAACACAGAATAAAAGCACGGGCTCTCGAAGTAAGACCTTGTTCGGCTTTCTGTAGAGAAGTATAAACGTATTAGTGGTTTCACAATTTTTGCGTCGCGCTTATAATGTGAGAACTGGCCGGCACGTACTTGTCGAACGGCGGGGAACTTGTGGGCGGGTTGAGCCGCTTAATTAAATGCATTTAACAATATGGATCCAAAACTCCCGTTTTACAATAAAATTTGAGTTTACAAGATTTAACCAGCCGAGATGAACTCCGGCCTGATGGTCTGTTGCTTATCACCGAACACACAAAACTCCCTAAAAAACAAGGATGACGTCGCGTCGGAGTTAAACGAGGACATCCTGGACTATCGTCTTGCAAACCTTTCGAACAGAGTACTTTAAGGTTCTGCATCGCTTTTAGTGCTAAGTGGATCTTTTCAAGTAAAATCCACGTCCATACATGTGAAGCGTACGAGCTCGCTCGCTTTACTGTTGTTTCGCGGGTCCGAAAGCTATATTCGAATTTTTGTTCGAGGGGGAGGAAAGCTTCACTTGTCAGGCTCGTAGCCACGGGGGCATTATGGCGCAGTACCCCCAGTTTTTTGTGCCCCCAAATTTTGTTGTGTCCAGAAATATTTGTTGCAAAGGTATGGTAAAAACAAAAGACTTGCCCCCCTAAAAACGTATTTTGTTCCCCAAAATGTTAAAACATGGCTACGGGGAGAGGTGCGCTGCGAAACGTCGACACCGCAGTTTTCTGCGAGCGTAACTAAAAACAGAAGTTGTTTTCGAAGCAGCAACCGCATTTCTTGTCACTGATCACGACAAATGGCATCACATTTTCGTACCAATGTCGGAACATAGACTTAGTTTATTTTTTGGCAGTACCAAATGGAACATTTAATCACCATATTCTAATAATAACCACATCACCACATTCATGTGTTGACCACACTTTCGGTTTCGGCGCATTGAAAAGCGCACTTGTTTACAACTGCCACATGAACGAAACTTTTCTGAAGACGTGTAGTACACAATTTACTTACTTTCCACATGTGGGATAAGGAAGGAATCTATCGGCACATTTTTAAGAGGAAATAGATTGCACGTAACACTACGCATCGTCAGTTTAATCTTATTCAAATAGTTTGAATTTGATTCAAATAGAATCTATTTGAATACGATTTTAGGACTGCAGAATGCGTAGTGTTACGTGAAATCGATCTCCAATTTTAAAAAAGTTTTTGATGGATTCAAAACCGTCATGTTTGAGACTAGTTGCTTGTATATAGATATGCACAAGTTTGAGTCATTGCAAAATGATGAAAGCAGAGCCCATCCTCGAAATCCTACAGCACACCTAGAGCTTTCAATTGATGTTCCCACAAAGCAGTAGCTCAGATCGATACTTGGAGCGCATACGCTTGTAGTCTGCTTTGCAGCAACACTTCTGTTTCATCGAGTTAAGTCTTGTGGGCCTCAACTTGATACTTTCGCTTTGGCACAAGCTTCTGTATTGCTTCATCGAACCCCATAAATTTGCAAAGGGCCGCTTGCAGTCGCATTGGCATCCAGGTGGCGCTGTTGTACATGAGGTNCATTGTGCGAGGAATGGCGACGAAGGGTCGGTCTGTGAGCACGGCATGCATGATCGCCTTCACGCATTCGCTGGGCTGTAGTCCAGGAAGTAACCAATCGTAGTTCGTAGACACGCCGCTGCAAGGAATGCGCTCGTATTACAGAATATAAGTTACAGTAATTAGCGGCCTTTCCTTCCCATAGACATGAAAACAGCTGAATGGTGGAAGAGCAAGCAGCATCGTGTTGAATGATTGCGACAAGAAACGAAGAGTTGAAAATATGATTCGTTTTGATACGTGCCCCATGCATTTCAGAGCTCGACCATAGACAACTACCACTTTTCCGCCATATTCATTAAAATAGATTGTCCCCAAGGTCACCCCTTTCGAAGGCAATCTTTGCATTCTGACTATGAACATAACTCTTTTGTTTGTTATCGCAACTGTAGACTTTTTGAGCTCTTTGTGCCCCAGGGAACGTTTTTAGGCTTGTGAAACCATGCAGCAGGAGTGATTGCTTTAATAAACAGTTATTGCAGGAGACTAGTTTGTTGACAGAGTGGTCGGCGCGTTCTTCCATCAATCCATCAATCCATACGTGGCTTTATATAAACAGCAAAGACAAACGTGTCTTTTTCTAGCAACGCGTCACTTACGCAAACAAACCAGTGTGTATAAGATACGGGCACACCAGAGTGGTTTTGATGCCAGTATATCCGTCTCTTTGCAGATCCAGGTAGAGAGACTGGTGCAAGCCAACTGCGGCATGCTTGCTGGAGACATAGTCCGGTGTTCCAGGCACGGCAAACAAACCTGCATGATAACAACATCTGGAATTTTGTTTCAGACGCTGTACTCGTTACTTGCGAAGTTGCGAATGTATTTTCGCTTGCGGCCGGTTCCCGATGACAGTGGTGGCATTTTCTGGTGCCACTGGTGGTATTTTCTCGTGCCAGTGGTGGTATTCGCTTTGTTGCGTTTAGGTAAAAGCTTTTTTGGTACAAGGAAATAAAGACAGCGCAAAGGGGTCAACTTTTGCAGTCCCTCAAAAAAATGGAGAGCGAAAACAGCTGAAATGGTCTAAAGCAAGGTTGAGCAAACTCTGGCTTTCTACGGGGTTCTACGCGACCCGCTGAAGCCTGCAGCATATTAAAAATAAAACATTGTTTCTTTGTTTTTTTAACCATGCTGTCTATATGTTGTATTACTGTATTTTAAAGCTCGCCTCCTGATTTTAAAAAGGTGCGCCCTTTGCCTTTTCATGTCCCACTGATACGGTCCTCTTCCTGAGAATTTTACCCATATAAATGTAATCATCTATTTCAATAAGATATCAGGACTGAGGATGCGTAGTGTTACGTGAAACTGATTTCTTATTTTAAAAACTTTTCAGATATATTCACTGTGCATTGCTTACCAAAGTTCAGCAAACATTTTGCTGTTTCCATCAACAAAAGTATGTAACGTGGTGAACAAAATGCTTACCGACAATGCTAGCTGTTGTCACAATATGTCCGCGATTTCGTTTCATCATAGAAGGCAAAAACTGACGGAGCGTCCAGAAATGGGCCAAGGTGTTCACTTTGTACGTTTGCTCGATTTGATGGTCGGTGAGTTTCATCAGGTCTTTGCCATAAGCGATGCCTGATTAAGATGATTAGCACTTGAAATTTTGCTTTCAAATATGTTTTACAAGAAAGCGACAAACATAAAATTTGGAAGATGAGCAGCAGTAAGAATGAAAACAGGATAATGAGAATAATTTTTGTTAAATCACTAAACTTGAGTTGGCTTGTATTATAGAAACAGAAACAAAACGTTAGCTGAAAATGCGCACGGGGATGATGCATATGCAAGAAAGGAAGTCAACCAGGTATGCCAGTCATATAGTTGGGAACGCAAACGACAACATCAAAATTCAAAGGAGACCGACTTACGCGGCTCCCTTTTGCTCTGCCTCCTTGGCACGGTGGGAAAGCTATCTCTGTGACCCAAAGAACTATTCTGGCGAGAATTCCACCCATGGAGGAGCCACCCATGCCGTAGAGGAGCGGATAGATTAGACGCAGATCGCGAATAGTCCTCTCGGCAGCAGAGAAAGGTTGCCGCAGTTGTAGCCAGTCACATGTTCTTGTGATATCAGCACGTTGCAGCCGAATATCCAGTAAGGAATCTAATATATCTGCTCCTGTTTATGTTCATCAGGTCTTCCGGACCACTGCGGGGCTGTTTCCGTTCATCCACGGCCGTCACGCGACGCGTTCCACCGGATTCGTTGGTCGCGGGACCCAGAGAAAACCGTTTGTCCTGCCGCAAGCTTCCAATTTGTGCATGCCCTTGCGCTTGGCGTACTTGCAATTCAAGTCAGCTTACCCAATAAATGCAATTACCGTGACTAACTGTGTATCGGCGTTCGACGATGGATATTCTTTTATGAATCAACAACGATTTCAAGATTTGCAAGAGTTTCCGATTGCTAGCGAAAACAAGATTTTCTCATACTCCAGATAGTGCTTGGTGCGGTTGTGTAATTCGGAGTCTAAGCACGTCATAGTAAGGTTGCGTTAAGCCTGACTAGCGTGCTCGTATTGCCACTGTGTCCACAATCATGTTCAACACTTCTGGTCTCTGTATCACTTATTTTGTTGTCAAACCTCCCGCGCTTCATTCATTGAACTTTGTTGAGAACGAAGTCGGTTGTTTCAAAAACGTCCAACACGATTTCGTTTCAAGGATTGATTTTTGTGTTTTTTCTTCATGATATGACCTTTCAAGGCTTCCAAGTTTGGCTTCCACGTTTTCAACCGCTCAAGAAATATTTTATCCCAGATCCAAGATGCCGTCATGCAAACACACATCTACTTATTACAGGCCAGGAGTGAAAAGTAAAATTAGAAGTACTGTGTTCTCTAAAAAATATTAATAACGTTTATATTAACTTTCACCCTAAAAAGGCGCCCTGGGAAAATTCAACAGCAGTGGAACGAAGACACCGGACTAACAGATTGTAAACAGCAGGTGGAAGAGGATCTGGGGAAAAAATGTTCTTTGAAAAAATTTCAACAAAACTGGAATCTATCACCAAATAATTACTGAAGTGTCTCGACATACCACCAAGCATCTTCTGAGTATATATCTAATGGTATTTCAATGTACAACAAGGACCAAATGGAAATTTCCTTGGCACTGAGAAGGATATCCTTCTCAGTCTTCTTTAATCCTTAGCACTAAGAAAAAAAATATCCTTGACTGGTGGAGAGCATTTCAAAGATCTTTTGCACCCTGTCATTCTTACGCATCAGACATACAGGAGGTGCAAATCCTGGAGAAAAATATCATCACTGCGAATGAAATTCTCCAGCTGTCATCTGGTTGAAGGTTGAGAAAACTGCAGAGTGTGATGAATTCCTGTCTGAGGATGTGATAGAAATCAGGATATGATGACAATCTATATTCCATAATCTATAAAAAGAAGCGATTTTCTGGCCAATTGGTGTGCGTCACGTGCTGGCTATCTTGAAGAGCATCAGGAGATTGACTAGCTGGTGTCATCATCCCCACACTCAAGAGGAGAAGCGGGAGGAACGCACTAACTACAGGGACAATTCTTCCCTAGCCCTCCTGACGTACACATTAGTATACCAGAGGCAGAGATAGGATCTCTGTCAAAATCTGCTGGCTAAAACNTGAGGAAAGCTGATCAGTATCGACCGCNCACAAGGTGCCACTTGGCCTGGTCGACCCTTGTCATGAGAAGGACTTTCAGAGGTTGCTGAGACCGTGAGGTGTTTCGAGGCCTCGTGGAGCTGTTGACCCACGACCATCCCAAAAGTAAAGAGCGAATCATTTGGAGTTGAATTCATGAATCAGCCACGAAATCGTTTTCTGAAATGATATCAACTAGGACTGCTTTTTGGAAAATGGTTTATACAACAAGTCTATTTTTTCCAAAATGTTCATTTTAGGGATAGGGTTTATGCAGCTAGGGTTGGGTTACTTTGGGGGAACTAGATGAACAATTTTGAAATCTGATCAACTGTCTGTGGTTATACCTGAGCAACTGTACTGAGATCATGATGCACGGAAATGGGTGGCATTGATGGTGCAGATATGAGCTTAATAAGCAGGCATATTTCAAAGTAGATGCGACGTTCTACAGGGGCGGTCTTTGCATGGATTGTGTTGCACCTTTGCACATTGCTGTGCAGCTCGCCAAATGGCGCAGTGAGCAGCAGTCAGAATTTAAAAACATTGGTTCCAGTCAGTCGTTGGAAGAACTTTGTTTTCTTCACAGCTCTTCATTCAAAAATAGCTACAGGTTCATTTTGGTTCGCCAGCAAAAAGATCCTCTACAGCTTGTAAAAAAAACTCAGAAAGTTCGTTTTTCAGAGAAACCATGCGTCACGTGGTCATTCCGATTCGCTTGACTGATTTTTGTCGGCTTATTTACCCTTTCTTTGCTATACGTATATACAATGAGCTTTGTCGCCGCTGTTCATCACAAGCAATCTTATTGCGATAAGGTCAAGCACGTGGCTGGTCGTTTCGGTAACATGGTGATAGCATTGTTACGTGTACGCGGTGAAGCACACGTTTTCGAGTTGAGAACGCAATGGCGGAGTGCAGAATGAAACGTTGTGAAAAAAAAAAGAAATACTAAGCACCAACGAATATAGGAAAATTTTTAATCATTCACCGACCGGCATTGTTGACAAGGATGGTGATGTCACCAAACTGTTCCCGAGCTTTCTTGGCCGCTCTCTTCACGTCTTGTTTATCGGACAAATCGCACACGTCAGCGAATACCGGAGCTCCAAATTCGCGAACCATGTCGGCCGTTTCTTCATTCCCTGCACGTGAATCAAATCGCCAAAGTTTATGTTTATGATCCGTAAAGAGGAGTACTGTCGCAATTAAAGTCACTCGGCATACATGCGAAATGTGAGAAACACTACAAAAGCCACTTTAAACTGCAGCACGCTGAATAGCGAAGTCAAACGACTGCACTTGCTACTGATAGTCAACGAAACGCAGCTAGGCAATGCATCCTCAAACGCATGGTTCCTGACAAGGTGCCATTTGCAATACTCAAATGTACATCGTTTTGTATGTGTTTTTCGAAATATATTTTCAATTTATCATTAAAACCCTTCGAAAAATGCCGTAGGTTCGCCACTGGGTGCCGCAAAATATTTAACTTTTCTATAAGGCGTCAGAAGTCTGAAAAGGCTGGGAACCTCTGCGCTAAACAGTTGTTTTGACTATCAGCTGCACTAAACATTAAACACAGAAAGTAAAGCAACTTGGTTGGACGTTTGCTTAGATTACTCAAGTTTCCCTTGATTTCAGTTGGTAACATTCGCCCACTATTGCAAATAGCAGAAAAATTAAAGGCAGTGAGAAATTGTAACCCCAACTCTTCCGGGCAACATTTTGCAGTTCTGGCGCCATGCCCCATAGTTCATGCGACACGGCCAAAAGCACCGTATTTCAAAAACTTTTGAAATTCATGTCCCTTCAAAGCTGCGCAACTACACGGTACTGAAAGTCCCTTCTTGTCAGTTTTCAATTATCTTGCAGACACAAAAGCACTGCGTTTAACTCTTGTTCCATGGCGTTATCCTAAACTTCGCCTCAGGTCCTCGAAGGGTTCCAGCGGTGAATGTTTCCTTATGCTTAATGCCATGAATAAGAGGTTCGTTGAGAAAATAATCGCCTCCAGAGGCAAACGAAATAACTGTGACCTTTGCTTATAAATTAATGTCATGGTTGAGTGATTTTAGTGAAACTAATCAAGCACGAAGTACCTTCCATTTTGTAACTGTTGGTCTAGGCACATTACAGATCAGTTCACAATATTCCTATTTGAAATTCAGTTTTCAGTTAAAAAGTTGTTCTGGCACATACTGAGCCCAATGATTTCAACAATTCTGAAAAGTTTCCCCAAAAAAATTAGTACAACTGGCAGCCGATTTAGCAAGTTTAATCAGCTTTGCTGATGACTTACAGGAAGACATTGCAATACGAACTATCTAACAACCGAAGCTATACTGCTTCTGCAGTGCACATTTCATGAGGTAGGCAATGAAGCGGATACAACCGGCACACCAAATGCAATTGCGGGTTATTTGTTGAATACCGGTTAAAATTTTTGAATACTTGAGAAAACAAAAAGTTTTGGCCGGAATATGGCGATTGCGGAAAACAAAATATTTGCGAAGAAATACACTCAAACAAAAAAGTGTCCCGACCTAACATACCTTTCCTGCCAAATCAATCCACCAGGTCCAGCTAGAAAAGAAATTCAAAATCTGCTTTTTATTGAATCTTTTTGATATCCTGCTTCCCAAAATTTTAGGATTTTTTATTGTGTAAATAAAAACGGTTTCAGTAAATGTGCTATTTGAACAAAAAACAAAATCCTTGAAGAGATGTTAAGTAAAATTTCCGAACCCAGTGAAATACGATACGATGGTCTTCGCTCAAGGTTTCGAAAGGTTGGTAAAATAAATGAAGTTATTGCAAAGTATTTTCAATATTTGTCTGGAAGATCGCGAACTGTAAAATAAGTGTTTTTGCTGTTTTTTTTTCGCGAAAAAGTGTAAAATGCACCTACGGCACAAATTTTAATTTGGCAATGTACATCATCGTTAAACGATGATTTTACTCAGAAGAATATTTCGAGCTATTCAATAATTATCATGTTTAGATTTTGCTAACCAGTACATGTATTGCTGCTTTCGAAGGGTTGTTGGGGAAAATGTCAAATTACACTTTTCCGTTTCAGTTTTATCAGAACGAAGGTTTTTGAAGAATTCACTCATGCTAACAAAAGACACAGCTTAAACAAGTTCTTTGGAGCATAAAATTGAGATAGACTTGACAGTTTCATCAACACCAAAAAAGCCTTCAAAAATCTATGCATGTTTTCTTTTGAGATGTTTCGGGTTATTCTTAACTGAAAATTTTTTGACTGAAGATGGATTAAGAATAATCCGAAACGTCTCAAAATAAAACATGTATAGTTTTTTGAAGGCTTTTTTAGTGATGATGAAACTGTTAAACAAATTCGTTGGGAAATTTCTGCCGTTGGTGCGAAAACATGTAATGTTTACTGACTCTACCTTCACCGCAAGCCACACAAGCTTTTGATTATGAATGACAATGCTCTTTAGGTTTGCCAAGCATTTTGAAGAATTTTCGGGTTGTACTTCTTACTGGTGCTAAACAGGGATGTACTTTTTACTGTTGCTGAAAATTTTGCTTGAGTTATAACCTGAAATTGAGAGAAACGATCTTTTACGTCAAAACAGAAACAAGTTTGTCCTCAACAGTTTTTTTCGCATCAACGTAAATCCATTGCTGTGTCGTATTCGTGACACACCTCAATAGGAATCTCATAAATAGCTACATAGACACTCCAAGCCAAGTCCCGACGTTGCATCCTAGAGGCCGTTAAAATGAAGCAGTTTCATGAAAAAAACTGTCAGCCAACAACGAAAACACATTACTATTAAGCCAAACCTCTCTGGGCTCCCTATAGGCCGCATCCTACATAAGACTCTAAACGTAAAGTTTAAAGCTTCGTCAAAGATTATGCATCAAAGCATATAGCTTGATCGAGATTGCTCGCTAGACTGATTTCAGTTTTGTGGAGTTGAGAATAGCTAGTTTCGAAAAACGCAAGGCATAAAAACATTGCCAAAATGATAGATTTGCTTCTTGTAACCGCCATGAGGGTATGTGCCTAACCTTTAAGCATCAAAAACGTGTATCACCCGAAGTTGAAATTGTGTTACAAGGATCAAGAAGAGAGACTGTGCTGCGCAGTATGCAACACAAGAAGTTGTTCAATTTGCGGTGTATGAAAAAGTATTTCAATTCTTTAGAATATCTGGCGTTTTAGGGTAATCAGTCCAGAGCAAATAGGCCAAAGCAACTTTCTTCACTTTTCTCCTACACTACGTCAGAAGCAAATGATCAACTGTCAGTCCACACATCGCTTCTTGCCTCGTTTGTCGATGTCCCATAATATCAACTTCGCTTTCCTTTGTGCAAATTCAATGGCCAGCAAGCGACCAATCCCATTGCCTGCTCCGGTCACGAGACA
>JGI24159J19872_10008744_pt1 | contig 13270 bp, 3 predicted proteins | sample Ectturendosymbi4_FD_19872 | JGI IMG/M metagenome (IMG submission 19872) | reverse complement strand
CCCGCCACAGCGTTTTCAGTGGCTCGCGGAAGCATTCAACAATATCTTCAAATCTGAAATATGCTCGTTACAGTAAACGTTAGTGATGAGGCTAACTTGAACTGAGACTTGCTTCAAACTATACGCGGCCTTCTCAAAGTTGCTTCCGAACCAAGTTAATTACCCACTCCTGCTCAGGCTCGCTACTAGGGGGAGCGAAGACCCCTGCAAAATCTCCCTCCTCTGGAAAATGTTTTGGACGAAGTTTATAACTATTGGACATAGTTAAAAAATTTCGGCCGCTCTCAGAAAACTCTTCGCCCCGTGGTGTCCCATGCTGGAAACTGCTCCGGCTATCAATGGTGGGCAAATTGTGGCTCTTTGTGGCAAATTATGGCAATTTGTGGCAAATTGTGGCTCGCCGACATGTTTTGTGTGACTCTTCTAGCTGAATAGCAATATCTCAAATTGATAGCGAGTTGCCGCCTCATATTTAATGTTTGTTTCATTTATCAAAGTAGGCTATTTACACGAATTCGGAAGGTTACAGATGGTTGTCAAGGACTCTACGCGATTTGTTTACGTCGTTTTATGCAAAATCTGCATTGTTTATTGAACTGCATTTGACACTACAAACTGATTTTGTGGCTCGCTGTTGTTTTTGGTTTTCTGCCAATGACTTCTATTGAACAAATCCCAAAACGCGGAAGTACATTTGTAACTGAAGCTAGCTTGCAACATAAAACGCAAATACACTGCAATCATATCAGGGATGTTATCCATACCTTTATTTCATAAGTTAAAGTTGCGAAAATAATAATGTATCTTTCAGACTGTTGTGCTTGAAATAAAAAACATTTATTTCTGTAAACAAAGTGCTCAAAAATCACAGACGATTTAAAACTTTCCATACAACGTAAATTTTACCGCAAGGTCGGCGAATTGGGTTGAGTTGAACGGAACACAAGGGTTGTACGAGTACTTCCACCCGTCACCCCCATCAAGGGTCCACATCGGCCTCCCAGTGTTTGACGCTAGAGAAGTGAGATCAATGGCTCCGGAACTGTCTGTCATTTCGCACCTGAACGAAGACCACGAAGTGTTTATTTAAACACAACGTGCGAGGTTTCGCTGCCGCGAAAGCTTTTTTCATTTGAGTTTTGCCAAATTTGTTTCTTGGTTTGTGTCAAAAAGTCTTTGCTGTTCTTCTTTTCATTTAACGGGCTTCGTTCAAAAATAGCAGTTCGCGAAAAGAATTAACAAAGAAAAAACAACATTACGCGATTTCCATCACCACCGCAAATTTCCTTGCAAAGCATGCAATGCTGTCATGGGTTCTCGCAGAAGAGGGCAAAGCTCAAAACCGACGAAGGTAGACATGACAGTTTCCAGAATTTGACAATTAAAAAAAGTATAGGATTGAAAACAACAACATGGCATCCAGTGAGATTTACAGAAATCGTCCATGTTGAATGCTTTTGAAAACCTGCACTATCGTCATCAAAATTCAGTGCATGAAGCGCAGCTTGTTGAACCGCAACACACGCTGCAGGTTCTACGTATGCAGAAACGAAGGCACTAGTTACAGCAAATTTTTCTCAACATTTTTAATTCTTCTGACGTTCACGGTTACGCGCTCCATTTTTTGAATCTTGCAGATAAACACATTTTTTTCCACGAAACGTTCAATACGTTTTCATCTGAATCATTCGTTTTCGCATTTGTTGTTTCCAACATAAAAACGGTAAAACTAGCAAGTTTTAATCAAGGAGTAAAAAGGAAAATTCATACTGGAAGCACCTTTATTACTTAGATTGTTCGAAGCTCTTCAGTTTCGTGAGAAAACAAAAAATAGTTGAGATATTTGAAGTGGTACTGGCCTTGTGATATCAGACATTGCCGTCTCGGTAAACAATGCGTTTAATGTTCCTTTGATTGCACTGACCTTTGACCTCGTGTTTCGGGGTTGAGCGTTTTACACTTGTTCGCTGAGCGTTGGTTGGCAATGAAAACTTGCTTATTTTCAAAGCGTTCGAAATGATGTTACGCCAATATTTTAATTCGAATTCCCTGTTGCTATGCAACTCATGCAAGACAACCAACTACTCTGATCAAGAACAATTATGTAACAGCAGAAGTAGACGAACAAGTTTGTGAAAACCTACATTTTACGATTTGAATGATATTACCTGCAAGGGCTGACGTGACGACATCGTTGAGCAACGGAATGCGCTGAAAGCAAACACAGGGCAATGACCACTTTTTGGGGCCCAAAAAACATCATTAATGATTACCGAAAACAGCAGCTGTGCACGGCAGTGATAATTCTCTCCTGGTGAGCGTTTGAACAAAATGTTAAGTAAGTTGCCTTTGTCGTCAAATGCTCATTGCACTACTGTTTGTGCAGCGCTGCTTGAAATGGTGGTGATTGCAGTGAAACTGTTGTGCATGATGTTTACTTTTCGTTTAGCGATAAAGACGCGCGGAACCAGTGTGATTATTACAAAAGCCCATCAGATATCAAACCCTCGTCTGACAGGTTGCATTTGTACACTAGCCAAGGTTTTCTTGCAATTTGACCTCAATATTTTATCGCAAAAACCTGTCCGTTGTGCTAATCTGGCGAAATCGGAATCGAATGAGAATTTAAAAATGTACACCATGCGTTATTCCACAAACATTAATTACGTTCTTCATTAGACGTAAAGAACGCAAGGAAAAATGCTGGTTTTATTCCCACCTCATTCAACACAATGGTACAACAGCACAGCAAGATGTATGGAATTGTGAGACAAAAAGATCTTTTAAGTCCTTGCCATAATTGGTCAAATGTCAAGTTGGTTTTATTATNACACCTCTGTCGTCTGTTGTTTGTGTCCAAGACATTGAATTTGCAAATATTTTCAAATCATGTGTNACGTAATGCTAAGCTAAATCATACGTANCATGTGTTAACTGCCAACGTTCTTGAAATCTATTTCTTGCATGTAGAGTTTAACCTCTCGTTGAAACAACTTGAAGCTGGACATTTTGTCCAAACACATACTTGGGCAGTGGCTAATCGATGAGTAGGTACTTTAAGATATATAAAAAGTTAAAATTTGATGAAATATTTCTCAGTTTTAAAATGAAAGTCCACTTTCGTTTCCTTAATAAAAAAAACAGCAGCAAAATTACGTTACGCTATGTTCGCACAATTTAGCACCGATGTTTTACGCCAGGGTGGGGAAACTTGTTCAACAGAAGAGTCATTTGGCAGGAAACCGAAAGCACGGGCGAACCGCAAAATCAGTTTGGAGTGTCAAATACAGTCCGTATTACGACAAACGTCCTTAATGCAAGTTTAACATAAAATGACCTACATCAAATCGCGTAGATTCCTTGCCAACTAACCTTACGAATTCGTATGAACACAATGATAAATGAAGCAAAAATTAAATATGAAGCAACAACTCGCTATCACTTTGAGATATTGCTATTAAGCTAGAAGAGCCAGGCAAAACGTATGGCCGAGTCGCAGTTTGCCCACCATTATTCTATCCTTTTTTAACGCAAAATTAAAATCTGTACTGGCACTTATCGTGCAGCTAAGTCAAAGTTGTTAGCAATGAATGTTTCCGATATATGATGGACGATCAGCTACAAACTAGTTAATATCTATCTAAACTCATTCAATATCTAAAATGGCTGATGACCGTCAATCTACTGACTAGAAACTTAATGCAACCAGTATATTCACAAAGAAACAAAAAACTGATTTTAAAGATCTGATATGTTGTTCTTGTCGACACGTTGCAACATTACTGTCAATAAAATTGCATCAGCAATTGATCTGGTCATCTGAAAATAATTTTACTGACACAGAGTAAGCAAAGCTATTAAACAGCTAAACCTGGCCTGCACAACTCAGAAAGATCGAAGGGCCAAATTGACCAACAGCAATTGCCGCGGGCGGCAAAATCTATTTCATTTTGTTGTAGTTTGAAATAAATTCTGGAACGACAATTAATTATACGTCCGAAGTCAGGCTGTTACAACATTTCCTGCATTGCTGAAGCTCTCGGGAGCCGTATGTTGTCCGGTCCTGAGCAAAGCAATTAAACAGATTTGTGGACGCCTTATGGACGCCATAGCAATACACCAACTTCATTGCTAAATCGAAATACCCCGTGACATTTGTAGCCTTATAGAGCAATTGGAATGTATGTTGTCGACGGTTTAATGAAACTGTATACTTTGCTAAAATCCTTTTCACTTTAAAAGCTCACGTTACCGCCAAATTTGCGAAAGATTAAGACGTTGACGTCTTAATCTTGAGCAAATTTAGCGGTAAAGTACAAATTTGGCGTTCCCTTTCACACAAATTTTCAACAGCGCATTGTTTTTGATTGTTTTTAAAGAGTTGCATTCACCGAACATCACGACCTGCACAAACAAATGCAAAACGTAACTGCAGTAAACCCGGGACTGGAGCAATATGATTGACTGAGGATATGCGTTAGTAAGCTCTTCTTGCAGCAACAGCACAACACACACATAGCAGTTAATTATTACCTTCATGTTCTCTAATTGTAAGCAAACATACTGCCAAGTTTCTGTCGCACCATACTTCAAAGGGAATTGTAATCAACCAGCCTTTGAAAAGTTGCGCTTTAATTTATTAATCAGTTGATGATACGCTTTGTTCAATATTTCAACAGATGTTGGAAATATTACTGCCGATGTAAGCTGCGAGTCGAGAAAATGAAAGTTTCAGAAATTATCTACTACGCTCTGGCGCGTAATTGGAGGCAATCAAAAGCAATGTTACTTTTCTTGACATTAACACTCTAGCAACTTTATCTGAAAAGAAAATTTTCTTTCACCGACACAGTCCAGGGAGCGACAGCACCAACTTTTTCAAAATCACTGCAAGGAGGTAACGTTTATTAAAAATTTATTGCGCTTTTTCAAACATCAACCAAAAACAAACACGGTAGTTTGTTTCCAGAAACCTGCCTGCCTTTAGTTTCTTAATTATTTTCTTGGTGCAAGAAGCTCTGCTTACGTTATTCTTTGAGTGTATCTTCCTGCTTTTTACTTTGTTTCATCTGTGACGATTCTTTGCTGTCCATGCATCGGGGCAAGTTACTCATACATGGCAGGTAATCAGTGAGACACGCGCTTCACTTAATTACGCTCTTTCTTTTCTGTTTTAATCCAGTTATTTAAGGTGTTTTAGGGACCCGATTCGGGTCCCTGGAATCGAAAATCGGGCCCCTAGAATCAGCGAAAATTATCATCGGGTCCATAGAATCAGAGAAATTGGGTCCCTAAAGCTCCATAACTAACATTTTCCTTAAAAATAACCCTGGTTAATCAACTCTGGCTGAAAATGTGACCGGGTTGTGTGTGTGTTTACCGTGAGGCAACATTTGCTACCGTGCTGACGGTGCGTTGTAGAAGGCAAATACACATATCTTCAACTAAAATCCTGTCTCTTTGAAGTCATTAGAAATAGGACCAGTACATACTGATGTTTTCAGTTGGACAGTCGTTTGCAGTACCTTGAACTGCTAGTATAAACGTGTGACTTTCACCTTGTCGTCATTGCCACTCGGACCAGGGATGCTCATGCTTTAGAGGAAATACATCTTTGTCTAAAAATGAAGTTTTTTGTTTTCAGTAAAGTAAGTTCTGGTAAAGAAAAAATTCTAGCTCAGCTTCTTTAGGGTTAATATCTGAACCGTCTTATATAGCCAGATAAGTTGAAAAGACGAATTTTTGTAGAAATATTTGAAAAAATTGGTTGCGTGTTTTCAAGGTTGTGTTACAATAAAAACAATGTTTGCACCTAAACATCTGTCTAAAAATTGCAGGTAAATTCAGTCAAAGTTTGCAACGAATTAAATCTTTAACATAGAAAAGGTTTTATTTTCAGGGAAAAGGAAATCACATAAATTGATTATCTTGAGCCAAATGAACGAAAAAGTAAGAAGTAACTTATCCAGTAGCATTTTAAATCTCGCTTTGCACTGAATTGGAAACCCACGGCAACGTCTCACCATGATTGACCCTTGTGTGGACAATTACGATAATATATTTCATTACCGAAAGGATGTTTCACATATTGATGACTACAGCTGCTATAGTTGCTAAGCATCTACCGCAAATACGGTTTATGCCAGAGGTAGCCTCTATATTTATGCCAGAGGCAGCCTCTATAATCTTGCAATCATTAGTCGCTTTGTTCTGACATTATGCTCGCCAGAGTAAAATGCACCATGGGGCTGGTTGTTGTGCAGAACCGAACGGACATTTTCGAAGAAAACACAAGTCCTGATGGCCTCGTACTGAGGCAGGGCTGCCCTTTTTTCACATCGAATGTCTTTGAAACAAATTAAAACTCGCTACACACAGATAAACAATCATTCGTGGTTGCTAACGTTGACAACAGTCAATGTGCAATCATGAAAGGTCCATGAGTTGTCCTGTCGATGACTGAGCAACGTTCTTTTGATATATCTTTTGATATCGATGGAGTTTGCATATTGCAATATTTGCATATTGCAATATTTTGCGAAACTTCATTTTGCTGCGCAGAGTGTGGACAATCACTGCTGGCATATGGTAACATTTTCTCTTTTTGAAAAGAATGCGTGCGCGAAATCCTTCTGCTCCCTTTTTAGATTTGCTTTGAAATGAATGTCATGTGCACTCGTTGGCATTTCCTCCTTCTTGGCTTTCACCCCTGACTTACTTTCAGCATTACTCCCCTGCTTCTGACTCTGTGTCAGTCTCGACGAGCTCATATCCAGAACAGACATTTGCGAAAATCTCCAGTGAACTGCTTCGTGATGTAGCTCGTGTGGGCGAGGTGGAAAAGGTAAAGATCTCCATTGGTTTATTCAGCACACGAAATGCTTTTACTTGCATGAACTTGTGTAAACAATCGACAGGACGAAATTCTGCCTCTTTGCAACTTAGAAAATCTGGTAGTGTAAGAACCGGTGGAAAGTTTGTAACTTTGAAGTGTAGACAAATGAATGAAACATAAATTAAGAGAGGACCTTAAGCACCTACTACATATGCTTTGCAGTTTGGGCGAAACGCACATGGAAATTAAAACTGCTAGTACAAATTTGCTTTTACCGTAGAAATGTTATCAAAAATAAATTGCTGGCTAAAGCCTCAAAACCAGGGTTGCGGAGTCGGAGCCGGAGTCGAAGTCGTAAGGAGTCAGAGTTTTTTGTGTGGAGTCGGATTCCTAACAGCACTGGGAGTCGGAGTCGAAGTCGGATTTTTTTTCCGACTCCGACTCCGAATGTCCAATTGGATCATTTTTTACATCACACTCCTGAATTGGGAATTCCTGTCGAAACTGTACAATTTCTTTTGAAACTTTTATTGAAACAGATATTTCGTGCTGTAAACCACGATTTCCATTGATTTTAACAGCAACCAAATTTCATGCCTTTACGTTAAGGAGTCGGGTTCGGAAATTTTGGAAACGTCAGAGTCGGATATTTTACCTCCGACTCCGCAACCCTGCTCAAAACGTTGCGGGTTACCACGCAATCAGCGACCGGTAGACATAGTGGGAGACTCTACAAGCAAATCAGTGATCGGAAGACAGTGGGAGACTCTCCCAGATTCTGATTGACCTAAACTTTACCCGACGCTCGTCGTAAATGCATCTCAGGTTATTGAATTGTGACTGCCAAGAAAAATTGACACTAAAATATTTAGTGTTATTAAACCTGCGTTTTGCTGCAATAGTTACAAAAATCTTTGCACGGGAGCACTTTAGAAAGTGAAAACCTTTTTTGCTTTCTTGCCAGTGCAATTAATGTGGCTCTGGTCAACATCCACCCTACACTTGCGCTCTCCTATTTGGGGACGTACCAAATAGAACTGAAACCTTGCTGAAGTGTTCCTGGATACCTTTTAATGAAATCGAAATTTGAGATTTTAATAACACTTTTGCAGGGTTAAGCAGGGTATTTTCTTGCCTAAGACATTTATACCCACAGGCTAAGTTGCACAATTGGTTGAGCACAAATCACCAAAGCTGGTAGGCTGGGTTCGATGCCCGGTCTCACCGAATACTTGAAAAACGGTACTTGTGACTTGTCCAGCCTCATGTGTTCGGCGTTATTGGGTGGGTCGGGTGCAAGGGTAAGCTTCACGCGTGGTGTTGCTATTGACTCGCCACCAGTGCAGCATTCACTGCAGAAGCAGCTGCTTGGCCTACGACGCAGAGTAAGCTGACATGGGCCCCGCAGACCATTCGTTACACTCCCGAAAGGAGTACATAAAAGCGAGTGTAACGAAACTTAACTGAACAATTATACCAAACTATTTTAACAGGAACATTTGTTAAATGGACTTATTTCTACTCTGGCGCGTAGCTGAACTCTATTCTGGTTTCTTGAAATAGCGTCAACTACAAAGCACTTCTACGGCTTGATTTTTGCAAAGGACCTTTCACGAACTAGACTTTCTTGCTATTTGGCGTTTTGCTTTCGATCGCAGGCAACAAACAGTTGTGTACTCATGTCAAAATTCATTAACGCATACCAACATTTCGTGTACTCATGCGTAGAAATTGCCTGAAGGTTGTGGATTGTCGCTTCGAAGTACGATATTCTGCACAGATAAAAGCAATGAAGTTTGGATGCAAAACCAGCTGCAAAATCGTATTTGCCGAATGAGCAAAGAAAATATTATTTTTGATTATTTACTCCGTATTTTTTGTAGACGAATAGCGTAATTAGGGAAACCAGCAACATGACTGAAATGAAAGGCAGACGTGGGAATTACATCGCTAAGAATGAATCCAAAAGCTGGCATTGTTTTTGTAGCTTGTTTTGAAGATCTTTGGCAGTAACATCTCGAAATTTCATCGCTTCGTTGCATTTCGCCAGAGCATCGTGTTTGATGCTGTCTTCTACTCTTTCATTGTCCACCACAACAGCTTTAGCATAGTTGTAGCAAACCCAGGGAAAAATGTTGGATCTATTTTGCGAGACTCCTTCGCATGATAGAGCTGTTCTGAAGTGGCCAATAGCAGTCTCATAATCACCAAGCGAGGCCTTGTATTTGCCGCAGTAGACCAGGCAATTGGGAGCTATGATCCAGCTGCTCATATAAGCGTCGGCGTACCCCCAAAGTTTTTCGTAGTGTGGATCAGTGTTTTGCTTAACAGTCAGAATGGCTTCGCTGTCGTGTTGACTGACTGCGACCAGTTTGTAGCTGAGGCGTACCATGCAGCGTAGGCTCAACATTTTGTGAAAATCAATTTCTGTCAACGGCCTTCTCAGAGAGTTTTCGTAAAATACAGTATCGCTTTGCTCATCGGTCCTTTCGAGGTTGTCAGAAGCCATTTTTATCCAATTCGCCAAAAGCTCTCTTCTGTCTTTTTTATCAATGCTTTGTCTGGAAAATTTGCTTAATCTGATATTGATCCGCTCAGCAGCAGCCCATCCACCGAGCGATAAGTTGATCCCAGTTTGTTCGGCGCAAAGCTGACAAATAGCATGAACCATGTCAGCGATCCAAATGGACTTCTCTCGATTGGCGTCTGTGCAGTCACTGCCTTGAAAGAGCCAAACCCTACTTAAGGACAAAAGCACCGCTACTAAACGATCCACAAAAAACACATTGCTATAACTCTGCATGTCCAAAAACAACTTTTCCCCTTCCAGAGCTCGAAACCTGCGTAGTTGGTCGGGATTGATTTGAAGGGTTTCTTTCGAACCTGAGCTCAGCCATTCGATGGTTTGTTGATTGGTGCAGTAATGCTTCAGGGTTTCTCTTTGTCCTGATTTGAAATGCATAACCGTGCAAAGATACTCATCCAACTGCTCTCCTATACTCCCCAGTTGTTTTCCAGCAGTTAGACAGGCTTTGAAAACGATGGGTGCAATCTCAGTAACAGGTGCATTCTGTTTGGACACCAAAACATCAAATTCAAAAGCATCCTTGCAAAACTTTGATATTTCTTTGGAAATTAGAGAAGCACTTTTAATGAGCTGTTCCGAAGCTGATGTAGAGTTCCAGAATTTTTTCGTATTTCCATATACCTCCTTCAAATGAATTTCTAAAAATCTGGCAACAAAGTCCCCAGAATGTAGCGAGTGGGATTCGAGATAGTCAAGAAGCGAAAAAAAGTGAGGAAACAAACTTTCCATGAAATTGTAGTCTGCCTGCGATTTGATATCTTTTGTTGCAAGTGCGGCAAGCGATATTAGAGCTTCTCGATAAACTTGTTTGCCGTCTGTCATAAACGTCTGCACTGCTAGAAACACCATTTGATGAAATGTAATTGACGTTTCGTGGTATTTCTTTCCTTGTACACTGCATATGTCTAAGCTCTTCAAACAATTNATGANCTTTCCAGATTCGCGTTGTTTCACATAAAACGTTTTTGATGATTGCGGCGNGTTTGAAGCTCGCTGTCGCATNATGACGTTGCCAATCACTGCTTGAGGAATGCAACCGTGGTGGAAAAATGAAAGGACTTTCATCGTTTCCAGCAATCCCTTTCCTTCCAGAAGCACGACTATAGCGTGGAACAATCTTTCAGCGTGNGGTCCTACTTCGTCTTTCACANATTTCTTGCTATATTGATGAAAATCAAGCGACTGCTCGTACTCATCATAGTAGTCTTCATAGCTTGTCGAAGACGTATCACATGTTGTTTTCACAACGGTTAACCCAAGTGGCGAACCACGCAACTTGTCTATTATTTTCAAGGCAGCTTCCTTCTCGGAAAGAGATGTGGTTTGTGAAATACCAAGCAAATCAAGAGCTTCATCAGTTGTAAAACCTCCAACTTTTACTTTCGTCCATGTCTGGTCCGAAGGAATATGGCCAATGTATTCAGAACGAGAAGTTACGCACAAATGGACGGGTTTGCTGGACTTTTTTTCCTGAAAAGAACCCACCAGTCCGTGAACAAGCTCAGCACTCTCTTCCGGGGGATCTTCAATGACGATGATAACCGGAATTGCAGCGCTTTCTAAAATATTTACAAATTTGTCCGTTCTTTGTTTGTTCAGCTGCTCACAGGCGAATTCACAGGCTGATGGACTACGGACAAGGTTGCANTGCAACATTTCTTTCAGCAAGCTTTTCAGAGATGCGACAATATCTTCGCTGCAATCACTGCATTCGATAAAATATTTCACGTACAACGCATCATCGCCGTTGAAAGGAAACTCTGCTGCAAGGTTGCGAACAATTGATGATTTTCCTGTTCCTGGAAACCCATGGATGTGAATGCTTGCCAAGTTTTCTTCTAATATTTTTTCCTTAATTTCTCGATACGTTTCGCGGGGTACGAATCTTTTAAAGAATTTTCGAGAATTTTGAATAGGCTGTTTGTTTCGTGCAGTATGTGATGAAGCGTCTGCGCAAGAGGTAGTTAGTTTATTTTTTTATCAACAAACCTAGAAAACAAAAGAAAACAGTCAAACTTACGTTGCCTTTGGTTTATCTGACTTGCTTGTGACCCAACGATTAAGGTTTCAACTGAAGAATTAATGATGTTGATGTTGAAACGTTTCGAACTTTCGCCTTTGAAATTATTTATTAATAATGAAACTTTTTAACACAATACTGACATTCTAACCCGGTTGGGTAGAATATACGAATTGCTTTGAATATAGCTGGCGACACAAAACAGCTTAAGTCTAATCGCGCTTTTCAAAACGTCAAAGTCATTACTTTAGCTATGAAATTGGGTGTTATTTTCTCAAATCTCCTCATAGGCAGGGTTGGATTTAGCTGATGCGAGGCCCTAGGCTGCCCCCGTCTTCCACTGTTACGAGGGAAAAATGGAAAAGCGTTAATCTAAATGTAAGGTCAATAAATAATTTTAAATCACACTGGAGTGCCCCACGATCACAGCGCTTGTTGCTGCCTTCGACGTAAAAGTGTGCCGTTCAATATACACGGAATTGTTGGGAATCGTACGTGGCTGGCGGGAACAAGATTATTAATTTTTACAGGCAAACCAACCGAAAACGCCACAGTTAATTATTTAAAAAGCACATGGCCTACGTTTTCTATAAGTTTCACATCTGTTTTTTCTTATCTGTCCTTAAAAAAAACAGCAAATACACTGCGCATATGTTAGGCGGAATAAAGACGTTAAAGCACAACATGATGCGCACGTTACCACTGCTGTAAAAATCTTACACACACAAGCAAAACACGTCAAGTAAAACACATCCAAACGGTTGCAACTGCTAGCTTCACGATTCGCGTGTTTGTTACTTTTTCAGAGTGCTAGGAATCGAAGGCAACAAAACCGTCGCGCAAAAGGATGTAAGGTTTAAACCAGAACCATCGCTAGAAAGTTTTGATACGGGGCTTTACTTTTGGACTTGAAATCCTGAAAATTTGGTCAAATATCCGATAATTTATAGTGTTTCACATTTAAATTTGAAGGGATGAATCCACCAACCATCAATGCTCCCCCGTGGAGACAGGACTGGGACTTCCCTTATGCTGTCATTATTGAAATAATTGCAAAACGCTACAATCATCGAATAAAGTAAGGCTAAACAGAGCCCAGTAAACAACTAAAAAGGTTTTGTCCTGACCTTCTTCATAACGTAATCATCTAGGAATTCATTACAATCTCTTTGCCTAATTTTGTCATTTTTAATGCACCGAATGCTTAGTGTGGGCAACCTTTCCTGGAGAGGGTACGCGACTTTTCGGTCTGGCCGTTTCCGTTTGGCTGATTCGGTTTGGCCGCTTCGGTCTGAGCCGTTTCGGTCTGAGCCGTTTCGGTCACGGGACTTTTCGGTCTCGAGACATTTCGGTCAGGCTATGAAATCTTGCAGAAATCTTATAGGTTCACTTTTTGATGCAAACGTACTTAAATCAACGAAAAGTTTTATTTAAAAAGTTTTATTTATTTAAAAAAAAAAACTAAAAACATGATACAAGATCCAACAGTTAATCAGCACGAACATATGATTTTCGTTATCGGCAGGAAGCAAATGAAATCATTATCGACATTTTGGAATTAAATAGAAATACTTCAAACTCATAAATACAATTCAGATTTAATCGCAACCATTAATCCTCAAAACGGAGTTGGTACAAAACTAGCTAGAGTTACATTTCGCCTGCCGAGATAATCATTTAAATAAACAAATGCAATCAGTTGTTTATGTACAGAAATGTCGTGACCGACATGTCCCCAGACCGAAACGGACAGACCGAATCGGCCAGACCGAAACGGCTCAGACCGAAACGGCCAGACCGAAAAGTCCTGTTCCGAAACCACTAATCT
>JGI24159J19872_10008743_pt1 | contig 13270 bp, 9 predicted proteins | sample Ectturendosymbi4_FD_19872 | JGI IMG/M metagenome (IMG submission 19872) | reverse complement strand
CACGCTGCCGGTACTTGCACATAAAAATTAAGGTAATATGCATTGTTTGCATCATATTTTTAACAAGTTCAAGTCTATTTTTAAACATACTGACAATATACGAGTAGACTAGCAGCAAATGAAATACAGGAAGTAACGTAAAAAAGCTAGTTAGATCTTTTCTGAAAAAACATTTTAATGTTTTCTTTTACTTTCACTTAAATGCACAAATTGAAACAGGTACATGATACTTTCAAGATCTTACAGTTTTCTTTTCATCCTAACCATTGCATTCATTGCAATATTTGACTACTAATGTAACATTCAAAATTTTACATTGATATCACAATGCGCCCATAAAACAATGAAGAGATTCCCAACCACAGCATCTTCAAAACCAAAAAAAGCCTTTTAGAAATCATGCATAAGCAGCCCTTGACATGTCAGCGATAGATTAGAGTGCTGACCTATGCCTAGTTAGTGCTTAATCTGCAAGCCATTATATTTCAAACAATTTGGTAAAGCCAAGCCCTACTCATCTACTGGCTACTGCATCTGCACATATTACGCCTGTGAAATTACTGTATTCTTGAATGGAAAATACAGTAATACAACATACATTTCTAAAATTTGACCAGAGTGAAAAAACCCAGATTTTCAACAAAAACCCCAGATAAAACAGAAAAACCCCAGATCTAGTGAAAAAACACAGCAGTGGCAACACTGTTCGCCATAAGCTGCATGTTTCTTTTGTTTACAAGTTTGCGTTCGAACTGACGCTCTGTTTTTGTCCATACAATTTCTCGCTGAATGCTGCTGGAAAATGAAACATCTCGGTTGAATTTGTATCTAGTTGGGATTCTAGTGTTTGTGATGATCCGTCGCTATACCAGGCCATTTCAAACACGTATGCAGCGTCCATTACACGAAGGATCTTTAACGGCGCCCGAGAAATTGTATGAATTTTTAATTTTATAATTTTTTCTACCCAACATGATTTTTGATTATTCATACAAGCCTCGCAAATGTGGCTCGTTGTTGTAACTTGTGATTATCTGCTTAAAACTGGTGTTGAGATTTACACGCTACGTTTTTAACTGGCTGCTGAAAACAACGGGCTTTGTCGTACTGTCTCTTATAATACTCTCGCGGGCATGTTGATGTGTTGTTTGCTTTGCATTGTATAAAGACTTAACTTGTATTTTGTTTTGCCGGCTGAGCCTGTTGTTGCTTGCGTCTGTTTTTAACTGTTGGTAAGAAAATGCATCCGGAAATGTCCTTGCGACGTTAAATGGTGCAAACAATAATCGCTGTCCCTTTTTTCCTTCACCAAGTGCGACGCGCTGCGTGACGAGCCTCGTTTTTTCACCCGGCGTGTTTTGTTGCAGGTGAAGAATGAGTCTAAAGCGCAGAAGCAGCCGTTGCAATCCAACGCATGATCGCTATGCGGTCAGACCCGTCCTTACTGGTACAGTCGTCATAGTACTCGTAATTGGTGACTTCGTTTCATGGGTTGGTCCGCCGCGTTGTCGGCCTTGCGGTTTCAGTGCACTTATGTGGTCCAAGGTTCGAATGGCTGCGATGACGCTATTTTTATCGTATAAAAAATCTACGCCGTTTGTTATTCAAGTGACAGCAGTAATTCGATTTGATATTAAAGTTGTGTCTTGCGCACCCAGAAGCACTTCTTCCACTTTTCCGAAATTTCACGACGACGAAGTTACGGAAATACTCACCGATGAACGGTAAAAGCTTAACGTCCACATTGGTCAACCATTTTAATGACCGGCCAACTGCGCTGATGTTCCTTCATGCACAGGTTAATGCGCGTCAGCGCATGAAAAGCGATAATGCAACAACCAATAAATTTAATAATATCATGTTGGACATTCTGAAAAACGATTGTTTTGATGGTTTTCAACGGATGATTAGAATAGTTGTTTTCGGAATCATTCAATGTAATTTAATTAAATTAATTGATTGTTGCTTGTTTATCTGGTGTGTATCCATCCTACGAATAAAGTAATTACCCTTCGTGAAACATGATGGAAGTTCTTTTTTTGTTTAGGACTTTCGCTTGAATCGAGTTTGCAGTGAAGCTTTCGTATGCACATTTTCCAAACGTTGTGGAATTCTGTAAATTCTATTTATTCCTCCGAACCATGTGACTAATCTATAGGACTCTTGCGTATGGTGATTGCCTGTGTCGAGTACGTTTTCTTGAACCCGCATTTAGTCAAGTGGTAATCGCATACTCAGCCACTTGCCGAACCATCAGCATTTTGAAACACATTAATTACTTGAGGTGTGGTTTTCAGCGTTCTGGGCTGTAGCAAAAAGCATTGCGACTCCCTAGTCTAACCGAGATCAAACTATTGACCTATCATATAGCTCAATGAACCACACAGAGTCACACGACAATTAAAAGCTCCAAGAGTCACACGACGTGTCAAATGGGAGATGTTAGGTAATTAACTAGATTCTGCGCAGACGCGACGCTCCTCGCCACGTCTCTGACGAAAAAGTTACAGCCTCGTTAAAACCCGGAAAGGTGATGATAGGAAAAGTAGATAACCCAACAGCGAACCTCAAAATCCTAACAAAAACCCTTAGCGGCGTTTTTTCTGGTTGCCGTCATTGATGCGCGCTCTGTGTTGGTCTTACTCATGCTGACTCGGTAAATGGCAAAGCAGCGTTCTGCGGTCCATAAAACTGTCATTGCCAGGTTGGTGGCATTGAAACCTGTTCTTTTGACCGTCAGTGTGGGACTTGTTCGCATTGTTCGAATACGCGCTCTTGGTGGACGCAACGCGTTGCCGCAGGCGGTGTGAAGCAAAACCTGTTGGTAAATGTCACTGCTACGTGGAGTATTTCTTGGTCGTTCGTACCTCACCTGTGCCAAAAGCGTCGCTTGAATAATGGTTTTGCTGTGTACACTTAATTTCAGCTGATGTTTCGTTGAAGTCTTGTCATAGGTTTAACTAATTTTCGTTTTTGCACTCCATGTTTCTCTGCGTTTCGTTTCAACCTTCTCAATTTGCAACTTCTTAAGATGGTTGTTCTGCTAAAACTACGACTTGAACCAATATTTCTACAAATATTTCTTTTGTTGGAAGAATCGAGCAAGGGGCTGCTCAGAATAGACATCTGAATTATATCAACACGTGTTCTTAGCACCGGTTTAGTTGCTGCTGTACCCAAAGCTTTCAATAACTACAAAAGCCTTACTATCACAATTATGTGGTCACTCTCAAGCGCACCTCCGGTCAAATAAGCAACTGAGTGTTAACTCCCTGAACAAATTAATGAAGCTGAGCGAGCAACAACTCTTGACTTCTCCGGACTTTTGGTCGTAACCAATCATTCGCTTTGTAAATAAATAACACCGCAGGTCGGCTTGCATGTTTATTATCACGGCAACTTCCTGACTAAAATACTGCGAATAACTCATTTCTATCTAATCATGGAGCGGGCTTTAATCTGCATGCAATGCCCAGTTTGAACATATTCTTAGGCCATACTCCGCATGTTTCACTTTTTATATCATGGAATGCTGAAACCAACAGTAAATTAATAAAATTGCCTTGCGTGATGTCATCTTGAAACGTACTGTACTGCCTTCTTTCGTTTGTTTTGGCGTCAAGTTGGTTACTGCTTCGTTTTGTCTGTCATTGTCATAATGTCATAAAGATGTGGATTATTGTTCGTGTCGATTCTGACGAGCAGACTAAGGGGGTGCAATAGGTTGTTAGTATTTTAGGTGGACACTCTAGCTGTATCTCTTCTTCCGATATATTGCTTGCAATCAGAATACGATGCATTTCTTGACATTGATCCAGCGCTGACCCAAGTAGCACGGATCACACCACAAATGCATGGAAAGAATTCGAAAATTCCGGATCACTTGCACCGAAAGTAACAGCCTGCTTAAAACTCTTCACCTACAGGTTCTGAAACTGGCCCTAATACCTGCAAAGTCGAACTTGTGAATGCGTTACGCAGTCTTCTTGGTTACATTCTGTGAAGGTTTCATCGCGGCCTACCGTACTTCAGTAAGCCGTGATGTTCACCCTCACTTGCTCTTTATGCAACGTGTTATTGATCAGCAAATTTCCAAATAATTTTTTTATCACGCGACAGGTTCACTTCAGGTCAAGTGCATGCCACTACGTACGTCAGTGATCCTCAACCTGTTTAGGCTTCCGGTACCCCGTAATGTTGCACCGAGATGCGGTGCCGCCTGCGCTTTGCAGCCAAGCACAAAAATTTAAAGTTGTTCGGGTGCTAGTTTCACATACAGCCTTTGTACACGATTTGGCAATGGTATACGGTACCTTAGCACAAGTTTTTTTTAATCGTATTGGAGATACTGAAACCCACAGGTTTGCCCCGTGTGTTCAGCCGACCCTTCGTTATTGGAAGACAATACATTTTATTGAGGCACAAAATGAATCATGCTTATACCGGATCCCCTGAAGCAACTCACCGAACCGAGGTTAAGAACCTGACAGGAAATGGCAATAACGTTTTGATGAGTCATGTAACCATCTCCATCCTTTTGGTTGTGGTTGAGGCCAAATTAGAATCATTCAAGTGAATTCTCGCCAATATGCGATGTGGCCAGCTTTTAACTTCTCCCCACTTTGCAAAATAGTGATGGCATAATCAGGGTGGAAAAAGGTAGTTAGCCTTTCTGCTTACAACATTTTAAAACGTTTAATAAACAGGAGTTCCTGAAGTCTCCATTTCGTTAAAAAAAATTTGCTCCTGACCAACCGATGTCGTGCTCGGGTGAACAAGTTATAGCAACGTTACTTGTTTTTTCTAAGATGTACTGCAATGCCAGTCCTTGCAGGTTACTTCATACACTAGACTAGACTGAATGCCCCTTTATGGGTTGTGCAGATTAACCGGTGTACAAATGCTTCAGAAATCCTACATTCTATGAGGGTTCAATGACTCTTTGTTGGTGTATGGTTTTTTTTGTTACTTGTATGGTTCAGACAAAGCTGCTGTAGCAGAAGTGCTCAAAGTTCATCAGAAGCGCTTGTTCATATTTGTTATGATCAGGAGTTTAAGTGATATTGCGTCGTAGCTTTCGCCCGTATCCCGGTCCATTAGGGAACAGTCCGCACATCACGCACATAAGCTAGAAAGGGTGTTTGTACACCATCCTGCAGAAAACAGGTGACCTCTGTTTCACTGCGCAGGTCTCCGCTTTACGCTGTACTCACTGTAGCAGTCTGACTCCTTGGTGAAGTTCGGCTTGGTTACCGTTGCTCAGCCTAAATTTAGCTTTGTGCTTACCTGCTAACATGTTCGTTTCATAAGCTGCGCATGTGGTCATTGTATCTATCTTTCAAGGTTTTTGCGGTGAAGCCATAATAAATCCTCGTTTCCGATCCGTAGTCCACAGCTGCTTCGTAGATGAACTGTACCCCCTGCATCTTACACCACTGGGATATTCTTCCTCCTGGAAACGATATCGTTGGGATTCAGTCATTTCGTTGCTGTTGAGATCTTCACTTTTTATCACAATTGTCACCTTTTTATCACAATTGTCACCGCCCACACAACTGTAGCTTAATATCAATGGGTCGTTGTTGAAACTTTGCGGGAGAATATTTTTACAAGGTTAAACGATTTTAATCTACCTTGATTGTCGCGTTCTTGTATCTGTAGCCACTTAAGGTTTTATCGTATATCTCCTTGCTTCTGTCAACTTACTTCGTACGTGTGACCTTGAAATCAACATGGTTAGCAAGATTTCGATCGTTGCTGTTGAGATTTTACTCGGCGTAGACGTAGAGTGACTTGATGCCTGGTTTCCTGAACGGATAAAACTTACTTGTGTTTATCTCCAAGGTCATGTCAAATAAGTCCATTTTCTCAATATTTATGTCTGTAGCAATTTTCAATCTTTTGTGTTTACAAACAGCCGATTCCATCGTCTTTGTATAGTCTAACTGCTTTCTAAACAACTCGACGAGGTCGTTCAAGATTGAAAGGCCTATTAGTTCGCTGACCTCCGCACCGTCAAAACTTACTCTGACACATAAACATAAACAGCGTCTCGCTGGATTGTTTTGATCTGTGAACCTCTGTCGTCAATGGGTTAAGATTGTCGCAAAACCAGACACTTTCTTCAAAGTTGTGGGGAATGTCAGTGAATCGCTTTGCAAATGCAACGGTGCTTTCTTGAGAATTATTTATGATTGATGGATGAAAGTCAAAAATGCCGAATTTCATAAATTTGCTGTTGATTGTTTTGTTTGATCAGAAATATCGATGGTTGGCGGTTTGGCCTTTTGTTGAATTATGTGGTATTTCTGGAGGTGCAGTTGATCTGATGGAGATAAGTTTTGCTGACCTTTCGGGTTTCATTTTTGGTGTGTTTGATGGAACGTCATTTGAGGTTGTTGCTGAAATCCTCTTTGTCATCTTCCATTGCAATACGTGTCACCTTTTCAGCCACAGTGTCTATTCTGTCTGCAATTTTTGGTGTTAGAGCAATATGGTCAGGTTAATGTGAACCAATTTCGTTTTTGTGCGGCTTTGTAATGTTTTCCACTAACAGCTTGTCAAACTGGGCCGTGCTCACGTTTTTTTTATGTTACCTGACGTTTGTGAACTGTTACCTGACGTTTGTGAAACGAAATTATGTTACCTGACGTTTGTGAATTGGGGATTATTACCACGTAATTTTTGAGTTGGTTTTTAACTGATGGTGGACTCAACCCCGCCTTACGTCGGGGTTATCAAACTAATTACGTCGGCTGCGTACGTCGGGGTTATCAAACTAATCCATCTCACACTGCATACGAAGCATTCATTCTGTCTTCACGATAAAACTCTTAGTAAATACTGTCTTGCTAGGTTCAGCAATCTTTTTCAAGGAATAAGAGAAGCTTCTCGTTTCCATTCCTTCCTAGATAAACTGGCTTTCAGTTTGCTCAGCTAGTAATAAATTATCCAGAAAATCTTGCGTTACTTTACGTTGCGCGTTTATTGGCGAAAGTTATTTTTCGGTGTCCCAGCGCCTTAGTTTTAATTTGTATGAAATTGTTTAACGTTTGCGCCAATAAACTCTCTCTCTCTGGAAAAATCCATTACGGGAGCACCACTGGAAAAAAACTTCCGACGCCCATGTGGGTCGCCGCGATTGTTTCTTGTTGCTGCAACGAGCATTCCGTGTGTGTACTCGCCTGTGCTTTTGTTCACACGTATCTCGGGCTGTGATTGCATGTTCTTGTGAATATTCGCTCCTGTTTCTCATTGCACCCACTTGTTTTGATTACTGGTGTGTTCGTAAATATTTTATGTAATTGTTATTTCATTTAAAAGCTACGAAAGGCGATCGGAAGATTTCATGTATGGATTTTATTTGAACGCCTAGCATTCCACATAATTGAGTTTGAAGATTACAAAAACAGGATAACATGGTGATTTGCACGTTTTGGATTGAGCTTACCTTGTTAGGAAGTGTCGGTGACAGTTACTGTTTGCTGCGCCATTTGCGTCACACTGACCTGCTGATGTCACGGAAGTTTATAAATTTCGCTCAAATTGAAGTTCTTTGATTGTCAGGCAAGGCCATGCAATGCAGAGTTCAATTCAACACTGGCTTTTGTACTCCTTTGGAGTATTACGAGTGGTCTGCAGCGCCCATCTCCGCTTGGTTGCACTGTGAACCATGCGGCTGCTTCTGCAGTGAATGCTGCACTGGCTGGAGTCAGTGGCAGCATCGCGCCTGAATCGTTTCCTTGTTCGCATCCATCAACGCCGAGCACGAGGCTGAAAAGTATCCGGTATGACCCGACCAGGAATCAAACCCAGCCTACCAGCTTTGGCTGCGCGTGCTCAGCTAACTGTAATACCACGTCCACTACTAGAGCTTGCTCTGAAAAGTGTGTTAAGAAACTGCAACGTGTGCTTAGCTGTGCTTACTGCTGTTTGTCGTAATCGCTTTGCAAAAATATCAATGAGTTGGCATGGTCCCTTTCGGTAGTACTTTGAAATGACTTAACAGGAAACTTTTCAAAGTTTTGAAGTGGAACAGTAGGAACCTCATATCTTTTGTTTTAATTTAACATGCCGCTTTAAGCCAGATATCAGCTTCGGTGCTTTTTGTTTGAATAATGTGTTGCTTTCGTTCGCCCTTGAAATGGCTGTGCTCAATACAAGTTATTCGTGGTGATAACGTGTGTGTTCTTGTGATAAGCTAATAATTGTGTAACACGTTTCTGGATTGTTCTGGCTAAGAGGCATGCAAAACAAGAGCTCATCCCTGATAAGTTCATTTCACGCATTTACTTTCCCCTTCACCTTGAAATCAGTGCTAGAATGTAAGAACCGCTGCAGTAATGCCAATATGTACTACCAAGGTGGCACCAGGAAAATGTGGCATCGCCAACACGTTGCGATGAACTGTCTTGAATAGCATCATGATTTTTAAAGAAAAAGCTTGTTACTGACAATATCACCACTTGAGAATCTTATTCCGCAATTCTGTATCACAGACAGGCCCGTTTGGACAAAGGCAAAGTAGGTGGTGTTTCCAGACCCGCGCTTCCTACCTAGAGCCTGCAAAGGTAACAGAAGCTTGGAACTAAATCACGAATTGAAAAGGTATGCGATGACAACGTAAGCATTGCAAACACTTTAAACGAGGGGTTGCGGATGGAGGCGTGCTCAAAGGTAACAAGGCGTTAATCTGGGGACTTGTGCAAAAGACATTGATTTGGTTTAACTATTCTTGGAGCATTCGTTAAAGGGCATCTGGTTCCCAGACTCATCTTAGGGTGGGATCGCTGTTTCAGTGGCGTAGCCAACCCAAAAGTTTGGAAAGGGCAAAATTTTTTATTTTAGGCCAGGGGTGGGGAACCTACTTAGTATCACGGGCCTCATAAATTGTGGCTTATCACTGGCGGTGGCGGGCCGCAAATAACAATTGATTTTATCCTAAAATTCTTCCTTTATCTTACTATGAGGGATGGATGCCTCTTATGGCACACTATCTCAGGGGATAGATGCTTCTGGCTTACTGTCTAAGTACCTCCTTACCATGGAGCTTCGTTTTGACGCGATCTTGTACTCTAAATTGGGTAACGAAAATTCTTATGCGGGCAATATCAAATGTTCACACGGGCCGCATTTGCCCCGACGGCCGCAGGTTCCTCACACCTGCTTTAGGCGATTAACACTATTTTGTTTGGGATAACGCCTCTCAAAGCGCAAAATTACTATATACTGTAATATGAAATTTGGTGGAGGGGCATGGCTCCGTAGGCCCCTTCTGGCTACGCCTATGCGCTGTTTGTGTCATTCATTGCAATGTCAGTTACAGTAGAATTTGCCTCATTCGTCACCTCAAGGGGATTGGAAAAAAAGTGACGATTTAGGCGAAGTGGCGAATTATGCAAACAGGTGAAAACTCTATCATAGCAGCTCGTATACATATTGTAGTAAAAAACAAGTTTATGAGGTTGTGGTTGTTTACTAAATTAAACTCTTTAAATCCTCTACTCTGTCTAGACTGCTCCATTTAATCTAATACCTTTTCGCACCTCGTGCATAAATTCGATAAAACAAATTGCGAGGTGCAACAATTCCCAGATAAAGGTCTTTAATGTGTTTGACTCCCCACACGTGTTGAACTACAGTAGCTGCTTAAACATCAAAAGCAAAACCGCAAATGACGTCTTAGTCGAGCAAAACGCTTCTCAGGGATAGAAAGAGGTGACGAATTAGACGATGGCGAATTATACGAACAGAAATCTACACACAAAAGATAGGAATTCTGCCGGGACCGACGAAAAAGTAACGAATTAAACGATAACAAATTAACAAATTCTACTGTATTTTGAAATATGGCAAATAATGCATAGGACTGTGATCATGTCTTCTTGGCGTAAGTGACATGACGCAAAAGCCAATATCTTGTATTGAACGCAAAATTAATAATCAGTTTTTCAAGTTTTGAGCAATTATTTATAAGACCCATTCAACTTTTAACCAGTTTTATCTCACTCTGTAACTATAGTCAAAAATCATTGAAAATGGAACTGCTGTTTATCGAAAGGAATCATTCCCCAGTTAAGAATCAGGCACTAAAATCTTACAGAGTATATATTGCGCCTACCAGGTAGGCATCATCTGCTCATATTCAAATAAAATGAAAGTGAACTACGGAAAAATTACCTTTAATGTTATAGATGCAGTGGCGTACGCAGAAAAATTTCTTGGGGGGGGTTGATTCAGTGGCATATGGTAGTCATTTATATTTGGTGTTCGCTGTTTGTGACGTCACAATTTGACGTCATATTCATGTGTTTGTTGGCATAATAGGCATATTCTTCTACACGCACTCCCCTTAGTTTTGTAAAAAATCAAGCCCTACACACTCTCCTTATAATAAAGTTTTTGTAAAATATCAAGCTCAAGCGGAATTTTAACCACAACCCCTCCCCCCCCTTGTGTACGCCCATGTATAGATGTAAAATTTGCTTTCCTTTCTCTGATGAGGTTACTTCTTGGCAGACTTTATGCCTTTATGCTTGTACAGAACGTCATTGCTAGGGCTATTTTTATGACCTAAAAATTTTGATAATATGACTTTATTTTTCAGAAAATGTGACTCTATATGACCAAACAAAAATGACTGACCTAGAAGGTATACAACTACTGTACAAAAAAGCATTACCAACGAAAATAGGCATGAGACGGTAGCTGTTGCAGTTGACTGCATCGCCTTGAAATACTGAGGCAAGCACAAGAGAAAGATGGCAATTCAGGGCATTAACTAACAGGAAAGCAACCAGCAGCAATAGAGATCTATCACTGACTTTACTCTACTACTACTAGGTTGCACTATCATTATATAGGGATAAGTGAACTATGATAATTCACTTGTGGTGACTATCACAGTGACTTGCTACTCATGGGCACCATCTAGCGGTGACCATTTATTTTCATGTGGTGCCATCTCCAGGCCGCCACATAGCCCCATGGTTTGTTGAAGCCCCACTAAAATAAACAGCTGAAAACATGAGCAAAACATATAGTATGGTTTGAAGTTCGAAGCAAATTGAAAGCTTGCATGAACATTGGTTTATTTCTTCGGGGAAGCAAGAACATGCATTTTTAGGCAGTGCATTACATTTCATCCAAATAACTTGGTTCACCTACGTCTTTGCCAACATATGCAGGGTGCCCAAGTGGGTTCAATTTGCAGGATGCAGCTTAGACCTATCGATGTAGTAGTTTCGTTGATATTTATAGATTGTTTCAATGGTTTCCTTATTGAATTAGGTTGAAAATATGCAAAATATGACTTTATGACCTACCATTGGAAAATATAACTTTTTATGACTTTATAACGTTTGATGTAGACTTCGTACGGGGGCGATTTTTTAAAATTCGTTTCATAGCTTCCTGAACCATAGAAAAAATATATGAATTTTATGACTTTAAATGGCCCTAGCCATTGTTATATATTGCACATGCTTTCCCTGAAAACAGCATGTTTGGGAAATTTGTACATTGAACAAAACTTGCTGGTTTAAGGAAACTTCAACAAGAAAAATTTTTTTCAAAATAACGCATTTCAGGAAACCGTAATTTTTAACACAAAATTAAAAGATTAAATGTAGAAAATCGTTTAACCGCATTACAAACAAAAAAGCAAATACTCTTATATTTATATGAAATGCAATTATGCTGGACGTTTCGAAACAACTGTTTTCATTCTCAGGAAGGTTCAACGAATGAAACGCTGAGCCTTCGACCACAAAAACGTCAGTGGTGCAGCATATCCAAAAAATGAGGTAATCAACGCATGCCGTACCATGGCATAGCCAGCCCAACATTTTTGGGGGGCCAAAAATCTAGGGGGCCAACATTTTAAATTTTAAGCGAGCAACAGTATTTTGTTTGGGATACTCTCAAAGCACAAAATGACTAGATATGCTAAAAACTTGGAGAGGCCATGGTCCCTGGGCCCTCCCTGGCTACACCTATGATGTCATACACATTTGCGGAAGCAAATGGCAACACTGGAGTCTTGGTGACTGATTTGACGCTGAAAAAACAATGGATGAAGTACTGAGTGTAACAACGTACGTGTTTTGCCACAGTGAGCGACAATTCCAAAACTTGCAATTGTTTTCAATCACTAGTGCTTCATTTTGATGAAGCAGCCGAGATGTCTTGACTTCTTACCGATGCTTGTCTACTAAAATTAGTTGAAATTCAAGGCCAAACAAGTCTACTTCCTGATTTTCCTCACTGATGCTTGTGTCCAGGTCCCGCGTTAGCAAGTGCGGGCCCGATTTTAAACACTTTTGCCGGGATCCCACGCAGTGGTGTGTAGAAATTATTGAGACCAGAAGGGAGGTACGAGTATAGTATCTGCAGAGAGGAGATGTATTGAATGCTGTGCTAGTGGATATCCAGAACAGAAAAGTTTGCAGTAGTAGCAAAGATTATTTTTTTCTAGGCCAGGAATAATAGCCATGGATTACCTTAGTACCGCATCACCATTTAATCCGACTCATGACACTTGGCTATGTGGCAGGATCATTTGTTAATCCATATTTTGAATTTTCATGCTCGCATGCCTCATCAGATGCACTTCCGACGAGGTTCACTCTTTGTCCGACGAGGTTCACTCAATCAACCCTTTCGAAACGACTTATATCAGGGTTTCTCAACCGTGGCCGTCGGCCCCTGTGGGAGCCACGGAGCGGTTCTCCGGGGGACACGAGCAGAGGCCTTTACTAAATAGCTCTGCCGCGATATTGCAAAACCCAAAACAAAGTTAGGTATTTTTATTGATGAGCAGGGGGGCACAAGTGTTGAGAGTCTTTGGAAGGGGGCCACAAACCATGAAAGGTTGAGAACCACTCAAGGACGCACGCAGGAATTTTTTAAGTGGGGGTTGCTGAAATTTTGAGAAAAATATTTTGCTCTCACTAAAATGCAGACTACCTTATTTAGTATAACATTTATGTCATGTATCCTATATCAATTTTAACACATCAACACTTTTCTTTACCAGGTCCAGCCGCGACGTCTGTTTTTCTTTGCCCGTTTTCCCCCGTTACCGTGATTTTACTAACCTGTTAAAGTACGATGCGTTGTAGTGTGGCATTTCTCTGCAAAATTTTGGCATTGTTTATGGAAGTTTGTAGCATGCTCAGTATCCCGAGATATTGTTTTTAAAAGCACTCTTATGTTATATAGTAGCATTACTTCATACCACTTCCAGCAAATTCTGGTGTCTCAGTCGGCT
>JGI24159J19872_10008742_pt1 | contig 13270 bp, 9 predicted proteins | sample Ectturendosymbi4_FD_19872 | JGI IMG/M metagenome (IMG submission 19872) | reverse complement strand
TTCAGACTGTCCAAATTCAGCAAAATAAGCTTTGCATTTAATATTTTCGTCCCTGTCCCTATGCAAGAAATGGTTTATTTAAAGGCTATACAAAAAAGCGCCCCAATGGGCGTTTCGGGGTGGCTTTAGGGAGGGCTTCAGCCCCCTTAGCCCCCCCGGATTCGCCTATGAAAATAGCGAAGTACTTATCACGTGTTTTACCTTCATTTGATCAATATTATGCAGTGGTCAAAGACACGTTCAGGTTCGTAGTGGAAATACAAGAAAGATGATCTGCAAGCCTTATCAAGTAATCGTTCGATGTCAAGAGCCTGGTATTGAATTTGATTTCATACTAAGCCTTATCACACAATCGTTATTCCATGCTGGACTTGCCCTGGTGATGACGCTAAACTGTACCGGTCGATCGGTCGTAGGGTTGCAGTTCGGGATTTCTACAGTTTTGGGAAAAGGGAATACCCGTTAGCAATCATTGATCCTAGATCAACTCTGGCCCGGAGTGGTGACGCCTGAGACGGATCCAACTCTGGCTCAAGTTGTCTTTTCCAGGAACAGACTGAGCTCGTCAGCTATGTAAGACAATCACTCTTAGACATGGCGAACCGATAAGCAGGTGGGAAATACTTCACTCTGGCAGGTCTTGCGGCTGAACCCGGCTCCAATACATTTTTATAGGGACTCTCTTGGACATGCATCGCACGGTCTACTGATTGCTGGGCACCTCATTCGACCATAAACCTTCGGAATGCCATCAAAGTGATTATCGACTCTCGTAAATGTCCCGCAAAACCCGCATTTCCCTGATGGGTGCACACAATAAGTGTATTAGGCAAGCGCAGATTAAAAACTTCTGAAATGTTCTTGCCAAACCGCCACCTTTCAATCGAATGCCAATTTCTGCAAGAAAATTGATGGTGAAGCAGTGGTTTCTCCTATTATTTCTCTGCTTGCTGACGTAAAAATGAAGTACTTTGTCGAGGTCTCGAAAAAAATCAACGATCAAAACAAGCCAATCTGGCGTTACGCAGATGATATTTTTTTTGCTCATGGCGACATGAACGTAACGGCGCACAGCAACTTATGTCCCAGGCGCCCAGCTTTGGTTAATGGCTTCAAGCTGTGTTCATACGGTGACTAGTAGTTAGTCATCTAATGTGTGCAGCTCTCTAGGTTCAAAGGGGGTTTGATTTACTTGATGCTGCCTTAAAGTCTTACATTAATTGACAGCGTCTGTACAGATACCGCGGTATTTCCTGCCAGCTACGGTTCCCGTGACTTCCTAGTGTAGGTCAGCAGTTTCTTGACCGTTTGTGACGGCTTGCGCAATTCCGTGCCGGGTTGACCTGCTTCCGTTCCCCTGTATATCGCCCTCGTGGCTGCCAAGTAGGTCGGCAACAGCCTGTGACGGTTTGCGCAATCTCGCGCCGAGAAACTGTTTTTCTATTTCGCTTCGCAAAACGTGCAGTAAAAACCACAGCCCAGACTAATTTCGAGTTAGTAACGTTTCGGCTCTCGTGTATAAACAGGCCCGTAACCAGCTTGGGACATCAGCAGGGGCAAAGAGTTTTCTGAGAAGGGGCCAATTTTTTTGAACTATGTCCAATAGTTTTAAAGAATTTCCAACACATTTTTCCAGGAGGGGCGAAGCCCCCCATGTCCCCCCTGGTTACGGGCCTGTGTATAAACCAAATTCTGCTACTGAGTCAGAGTATTTTCTGATCACCGAAAAGACCAAAGATCTGAGCTGTGGATTTCACACCAATTGGTATGTAATACATGTTTACAGTGTTCCTATTTCTCTTGAACGTCTGTAGCTCGCAGTGAGTCCAGTGCAAGTTTACTGCTGTGCCTTTTGGTTCGTGTTTATTTAACTGAGAACAGCCGCAGCAAAAATAATTTTTATTGTTAACTGCTGAACACATTCAAATCGCAGTCGCGCGCTTTCAAGCATTGTCCTGCCACAACGAGCCAATTGATAGTGCGGTTTGATGACTTAATGTTGCTGCGCTTGGTAGTTTTGCGATTGGAACGCCCGAGCGGCATGTGCGCAAAGCTTCGCACTGTGGCAGCAAGCAACAATAGAGATCACACGTTGCGATCACTCTATTGTTGCTTGTTCGCGCCACATATATGTAGTGTTGTTCTTCGCGCACATTCCGTTCGTGGTGAACCGCACATTCAACGCAACGCCGGAGGAGTGGTTGCAACAGTAGAATCGCTTAGTTGTTTCTATTGTATTCAAGAAACCGTATTTGACGATCAATCGCAGTTGAAATTTGATACCTGTTGGATTTTTTGACAACGAAGTTTGCCCTGATTGCCTTCTGCCCGTTTGCCATTGCTGCAGGGAACAAGAAACTACAGCTCCGTTGGTGCGCGGAATTCGTGAGGGTCAGGTTTAGGCGAAAGTTCGTCAGGCGCGCGTTTCTCCAATTTTGTGTGGACTAGCTCCCCACGGGTCGCATCTGAGGCTAGCTCTCGCAACAATGAATGCGCTGGGAATTTGTACAATGCCCTCAACAGTTTCCCTAAAGTCATCAGTTTCCCCACAGAGTTAGGGTGTGGCGATTCCTTTACTTACTTGGATGTCTTGCTAGACATCAGGCTGGAAATACTAACAACCAGTTATCGGAAACCAACACATTCTAAGCGCTCTACGCTCATTGGACAAGTTTCTATTTTCAACACCAAAAAAGAAATCTCGTGTTTGTAGTACTTCGCCGCGGTTATACCTTAAAAAACCCTGCAATTCATTGTGATTTCTTGTAATTTTAAAATATATTTGCTAACTGCGGGCACTCCCAAGCGTTGCTTGACCACTAATTCGGGTCATTTCTAAACAAGAACATGAATCCCCAGTCCCTCTATTGCAAAAATACTCTGTGACAGATAATATTGGCATGCGTCGGCCCAACCGCGGAAACAGTTCTTATAGATTTTCGTCGAGAAATGCAAAATTTGTAAACCGCTAATCGATCAGGCCTGATGTACGTAGTTTTTGTTCGCGCATGAAAAAAAGTTGAAAAATTAGTGCCCATACAAAGTAAAACAGTACCATCTTCGCCGTTTCAACGTGGTTTACAAATTAACTTGCTCCTGTTGATCTCTTTACATTGGCCAGGCTGACCAAAATGTACCAACATGATTCAACGAACACAAGTCAATCAGCGTTCCGATCGATCAACGAATTATGTAAATATTTGCTCGCCAGTCCTACGCATTGCTTCCATTTCAAGCAACCAGAAATATTGGGAAGCATCTGTCAAAATAAATATTTCTACTTTTTGAATCCTTTTTGCTACAGTTCACACAAAACGTATCTTAACGTGGATGGTTCATCAATTCTGTTGCCCTTCTTTAACACATATAATGACCTTTACCACATATATAACACGAACGCCTTTCAAACCACACTTTCGCTTTTCTGCCTTAGTGGCTTATTTCGCTTTTTCTGTCAAAGAATAAATTGAACATTTGAGAAATTCCACGCTTTCTGCAATTGTGATTTTACTGTTCACAGTAAAACTTTGCAGCAAATCTATGAATCATTTACATTTTGTCTAATTCAGCGTGGTCCGAACACTAGCACGCGGGCCGCATGCGGCCCGCGGACAGTTTTTGTGCGGCCCGCGAACGCTTCTGTGTGCCGTATATTACACTAAGTGATAATTACATTACATTAGCCACACACCCCTTGCAGGTCACAGTAGTACATCATTGAAGTCCGGGTCAATATGTAATTATTTGGGGGTAGCAATAACCTTCTTTCAATTTGTGACGTTACAATAGCTAACATCTAGGCTAGGCCAACGCCGCAGCACTCCGTGACCTCAATGCATGCGTTTATATTTATTTTTGTTTCAACCCAGTTAGATCAAAAGATGTGCATTGTGAAAACAATGAAGTAATTTTTAGTCAGAATAGCAACTAAACAAAAAATGAGTGTCAAAAGAGAAGTGTCAGAGGAAAACAGAAAGTTCAATTCTAACTGGGAAGAAAGGTATTTCTTCACCAATAACAATGACAAACCACAGTGCCTTCTAAGGTTGCAAATAATATCAATTCCGAGAGAAATGAGTTTTTATTTAAAGAGGCGTTACAGCACAATACACGAGAAAACATTCGGGAAATACCACGAAAATTCAAGGGAAGCAATTTTGAAATAATTGAAGGGTAACCAAGCCCGCAACCAGGAGGGCAACCGGGAATTTTCGCCCGCTTAAGAGACTTTGCACTGAAAATGTGCTCCCCCATATTCGTAAGTTGCGAAAGGGCTTTCTCAATTATGAAGCGATTGAAAAGCGACACACGAAATAGAATGGCTGACGAAACCACAGCGGACAATGATTTTATAACCAAAACCAAGAAAAATTATTTTGTTATTTTGTTGGTGTGTTGTGTATCTTTTTTTCTAGCAGAAAATCTCTATATTTTAAGTCGCAAACGAACAGAAAACTTAACATGTACCCTAGAATCAAAAGAATAATAATTCCGTTAGGCGTGCAGCAAAAATTAGGTTTATTAAAACAGCGAATGAGTCTTTTAATTGTAATGGAGTTCCTCTCTTTGCGGCTCGCAAATTTTTCTTCAAACCGTGGCCCTTCATGCTCGCAGTCTTGGACTACCCTGGTCGAAGTTGCTTATATTTCTGAGTGTTTCAAAGTTTTTGTTTTCAGCAACATATAATTCTCACAACATTCCAGACGAGGAGTAGAGTTTAAACAAGTATATTGTTTTGGGCTACAACTTGTTTTGAAAGCTTTTGTGTTGATAAAATTGTCGAGGTATGAATTAAACAACATAAAATGTACAACTACAAGTTTATCTACGGTTTTCGATTGTTTCAGTTGCAAAGCTCCCTCCAATTTGTTACAAATTCCTTGTTACGGCCTTGCGTCGTTTCCGCAAGATTTTCTTGACGTCACTGGTCAGCACCCTTGCTGGCACAACTATATGAAGCTACTGCTAGACCTAGAAAAGCTGGATGGCGCTAGGGTGAAAATAAGTCGTGTAATGACCGCGAAAAGATCAAGTTTTCGGCGGTCTGCCCTGCTGGAGCCGTTGTCAGTCGCTTGCTTGCCGATGGTACCAGGGTAGCTGCGTGCAATTGGAAATTCACGGTTGAAAAGTAGGAACCATGTAGAGCAGCCGTTAAATAACGTCGCGGAAAACAGAAACACTGTCTATTTTGATCTTCACTTCTTTTTCAGCGAACTTTTCGCAGAATATCAGGTGAATGACGCACCTTCTTTTGATTGGAGATACGCTCAAAACGCGTTGACCGTTGTTTGAAAGTTTCACCTTCTAAATTTCGCTGCGGTTGTTCCAGAAAAAATTTCGTTTCGCTTAAACAAGATTTGAAATTTTAAATCATTATCATATTGTCCAACTGCAAGTTTTAGTGTACTGCAGACACTGTGATGACTGCGGAATTTTGTATCTACCTGGTCAATATAATCAATTTTCACCAGACTCCTATGTTGCTGAGTGCTGACCCATAAAAAACGTTTTTGCGGTTGAGGAATTAACTGCATGCTACTACATCTAATGAATATCGCATGCTACTCTGGTTCAATGCTATCACAGAATCGCCTCACTGTGATGCAACTAAAAATCGCTTTCACTTTTATTGACAAATCTTTTTTTAAGCTGTGGTTACTAAACCTATTTCCAGTAGCGACATGGTTTCTGCTGTGGATGGCATCTGGTATTGATGTAGAGCTTACAAATGACGACAGTTCCTATATCAGCAGACGCGGCTGTGCGCGAAATGCAGACCAGTTGCTGCAAACGGATACATACGTAACGACATGTTTGTCTTCGAATCTTAAATGCGTTCCTTTCACCACAAACTCTAGTCGAGGAATATTGCCGGAACCCATGGCCTTAATTTAGGAGACGAGAATGCAGGGGATGTGGTCGCAGCCCCACACCTTACAAATTTACGAAAAATCGTGCAAAATTTGGTAGAAGCGGACAAAATTATCTTGTACATGTGACAGACCAAAATATTTATCACATAACAGACTTCTAAAATTTTTGAACATGTCTTCAATGATTTTTTAACAAATCACTGTCCATTGAAACGAAACCTTTCCCAGCAAAGAATCAGACACTACGATCTTACACAGTAAGTAATATTCCGCCTACTAGGCAAGCATCATCAGTTATCATTCAAACAAAATCTTTTAACAGAAGACAATTGACCGACCCCAGAGATGCTTATAGGCTTCAGTTTTTGAAAACGAATCTTCAATCTTTGTGGCAAAAATACTTTTTCGAGTCAGCAAATAGAACACCGATGCAGTGAAGGTATGAAACAAAATTAGGCAAAAGCAAAAATTTGATAAAATGAACAAACAGAAAAGGCAAACACACTCAGTCTTCTCAAAAATTTCAAATGCTGAGCGTGGTATGTTCGGCGACAAAAAGTTATGATTGCTTTTCCGCGGTGCCGCATACCTTGTCGAGGGGTGCAATACGCCCCAGTGGGTTGCAATGAACTGAACCAGTGTTCTTCAACCTATGTTGTTATGGTGCACTCTAAGATGTTTTGACGAACTCATGCACCCTATTTACTTGAAAGGTAAACCGAGCTGAAAAGCGATATGAAAATCATCATGCAGAGACTATTACACTACAATATTTCATAAAACACACAACAAAATGGAGAAAATAATATTTAACGGCTTTTTGGCTGTTGCATGTTGTTAACCAACATCTCTAACCGAGGAATTATCTCCTTTTCAATTGCTCCCCTCATCAGTGGATCAATGTGTGTGTGATAGTGGTGCACCCCACGCATATTTTGGTACACCCTATACCGTGCACACCGGTTGAACTATAAATTGCTTACTTCCCGTGTCTGGCGTGTACAGCACCGAACGTCTTGTTTCCTAATGTTTAGCTTGCAGTTGCAGCATGTACTTTGTTTTTAAATAAGAAACTTGACACACAAAGGTGCGCTTTTTTGATTTACCGGAAAGATCTCGAAATCACCGTTAAGACGTTTTCGTGTTTTTGTTGTTTATCAACCACCAGCACTTCGTAAGTTATGACCAAAAGGAGTGATGTTGAGCTTAATAAATCCGTCACTTGGCTCTCAAAATCATAAAGACAAGATTACCCCGTTCCAATGGGTAATGTTTTGGTTAGTTGGGCTACTTCCTTGTTTTCCAAGCCAGAAAAGTGTTTCAAAATGCGAACTTGCAAGCGTGCTACCAATTGACAATTGACAGAAACAAACAAAAAAACAGAAAAATGCATTTTTTAAAAATATTTCAAAAGAAAGCACATAAAAATCCCCGATCAAAGATGACTTGGTTGTCTCTCCATTGTGGGTCATGTACCCCTAGTGCATTCTAGTAACAGGTACGGATCCCTAAAGGAGAAAAGTTGCAATAAATATTCGAATTTGGGTTTCAACCATCTTAGCAGGCCCGTAGCCAGGTTTTGAGGTTTGGAGGGGAAAAATACATGTTTAGGGGGTCACGATTTTTGGTTTTATTATATTTTAAAAGCAAATTTTTCTGGGAACAAGAAAATTTTGGGGGGCCCTGCCCCCGAATGCCCTCCCGTGGCTACGGGCCTGCATCTTAGCAGTAGTCGCAATGTCTGCAAAGCCTATCAACCATTGAATTACATTCACGGGCCCCTTCAACCAAGTTCACCTTCGACTCTCACAGACTCCAGGTAAAGAACCCTGCACTAAAGTGTTACGGCATGACAAGAATGCTGAAACGAAGTTCTTTCTCTGCACAAGAAATCGTCAAAAGCCTCAAAGCTCCGAGTTGCACGCTTATTTCAGGAATTCGTGATTGATCTTGCACACCTGTCTTGATAATACTTTTTGTGATGGTCGATTGTCACCGATTGGCTGACACCAACCTACTGTATTTAATGTGGCGCAAGGCTGCTTTTTCTATTTTGTTTCGATCTCTGCAGTATTTTGCAGGCACAGTCGACTTCAGGTCAGGTCATACTGGAAACTTATGGAACTGTATTTGCTGCCTTTCCAGCCTTGTTCTGGTTGATGGGCGCAGCATGCATTACTTTGTCGTCCAACTGCTGTTTCGTTAAGCGGGTTACTTTTGGAAAGCACGTGCAATGAAACGGCTAATAGGTCTGGCATGTAATATGAAGACTTCATGAAGTGTTTTTTACAGTGAATTTGGGCCTACAGTACACCCAAATGAAATACAAGCACATCGTTTTGCACGACTAACAAGATTTACAAGTGCTATACCGCATTGATAAAGATGATTTGATTCTTGTGTCTCCTCGACCAGTTCGAAAGCCTTAAAGTATTTGGCTGGTGTCGGGTCTAGCAAGAAACTACGAGAAAAGCAGTATGTGCAATATGGCTTGCTACCATTCGGTTCTATGCTGTCGAGAACCCGTTACCGTATCCTCGTCATTCAAAGAAGCGAGTCTGTACCGAATATGTCAAAAAAGCCGCTTACTTGATTTCAACCTAATCTTCAGACAAATTTTCAAGTTACCTGAAGTATTGGCGATTGATCCGGACATATGCCTTCTCGCAGCAATGACCAATACGGCTTCGTGGCTAAACGAGGTGCAGGAGCAAAGGTGTAGCAAATCTGCAAAGTATTTTTATTTGAGTTTTCAATCTAGATTCTAGAAAATGTAGTTTAAAATTGAAATTGAAAATTTGCAATGCATTTAAGATTTATCTGGTTCTTTAATGAAACGATTTGCCTGAAAAGCTGCTTTGACCTTAGAGTTTAAGATCCGTGTTTCTGAGTTGATCATAGTCAAAAATGTCCGAAGCATGGCGTTTTCTGCGTTTTCCACGACCGACTTCAATCTTACTGTGTCAGGATGAATTGTGACCCAGCGTCACAATATGTAATAATTTATTGGAGTTTGTTAAACTTTTGTTCTTAAAAGTCATGCAATTATGCAAACTAATCTGTGCAGCGCGGACTTTGACATATTCTTTTGAGCGCTACGAACTTGTGCGAACCACAGCGAAAGCTTGGTGACATGAAGAAATTGCGCTTGACGAATGATCTGTGACGTAAAACTTTCCGGCAAACCTACCTGCATCGCAGCTGTGCCGAACATTAAAAACACTTGCTATGTACGTTATGCCCCTCTTCCAGTAACGTACGTTTCGAATAAGGGACTCTCTGCAGATGCTCAGCCTTCGAATCGCCGTACTTTTTATTCAGGCATCAATTTGATTTTCAACTGACAAGTGATTAAAAGAGAAAGTTCTGACCGGTGGTAATATTTCGCGAGGCCGTTTGGCCTTGCGCTATTGACGTTATGAAGTTCAGTGGCTCATTCGCTGCAGCAAAAGTACAGCTTTGCGACTTATAACAAGGACAATAAAGCACGATGCAAGAAAAATGTCTTATTCAATTTCAGTATGTGTGAATAGAAAACTCCTTAGAATGAAGTCGACGAAAAAATAGAAAATAATCAAACTTTGAAAAGAACAGTTTTTTCTCATTAATATGTTCGGACCCTAGCTCCGGGGTCTGCAGCATAAGATGCAACCTTTATGTATGCAGCATTCAACATAAACGTTTGCGAGCTTTGCTAGTTGTTCGTCTCACGATCTTCCCTGTTAGAGGCTGAATTCAAAACTGATACACGGCGTGTTGCTGTCTCAAACAGAGCCACCTTTTATGTTCAGAATTGTTTGAAATGTGCTGAAGCAAGAGACGAACTTACAGCTAACAACAGAAACGCTTAACATTAAAACTAGTCAGTTACGCAAGTAACAGCCCAGCCGCGGTGGTCAGCAGTTCTTATCTCAGCAGGCCACAGAAACAGACGCCGACAAATGTTTGCCTGACTCACCGCTGCGTTGCTCAAAGGAAGCCGTTCCTTTAAGTGCCATCAGCTTTGCTTTTCGGCTTCCGTGGGGCCAGCACTATGGTCAGGTGTGTGTTTGAAACTGCAGTTCGCGTCATTTCTCTTATTCTTGCTTTGGTTATTCACCATTTCACTCGTAACTTTTGCTTGCAGTTTTCAGGATTGGGGATGCGTAAATTACGTGAAATCAATTTCCTGTTAAAATCATTTGCTGATCGATTCGACTGAGTCGCGTTGGTGAAGCACTGCAGTCTTTTAACGCTTAGTAAAGTCTTCTCTTGATCTGTTGCTTTACTCGATCTTTCAAGTTGTGTTCACATTTGTTGAAGTCAAAACACCACCAATATATTTATACGGTGCAAAAAGTCTAACAACGAATGGTTGTGCACTTTGATGCTGTCAGGTTGTTTATATTCGTCCTCATTCGTTGAACACTTCAACTGCATTTTACTTTGTGACTGAGTGCCCAGACGTTACAGTGTTAGTTTGAGGACGTGTACAGGCCACAACTCATTCGTACTTCACCTGGCCTTGGCCAGAGTTTGACTCTGTTTCTTACCATACGAATTTCGTGCCATGCCCTGGATGTGGTGTTGCACCTAGTGTTACGAGTTACCGAACAACTGTGTTAAGAAAGTGCCTGTAATGTACCTTTGTACGAAGTGGTATGAGTTAGCGAACACTTGTGTCTGTAATCCTGTAGTCCTAACCCCAACGCCGTTACAAAACCTTCGTGTGTGTTATTATCACTATGCCTTGTGTAGACAGTGTGTGCTTGTGCTCTGTGGACTTCGTGTCTGGTATTAAGATTAAAATAAAAATAAAATCGACGCAACGTCACTGAATGCTGGATAAATAGCAGCTGAAATGAAATATTTCGTTTTTTCGGAGGCCTGCTGGCTTCATAGCAATGTTACTAGTAAACCCATTAGGATTAACTGAAATTGATAAACATTTTTCTAAAAATTTACGTTAGCGTCTTGGCCATATTGTGAATCAATGATAAGGAGTGTTCTTTGACATTTTTTGTCGGTTTCTTGTAATATCTTTCACTGATGTTCAATGGACACAAAATCATTATATTTCAACACTTTCCCACTTTATAGAGATTTTATTTTGAGATGCAGAAATGTCGTTTAAAACAGTAACAGAAAATGCGGCTTTTGTATATGATGCAGTACATAGAAACGGGGCATAGGTGCTATCACTTGTCACATATATCACCGAGGTTTGCAAAATTCGCTTGCTTTCCACTGTGCCGATCATTCCATAGCTCACATCAACTGAATGTTGTACATATTCTGCCGAAAAACATATTTGCAAAAATCAATTGATATTGAATAACTTTCTGATTTGCCAGTGAGTTCAACATTCAAATAGATTCCGTTGTGATTTGCCCATGAGTTTCACATTTAAATAGATCCCATAAATGCCATTCTGTGTATACCTTGACCTTCCGCAAACAATCATTATCAAACCATGTGAAATGGTATTTTGAAATCGAAAAAAACGATAATCATGAGCTGAAACAGGAAGAAGCTGTATGAAAAGTCGCAATCACTATTTATACGTACTGTTTTGATGACACAGAAAACGAACACGCGAATTAAACCTGCAGGAAAAGCACACAAGCACATTCCTTGCATGGTTTTAGGTTAACATTTTTGCTTCTCTGGTGCACAGTTCATAGTTTCAGAAGAAAGCAGTTGCATAAAAGGAAGACGAAAGCTAATAAATCACATATCAGCAAGTAGCCTAATTTCTTGTAAAATTTCGAACAAAACTTACGTGGTAGCTGGTCAGCATCAGCGCTGCTGCCATGACGAACAAAACAGCTTTGGACAGCTGCAATCGACACCATTTGAAGCGAAGATTACTTGACATATCTTAAGTGCTGCTAGAATCGATTTCACGAATCCAGTCACGCCGAACCTTAGCAAGCCGCATATCAAAGAAAGATTTCTCTGCTATTTCTTCTTCACCAACAAATTTAACGGGATGCTAAAGTGTTACACTTCCTAAAGATTACTGAAAGTCAGCAATTTTTACTCCAAACGGTCCAGCAATTCCAGGCCTGCGCTCAGTTCAAATGCCACTTGCTCTTTGACAGTCAGCCAGATTTCCAGGACAGCCGAGACACGTTGGTGACGTTGTAATGCCGATCCGCATGACTTAGTGCGTTCATGGAGCAAGGAATGCGAGAAAACCCTTGCTGTATTGGTGCCAGTGCAGCGTTGCCATAGCTGAAGAGGCAATATTCCTGATAGTCTTAATGGCTACTTTTCGCGACAGCAAACAAGCGCTATACGGCAAGGCCTAGCTCTGATTCACGTAAAATTATTGTGGATGCTAGAAGCAGCCAGAGAAACAAAAGCATCTTAACAGCACATGCACATTGTTTCAACTTAAACGTAATTTACTAGTTGTCAAAAACTCGTGAAACTTTCCTGCATGCACAAGTGCTTGTGAAATCTCGATGATACGAAGCGCGATGTGCGGTATGCTTATTGCAGCTAAGCTAATATTGCAGTTGAGCAAGAAGTCATCGTGTCAGTCATTACAATGGTGCTTTATATATTTACACGCTTGTGATGTACACCAACACACGTTCAGTCGAAGCCGAGTAGTGACTTTCCTCTAAAACCCCGACTTCCGAAGCAAGCTTTCCACGAAACTTTCGCGCATATAAGAAGTGGGTCATGTTGTGGTCCAATTCTTGAACGACTAATTGACGTATGCAGCTGATAAACGTAAACGCTAGAACAGTGGTTCTTAACCTTTTTTCTATCACGCCTCCCCAGGCAATTGTTCTTTGTTTCAAGCCCCGCTGACTTTAAATAAACCGTGTAGCCTAAACAAATGTATTTATTGGTAAATTTATTGATAAAACTTTCCATGTTGTAGGGCGCGTAAAGGTTCGCGCCCTCCTGGAAATTTATAAATTTGTTGACGTCTCCCCCGGTTAAGAACCACTGGGCCAGAGCCTCTCATCGCGTTAAATATATGGATTTTTGGGTGTACAGACATTTAATCACCCCTCATTTCACCACGAGACAATTTATCACTGACAATTACGCTGACAATTAAAAACACAGATATTTAATCCCTTGTCCCCTACACTCATGGGCGTCCGCAGGGGGGGAAAAACGGGCATTTGGCCCCCCTGGAAATTGGGACTAACAAGCAAGCATTTCTGGAAAACGTGAAATCAGGAATTTAATTATGTTTGTTTGGATTAATTCTTGCAATGGCAGTTCGTTTGGCGATATGACACTCACACTGCACAAGAGTCACGTTCACTGTTTTGGTAACATGCAGTTGTGAGCAGGGCCGGATTAAGGGGGGGGCAACGGGGGCAATTGCCCCGGGCCCCCCGCTGCAAGGGGGCCCCCCGTGATGAAATTTATTTGTTTCAAATAAAATA
>JGI24159J19872_10008738_pt1 | contig 13272 bp, 10 predicted proteins | sample Ectturendosymbi4_FD_19872 | JGI IMG/M metagenome (IMG submission 19872) | reverse complement strand
ACTTTTGTGTTTCGAACTTGCTTCTACTCCAAGCACTAGCATGCCGCACGTGAGGTAGACCACATTTCTGCGTGCTTCGTTTCATCATCGCGAACATAATACTTTTTTATCATCTATTTTCTTTATAAATCCAAAAATGCAACAATTTTTCAACTCCTTTACAAAATAGCGTTCATGATTTAGTTATCTGTCACAATTTTTCAAGCACGACTAGTAACATGCAGTGAAAATTATCATTTCTGCCTGTGGTTTCCCCCAAGGAAACACCTGTGACGCAAGCAAGACAATGGAAAGACAAGGACAAACTTTATGCATACGTGCGGATATTCATAACATGTTCGAGGGTGTATCCATGGCCCACTTCGGCCTACTCAAGAGATCTAAGTAGGCCGTGTTGTATCTAACAAACACCGTGCTGTTAAGTCCACAGCAAAACAGCTCCAATATTATTGACTCAGTAAAACCCACTATCTACGAAGATACAGCGAACGTATTTGTAAATGGAGAATATTGGCACAACTTTTAACAAATTCTTATATGACCGGGTGGCATGTTATCGAATTCTCTACCAGTACGACGTAAATTTTCCGTTGCTCTGATATCTTACTTTTAACGCCGTCGCTGTCCAAAATCGACTTCCGCCACAAAACGCTTTGTTTCTTTGGTAAGGTTTTTACTTTGCTATTTCTGCCTCCAAGCACCGCGCGAGTACCAGGTTCTTCCGACGACACATACAGTTGTCGCTCGTGTACAGCCCTGTTCACGGACTGCGATCTGTGAAAAAACATTTTAAACTAGGATTGTCACACGCCGCGTAACATCACATTTAAGGAAGGGCCGTCGATATGAAAATGACGGTGTTAAATAAACATGACGAAGCATGAATAGTAGTTTACGTAAGCGAGAGCGTCGTATTAACAGCATCTAGTCTAGAATGAACCAATGAAGAAGATTTTGGACTTGATCTGGTAACGCTTATTTCTAAACAGGTAATTGTGAAACAGCAATGAACTGTTGCATAGGACTGAACAGCAGGGCGGAATTCGCCGTACAACAATATTTCACGTCTAGATTGGACAAAATTTGGAAGAATCTAGTGGGATTGGCGGTATAGTTTATGAGAGATGCTCATTGGTATCACGACGGTAGTAGTTCAACATCGACCTAATATATTTGCCATAAAAAGCGAATGATAAGCAGCAAGGGAAAAATCGCAATACGCCAAGCGTTAGCCAACAAGCAACAATACAACAGAAAAAAACCTTGCCTTTTTTATTTGAGAAAACACATCAAGTTTTACATGCTGAAGCCTGGATGCATGCGTACATGGCGAATTCGACTAAGATATAGTTTTAGACAAACCACGATTCTTAAGATAAATCATAGTTTAAACCATCACATATAGTTTTAACACACCAAAACCTGGCATGTGCAAACTATGGTGTTTATGTGGCGACTTGTGTGATACGCAATCAACAGTATGTTGGCCAAACAGTAAACAAATTTTCCACGAGATGGTCAACGCACCGATGTACTGTGAACAAACCACGTAAGAGCGATGACCAGTGTTTCCTCTTAGGTGTGCGACTGCGCAGTACCACCAGGCCATTTGCGCAGTGAAATCTCATTTTCGCGCACTTGCAACATTCCAAATTTAAAAGTAAAAAATCATTAGCATTTTTTGGATAGAAGCAAAATGCTTCTGAGTATATCAAATAGTGTTTTCACCACTAGCGTACATTTTATTTTATTCAAGCAGGTTCCACATGTCTGTTTGGCCGTCCCTCTTTCTAAGTATCCGCATACAGTTGATATAATGCATAGCCGCCATATAGCTAACAAATATTTTAAATTCCATGTACACGACCGCATACATTTTTATCGAGGCCGCATTTGTGCACCCCTGGTCTACATGGTTGCGCAGTAGCATTTCTGAAAGCGTTATAGCTGATTTGCCCTAAAGGTTTTCGAAGCGTGATGGTGTAGGACAGTGTTTCCCAATCTTTTTTGGCTTGCGCCCCCTTTTCTGACAAACAAATTTATATCGCCCCCCTACCATGCTTAGCACCCATATCAACACAATTCCTTCCAACTGCAACATGTGCTGAACCGCGTTAAGCGCTAACAGCACGGGTGGTGAAGTGGTCATTAAAAGCCTCGTTGTACCCAGAAATATGCGCAAGTTACTACAGTTCAAATTCTTAATCAACCCGAAACCGCAAAAGAGGACATGAGAAAAATCGATGATTGCAATAAAAATCAAGCGAAACTTTTCTCTTATTTTTAAACAAACAGCGTGATTAGCAATCGCAAGCGTGACTATTCAGACCACGCGAGATGTTGCTCGAAAGAACGCTTCGTGACTTGAGTATGCCTCGAAGATGTACTTTTGTGTTTCGAACTTGCTTCTACTCCAAGCACTAGCATGCCGCACGTGAGGTAGACCACATTTCTGCGTGCTTCGTTTCATCATCGCGAACATAATATTTTTTTATCATCTATTTTCTTTATAAATCCAAAAATGCAACAATTTTTCAACTCCTTTGCAAAGTAGCGTTCATGATTTAGTTATTTGTCACAATTTTTCAAGCACGACTAGTAACATGCAGTGAAAATTATCATTTCTGCCTGTGGTTTCCCCCAAACGAATTTCTATCGCCCCCCTACCATGCTTAGCACACATATCAACACAATTTTTAGTGCATTTCATTGTAAAACTTAATTTAGCAAAACGCTAAGATTTTGTTTACAAATTACATGCATACATGTTTGTTGATCATACTGTTTTTTATGACATTTGGTCACACAAAGTTAGTAAGACAACAAATGTAATTATTAACTGGGTCTGCTATCGCCCCCCAACCGCCCATTTCTGCTTCACCGCCCCCCTAGAGTTTCTCACCGCCCCCAAGGGGGCAGTACCGCCCACAAAAATAATTTCTAGCTACGTTTGTAGAGACTTGTTCACTCGCTGGCCGAGCACTTTTAAACACCGGTGAAAAACTATAAATAAACTTAAACGGTGATTATATCAAAATTCCCAGAAAGCATCGCGGGCCGCACAAAATAACCTCACGGGTCACATACGGCCCGCGTGTTTGAGACCTCTGATGTAATGAAACCCTGCTCAGGTGTAATTTGCCCATCTAGGGCAACCGTACCAAACACGTAATGTGGGTATACGTAAAACCACCGTTTTAAGCTGATTCTTCCAATAGTTAATTTTTCTGTGTGGTCTGTCCAGCAGTCCTCTCGAAATCTGCATAAGCTTTGTATACCGTGTTTATTCGATTGTAAGTCGCCCATGAACACAGGTTACCCAAGCCCTGAGATATTTTTGCGTATTGGCACGTTTCGCGTTTTTGGCAACCTTGGCAATGATGTTTACACGACTACTACTGCCTTCTGTTCATCATAAGCCCTCCTGTGAAAAAAAGAGAATGCGAAACGAGACTTAGGTCAACAAAACGTAGCCAAGGAAAGACTGAGCGTCATCTAGACCTTTCGATACGGTAAAGAAAAAAAATGTATGCCGCCCTTGATCTTAAGCCGCTCGAAATCATGATAAAAAACTTCAGAAGCCGCTGCTTACAATCGAATAAATACCGTATTTCAAATAAGGGGGGGGGGTACTTATCCAGTATGGGTTAAGTACACCTGGTGTTTTGCAAACAGAAGCTGTGCGAATACCAAATATGCCTATCGTGGGCAAAGAAGGTTTGACATGTTGATGTGGTGCCAAGTACATTGGTTTCGGCATATGAATGAAAATGATGCGAGCACAAGCAGATTCGACTCGCGTGACTCATGTTCAACCTCTGTGCGTGGCTGCCAAGAGGTAGAAACCTCACTGTTCAGAAATATCCCTTGGAAGGAAGTACACAGACGTTTGCAGGCAAAGCTCGTGATGTTCTATTTGTACAGGAAATGTGTTAAGTTGTTTTCTTTGAGCACCTCGGAATTTTGTAAAACGTCAGAGTATTGCATTTTCGCTGCCTTTTCCAAAGATTTTTAAATGCACAGGCGTGGGCTAGAGTTTCAATTCTTGAAAAAAAAGGGAAATGTCTGGCTGTGACCAAAGCCACATTGCTGATTCTGATGACCTGCCTCTAGCGTTGGTGTTCGAAGAAGGTTTACCACTTGCGAGACTTTTGCAGTTTATGGTGCACAAGCCGGTAGCAAATTTCAACGCTATTATACGAAAGAAGTTTGTCTGCCAGAGTTGTGCGTCCAAGTACTTTGCCCAGTTACGCTTGTTAGACGTAAAGTCAACAGCACATTAGTCTGTCAAAACAAACCCTGTTGTGACCTAGTAAAACGTGCATTAACTCAGAACAAGCCTTGTTGACTCCACATGTGTGAAATCACCTTGTTTTTACCCTTTTTGATCGATACTGTGCCTCACATTGTCAGGTATTGTCGTGAAAGAATTTGCCGAGTTTGGGCGAATAGACCTCGTGTGCAAAAACTTACAAACCCTGTTGTCACCTAGAAAGTGTGTGTTTACTCAAAACAAGAGTTGACTCCGCTACACGTGTGAAATCACGTTGTTTTTACCTTTTTGTTATCGATACTGCGCCGCAGATTGTCAGGTATTGTAAAAGAATTTGCCCAATTTAGGCGAATAGACCTTGTGTGCAAGCTCTCACAAAAATATCCTAAAAATAACAAATTTGTGTGTCTCAGCCTAATTTACCTGTTTTGCATGTGCTTCCGCCAGCTTCGAACACATCAAAACATGAGTCTTGTACACACCGCCAAAAAATGCTACTCGCGGAATTTCGGGGTTTTTCGTGTCGTTTCGACAAGTACCACCCGTGTTTTTTTGGGAGGAATGTGTTTAGTTTTCAAATAAAATTTTTTCGACATGAAAAACGTTACTTTTTTAGGGTGAGATCAGCTTGGGAATAGGTTCCGAGTTGTTGAAAAAATAGCCTGTGACTTGAAACGTTTGCGTAAGCCTTGGTTATGGTGGGAAAAAATATTGAGCACCCACAACCGATTTTTTGTTAGCCGTTTACCTCAAAATTTGATGTTAGAATGTCTTCACTTCTCTCCGACTACCGGGTCCCTGAGTGACGATGAGTGAATGAAATTATATTTGGGGTGCTGTTAAAGTGTTTTGCTCCTCAATGTGTTGATTGTGTACTAACACCTACTCTGTAATGCGCTATAACATAAACATTTTTGTGCTCTTGTATTATGCGATTGTCCTTGTGATGAGCTACCTCTAAAAATTCAGCAATAAACCTGGACAAAGTGTATAAACATAAGAATAGCACGAAAACAAGAAACTATTTGAATTAAATTTGTACTTTGTTGATATTTTGGTAAGGTTTTAAACTCATTCCAATAATTCATAAAATTTGTCATTCACTGCCTATGGAAAGAAATGTTTCTCAGCAAAGAATCAGACACTAAGATCTTACAGAATATATATTTCGCATACAAAGTAGGCATCATTAGTTTTCCGAAGTGCATAAAGTATAAACAGGATAAAATAAAACCCACAAACAGTAAAGTTACCAATGAAGAAAATCTAAATGTAAAATTGCAACCCCAGCTGCCCACTTTACATTGGAAAGGAAAAGGTCATAGCAGGAACAACTATGCAAAACAAACTACCAAGCGTACAGTAACGTAACAAACAAAATAACAGTCCATTTGTAATTAATTTAGAACTCTGCTAATTCAGCCTTAAAATATTCATGCTCACTAAAACAAACATTTGCTTGGTGTAAACTTTTCTTAGAGGAGGCACTGGTAATGGCAGCAACTAAATTGCTTTATCGCGGCCTTACGGCATGCTATATAAACCACAGATTCATGACTCTTACACTATTACTTTTGTGGAACAATCGGTTTTGACTGCCTTGATACCTGTGAAGATTACTGGTTTAACAAATGAAACGCACAAATTAACACTCAAACATGATCCTTCCTTGTCTGAAATAATTCCTGTCACCCCTTTTTTCTCAATTTGTAACGTTCATTCAAAATAATATTTTCTGTCATCTTGCAATGCCCAATTGTTTGATCCTTTTTTTTACCACACATCTAGTTTATAGTTACCGACTTTGTGTCTCTCTTCAATGTTTACCATTTATTTGCCCTCCTCCAGTACGTCAGTCACTCAGGCAACCTTACGACGTCAAGGCTGCCTTTTTGACTTCTGTCGTACATCCCACTGACCGGTATGGTTGGGTCCCCACCGCTTCGTTGCTCGTAGCTGTGTTTTCGTTGCTCCCGAATTGGCGTCAGACAGTTTTTCAGCTTTAGTGAAACCAGTTTTATTAGAATGGCCTATTTTCTCATTGCTACTTGAAGCAGCTTGTGTTTTGATTTATTCAGTTTTGTCTGAAGTTTGCTTGCTTTCTCTGCTCTTGCTTTAGTCCTTGAACATTTCACTCGTAAGCTTTTGCTTACAGATTTCAGGACTGATGATGCGTAGAAACACAAGATATCGATTTCCTATTAAAATTTGGTGATTGATTCGACTGCGTCACCTTGGTGGAGACTGATCACTTGAACACAGATGTGAAAGTAGTGTTCCCTCTAAAATTTTTACACTGAGCAATGTTTGTTTTAGTGGGAATGCAATTGCGCAACCATGTAGACACACTTAAGCGGTAAAAGGGCTATGCGATATATATACGATGTTAAAATGTTGGCAGTGCGCAGAAATGAGATTTCACTGCGCAAATGGTTTGGTGGTAGTGCGCATTTGGGCACCTGGAACATTGTGTGCAAGTCCGAATCATCGCGAAGTTATGAAAGTAGAGCCCAGTCGGCTGATTCCTCGGAAGCTTTCAGCAAACCAGGTGCTTTTATTCGTTAAAACAAGCTGTGCTATACAGTCGACATCTAACACAAAGCCAGTTTTCTGTTGCATAAGTACACATGTTGCTTTCTGCTGAAATGCCTTTTCGTGGAACTTCCGTTCTACTCTGTTATTCATCACCAGTGTGGAGACTAATTAGTTTCTTGAAATTGAACTGATGGTTCATGCATATCACTTACTACATGAAACGAAATCGATTCAAAGTCAAAATGTTTGCAATGAATAACGTTTGCACTCAAGCCATCGATATACGTCTCGCGCAAAGGCGCTAAAAACCTTTGCATTTTTATGGCTTAGAATCACTGAAACCAATGGTAAGTATAACTAAGCAGAGAGCGAAACGTTTGCCAGGAGAGCAAAAAATAATTTAACTATTTAAATGGCATATGTTGGGCAATTGTTTGTGAGCAAGTACAGCTAATATCAATTGCGGACGCCCGCGCATACACACGCAAACCAGTTAAAACTGATTACGATCAAACATCTATCCGATATGTTCTTAACTCATTTGTAAATGTGTGCAGATTGTTACTGAAGCCGCGCTTGAAAACCTTTTATAAAAATCAATCAGAGGAGGAACCTAAGGTTTTTGCTTCGAGCAAGTGTAGCTCTACAAAAAAAATACGTTTCGTAAAAGCGTAGAAAGTTTTTCGCTTTCAACGGTTTGATTTGGTAAGAATTCTTGTTATTCAACAACCTAATACAAAATGACTCCATCCGTGTTTTCCTTCACATCAACAAACGTAAGTATCCTACCTCACAATAAAACTACTTTTTGAAGACTTGGGTTTCTTCATAGACGGGGACTTCGTGACAGATTGGTTGCGTTGAGCTTTCGATGGGGAAACTGATCTGCATTAAATCACAAGAACGGGTACCATGACTGACTGAAACAGCAGACAGCATTTTATAAGAAATAAGATTAAAACACCGGCGTTCCTGTCTTCTTTACGTTCAGTTCAAGTCAAGGTCTGAACTCATACTTCTGATTTATGACTTCCATCAAACAATGTCTGCCGATTTTCATCACTGAACACCTAATTTTTTACTGCAACAATTTGCAGGCCGACCATCTTTCTACTTCGAAAACTCCTGATGAGAAGACATTGAACATTTAATTGGAGGCAAACATCAAATAAGACAATACATCGACAGTACCAGATCGAAATACTCTGCTTATAACCAATGTTTTGCTTCTGTGATCACTCACTTACGAACGCAACATACTAGGGAAAAACAGAGCAATTGCAAAATATACTGTGGTTTACAGTGCTACGTGAGATTCTTCAGACAATCATCTTCGCAAGGCAATGCTGTTAATTCATTACAAAACCAAGTTACTTTCATTAGCATAGACAATAACGCAAGAAACTATAATTGCAGGTGCTGCCACAATATCTTTACTCACTCAGTTCCACACCACGGAAGGGCTTTCTTCTTAATCGACCGGAAACATCCTTTCAAAAGATCAACAGGAAAATCACCTTCATCAGGCCCCAACCCTTTCAAGTTNTTAATGAACTGTTTGCAAGTCATCCGATGCCTGCCTCCCAAACCAGAACTTGAATGGAGATGGAGGTCCGTGTTGAGCAGTACCACAGCACAAACCAATTTATGGATAGTATCTGTCGAAGACACGTTTTACGCTTCCGTGAAACATCAAAACTAACATCACCTAATTTACAGTTTTGCACTGGCCTCACATCATGATGTTCAAGTCTGGAAGAATGACGACTAACAGCTGTTTAGTTTACCCATGAAACAACGTCATACCAGTCATAAAATTGAATTGTAAGTTAGGCTATCAAATGCATACTGTTTACGAAAGAAGACGATCTTTAACTGCCTACAGCAGTGATTCTATGATAAGGTTTTGCAAGAACATGCATTCAAGGTCATCAACTTTACACAAAAAATCTAACCTTGAGTTCCATCAAGAAAGTCTCCATTACACTGGGTGTAGCGCCCTGAGAAAAGATTTAGCACTTGCTCCCGCTCTTGAGTTTCTCCTAGTAGAACAAGATGTGTAAAAAACATCCTGAAAACATTAAAAAGAAGTTGTGGAATTTTACAAGTCCAACATCTGTAAAAACAAGGTTCAATTTAACCCTTAAATGCCTAGGTGCTTTACCAATGACTATTACCTAACATGGGTCACCGACACATGTCGTATATACTATCAAGCGAGTAGAAAGACATCGGCAAATTGGAAGATTTTTTGCAATATCATGAATATCACTTAAAAACTTGATAAACTAAAGCTTAGAGCTGAGAAAAATGTAATAAATTTAACGACTTCCCCTGAATCTTGGTAAGAGTTTGACAAACCAAAGTTCAATAATGAAAACATGTAAACTCTCCGTATAGGTAAGGACTGCAACAGCGTGCAAAGTCAGTAACAAGGTGTTCGGGGACTCTTTGCAATATGAACAAACTACTGTGACAATTTTATGTTCGTTGCAACATGGTTCCCCACAGTTTTGGTAAAAAGTAAAAATTTGGTAAAAAAGTAAAAATTGATGCTTCACCAAATTTGTTTTTTGGCCATAACTTTTGAATCAAAAACGCTAGAAAGCCAATCAAAGGCTCAAAAGGCTCAGATTACAGCCTAGTTTTTACTAAAACTGGAGTAAAAAAATTGGCTCTTGGAATTGGTGCTCAGGACCCGATTTTCTCGGCCAGAAAGGCCTAGACCTACCCACTACTGATGTCACCCACCACAAACCCAAAACGCAAAACTTCTAAATAAAAAAAAATCCTAACTAGAAGATTAGTCGCATTTTTTGAGGGTCTGAACCAGTGTTGCCAAGTCCACAAAGACAAAATATGCCAAATTGTGTCTCAGAATATGCCAAACAGGAAAAAAATATGACAAAATTCTTTTCGTAACAAAATACAACTGGAAAACGGGCAGTACAAATTTTCCACCCTATTATAACATTTACTACACAATCAACAATTCACGTAAACACATTTTAAGGCTGTCTATCGAAAATAATCTTTTCCCAGCAAAGAATCAAACACTAGGATGTTACAGAGTATAAATTTCACCTACTCGCCAGTATCATCAGCTTTGCGAAATGCATGAAATACAAAATAGAATTAAATAAACCTGCAAAGAGTAAAGATACCAATTAACAGAATCTAATTGAAAAATTGCAACCCCGGCCGCCCACATTTTCCCTAAGGAAGAAGGACACAGGAACAACTAAGTAATTTTAAAGCTGGTGAAGTTATTGTCTGTCTTTGCTAATAGACCGGTACTACAATGTTCATGTAATCATAACCAAGTGACAGGTGTGTGGTGGCCATTACAATGTAATTTCAAATTTCTGGCATTTTCTGAATTGTTTTGGTTGTTTCTTACATGCAAATACAACAAACAATAAATCGTGAACTGCAGAAATTTTTCTATACTATTTCTTTGCAATATTAAAAGTCTCGAGACGTGCAGCCTTCGAGACCAAGACGAGGATCTGAAACCTTTGAGACCGNGACTNGCAACAATGGGTCTCAAGACCGAGACCAAGTTTCGAGACTCCATCACTGCATTATTATTACATAGATCACCTTTGAAAAAGCGTGGTTTCAGAGTATTCGCATATACTGTACATATGCAAGCTCAAAATCAGCAGACGCTAACAAGAAAGGCGTTTTCAAGCATACACTGGCATGCAATAGGCACAGAATAGTGTTTTTTACTGCAGGTGAACACTGAGAAAAAGTACATCATGCCTGGTTTTTTCTTTCGGTCATATACACCGAAATTTTTTGAAATAACCGAAAAAAACTAAGTCATTTTCTACAGAATGTCTGAAAATATAGGCTAATGAACACTGTTACAGCGAGTTTCAATACAACTATAAGAAAAATGACTGAAATATCTCAGCAAAAAAAACAGAGCATCTGAGCAGTGACGTAGATCGAGGTTTGAACCAAGGAGACAAAACTTAGCTGAAGCGGGCCCACTGGCCACTATAAGGGGCCCACTAGCCAACAATAAAAAAGTTGAGAAATGATAGTGTATTGAGCTGTGGATGTCTATACTAAAACCCGATTAAACCAAAAAACACGACAAAAAACGAAAAAAGACATATCAATACAGAAATAGGCTAAATAGGCACTTGGTTTTTACATTTAGCCTGCTAGGAAGGCAGTTCGTTGCACCTCTGTTAGTTACACCACTACCTCTGAGCTTGTTTACTGCACAGTACAACAATTTCACTTGTCTTTGGATATCATCGTCATCCTTCAGTGAGGCATTTAGCAATACACTGACCAAGATATTTGGCCTGGTTGAAATATCGTATTTGTACACCGTTCACAAAAACATTCGATGGAGCAGGTTGTTTATGGTTTTTGGGTCAAAAGTTAGTTTACACGAAGAGTATAGTTTTCTTGCAATTAAAAGCGATTTAATTTTCAGCAGCATAATCACCACAAATATTCAGAAGACACTGGAGTCCTCTAACGCTAGGTTATATGTTGCAAAAAGGTACATAATCTCACAGTAAAAAAACAGTCATGGCATGTTAGTGCTGCAATGTTACATGTAGTATGTGTCATGTACAGCAGTATATCTCATTCTCCAACATTGCCTTTGGTACGTGTGAAATTTTCTTGCAATTTTTGGTCACTTCCAAGTCTTCACAACAGTAAAAATTTGTTTCACTATCAAGTTGTGTCTGACCCGCAAAATGACATTTAACATGGAAAGTTTTAAGCTGTATGTAAGTTTTGACATGCAACATGATTAAACATCCTCATAAACAAGAGTTCTTGAAAAAAAAATAAAACAGGCAGGTTTGCCAGACTTTTTACGAAACTTACGGCCACAACTTTAATACAAATGGCCATTCTTTTAGGGTGCAACATTTGGCATATGTCAAAAAATTGGTTGTTGAAAAGTATGCCAAAATATGCCAAATTTGAGAAATATGCCAAACCAAAATTATTTATGCCAACCACCTTCAAAACATGCCAAATTTCAAAAATTTTGCCAGTTGGCAACACTGGTTTGAACAGCTTTCTAGGTCAATCGCCTAGAGTCTTATTGAGCTGCTAAGTGACGCATTTCGAGGTAGACTCTTGAGGACTGATATTGAATTATGTTGTATATATTTTTAGAAAAACTTTTTACGTTTGTGGTGCCCATAGCTTATCAGTGTTGACATCAAGTGTGTCTGACGCATTTGATTTTGTGGGCTAAAAATTACACATAGCAAGACTGAAGCCCAAACACAACGTCACAAATTCGTTGGTGACATCACAACAATTTGCCCAGCTAATCAGTTCGCTGGTAGCATGGAAACAACTCGTGGGGTGCATGTGACCCTTGGCCGAATGTTTGACCTCGCTGGCTCGTATGACTTGTGCTAGCAAAAAATGTTGCACTATTACCTAAGTTGGGTCACCAGCGACCCTATACCTCTTTTTGGGTAAAATTAACTTTGTTCTGTAAATTTCACAAACTGAAGAACTTGGTGTGTATGAAAGCAACGTCAACAAGTAACATGAGGAATACATGGAGTGTCAAAGTGGTGAATTATTTGATATGGGTAATACACACTTGTAAAATACTGCTTGGGTCGCACATAAGCATTTAAGGGTTAAAAGTTAGTTCAACTACTTGATCAAATATTTTTTAAACCACAGCAGTCACACTGAATACATACTGCAAGATAAATTGCATAAAAAGTTTAACTAAGAAGCAAATAACCAGTCTGTAATGACCATTCAAAAACCATTTTGAGCACAGTGTTTTATGCACAACATTGCAGTGCTCAACCAATCATTTAAATGAAATCAATTTAAATGCTTCGGAAGCAACGTTCTAATAAATCTTTGCTATATATGAAAACAGTTGTTTTTTCTAAATATCCACATATCATTGGGTGCTACTTTGCTGTTTCTTTTACCACTTAACCATACTTCCGAGTTTCACTGTTTGAAACATGGTGATTCTATGAAAATAATTGACTGACTTTTTCAATAGCAATAAAATTATATTATCAGAAAAAAGCTAAATAACAAATACAAAAGGAGAGTTTAAAACACATGATTTTATAAAGAGATACCATGTATGAACATAATGCATATTGAAAATATTAAAAAAAGATATTGAAAAATACAAAATCAAGGTATTACACGCCTATTGCATTGCCGAATTACATTGGAGTGTTCTGTTAACCACAAAAAATACACTACACATTCAGAAAGGAACATAACTCCTTTTTCTGTTATAAAAGTTTTTGGTAAGAACCATGAACTTGTTCAAACATCCATGAACAAATTTTAAAAATATTAGCAACACAAACGTCATCACTAGGGCAAGTTTTTGTTGCAGTAACAAAGCGAGAAAATTGCATTTATTTTCAGCGAAAGTTGCATTTATGTGCTGTAAGTTGCATTTATGCGCACATTTGACTGTG
>JGI24159J19872_10008737_pt1 | contig 13273 bp, 9 predicted proteins | sample Ectturendosymbi4_FD_19872 | JGI IMG/M metagenome (IMG submission 19872) | reverse complement strand
GATCTCTTCTTCTCTGTATATAAACCAGTTCGGTAGTATCTCCACTTCATTCTGACGATATCCCCTGAAGAGTGTCAGACGAAAAGCTTTGGAATGAGGTTTTCTTTTGACAAGTAGTAAAATTTGGTAATACCATCAATTGATTCTTCACAGAATTAGAAAGCAGACTTGGCAGTTAAAAAGTGCTTATCTGGGTCGCATTAAACTTTCCTGAGTCAGTTCTTGCTTAACCATGCCACCAATGCCATCACATGATGACTTTTCATGACTTGTGGCAAAAAACACACGTGATGCATCCACATCAAAGTCATGCTTCTGGTAAGTAAAATTGAGAAAGTTCTTGTACTGTCCACTGCAACCATCAGAAAAATATTCAATGTTCTGGATATGTAGCAAATGTGACTGAATGTAATATGCCATATGACTCCTGCAAATGCCAAACATGCAAAAAGACCTAAAATGCTGTAAAGACTAGGCTCAAACCAACCAGGCTCTAAAAAATGCCAACTGCTTTTTTCTCTCAACATCATTAAGAACAGACAACAACATGCCAAACTGTGGTGTAGATGCCAAAACAGCATTTTCTCTTTTTGAATCACTTTAATAAAGACCAAAATTTCCCTATTTTTTTTATAAAATGCCAACCTGGCAACCCTGGTCCAGCTGCAAATTTGATAGGTGATTAAGCTACCACGTCTTGCCTGTAAATGTTTTCCTTTTTCTGCTCAGTTGCAGATTGCCACGTGATTTACTTTCTTTGTTTTGTGAATGTGCTACTCAAGAAAGCATGCAACTATGCAAAACAGCAGCATCAAAAAAATCTTATGCAATAATCTGATTTATTCTGCATAACTGTATGTAACTAACTGAATCGCTGTGTTTATTACCTACATAACGCCACTGAATTATTGTGGTAAAATCATGCAGATGCAAATACTGATTCTTGAATGTGTGAAAGATATAAATTTGTGTGGTTAGTGCCTAATGTTTTTATGCGACTTTCCTTACTTGTGCAATGCTTGTTGAAATCTTTTTGATAACAATAAATACTGCAGTGGTATAGACATATTGTTAAGACTGATGAAAAACGTAGTGATAATTGTCATAGAGGAGTCTGAGTCATGAAACCAGAAAGAGGAATTGGAATCAAAGGGTTTTGGTTAGTGCTGGTACTGTGCTTGCATTTGCATCATTTTGGTAATTTTTTAAATGTTATCTGGTACATTTCTCTCTTCACTTTATTGCAGTGTGGGATCATTTTTATGTGAATGTATTTAATGTGTCCCCTGGCTTATGTTGCAGTAAAAGATTAAACAGCAAATAAAAACTTACCTGCTTGGAATGTTCTCTGAAATGCACCTTTCATCATTTATGAATCACCAACAAAGTTTTGGGTTTTTATTTACATTCAACACAGGCTGTCTTATTGCGAAATTTGCAGTTATTTTTGCATTGTTCACAGAATGCTATACAAGATGCATCAGTGGAACCCACCTCCATTGCAGCAATGGGTATCTCAACACAAAGAGGAACCTTTGTTGTTTGGGATACAGAAACTAAAACACCTTATCACAATTTTCTTGTTTGGCAGGTTAGACTGAAGTAAAATTGTAGTTGTAGTTGAGAGGTTGTAAAGAAAGGTATTTGTTTATATTTCCTACACTGTATTTTCAAGCAGTATTCTGTTCACGTTTGAAAAATTAGTATGATGTTGGTATTACAACTTATTCTTATTTTTGCTGTGGAACCACTAGTTTTACCATTTTGGCATTCAGAGTGAAAACTTGTCTTGAAGTTCTCTATCACAGTCGTTTCAAATTTCTAGTGCCATGTTGTCACCATTAATGAATTCGTTATTTGTAACAGAAATGTTTCCTGTAATATGAAGTTGAACTTGAAATCAGATTAATGTTGGGATTATTTGAAATGTTAGCACAAAATGTGATTCCACGTATGTATTTTGCCTAACTTCATTGAAAAAATTAAGAAGGGTTCAGCAAAGTATAAATAGAGCTTCATTTCAATAATAGCTTCCGCAGTTGTTTTGAAATCCACAGTATCTACATTTTCCTCATTGATGATGCTAGTTTTTCACTATCTTCAGATGTAGACATCCTGCTTTTTTTTAACTGAGACATTTCAATCATTTGTCTCACAGTTGTATCAAAACTTGCTGTAAAAGTGTTCATTAGCGTATATTTTCAGACAATCTCACTGTTAATGACTTAATTTTTATCGGTCATTCAAAAACTATTTCAGTCTTGAACCAAAAAAAAAAACAGTAGACATGTGTGTTTGACTCTATTTGGGTCTAACTTGTTTATATAACATTCAGCGTGGATCTTCTTTGATCAGGTTTTTGGAGTTAGCTGCTTGTTTTGACTGTATTTAGACTCGAGTTTACTATAATGGCAAGTAACTGCATGTTGGGATGGGGATATTATGTGCAATCCCCTTTTGTTTTTTGACATTTCTCACAATCATTTCAATGTCAGTGAGTAGTTCAAGCCTTTCAGATGTTGCTTTAAAACTTCTTCCAGTTGCGATATATGATACATCTCTAAAATAATGATCTTTTCCCTCTATATCAGTGGTTCTTAACCAGGGTTCATGCCTCCCGAGAAGGGCGCGAGCCTTTTCGCGCTCTACAACATGGAAAGTTTGGTCAACAAATTTGCCAATAAATACATTTGTTTTTACACCTTATTTATGTCAGGTGGGCTTAAAACAAAGGACAATTATGTAAGGGGGCCTTGGCAGAAAAAAGGTTAAAAACCATCGCTCTATATAGAATGCTAGGGTTTGTTCGCACACTGTTGTTCAAAATCTAAATATTTCCTGTTTGTCGATATATTCCAGGACACTCGTGCGGAGCCTTTGTCAAAGCAGTGGAACGAAGCGTACGGCATACGCGCGCTCAGGGCTGCTTCCAGGGGTTTGCACGCAGTGACGCAGTACAAGAAGTTCCTCGCAGCCGCTGTGCTGCGGTTTCGAGCTCAGCACGTGAGTGTTGGATGGTGGTATGTGTAAGCAAGTTTTTAAGTGATTTGGTATTTCATCGTTTTTCTGGATATTTTACGTATAATCACAAAAACCGTGTTTGAATGCCCAGGTGAGTGATGTTCAAGTAGCCACTGTTACGCGTCGGTTTTGACACAACACAATATTTCTGATTATCGGGCATCTTAAGCTATTCTTCGTTAGTCGGAGTTTGGTTTTATATTCCTAGTTTTTTCGAGGCACCATCATTGCATGTACGTTGATTTTATTACCTCGTTTCAGTTGACGTCTGTTTAACTTCTTCACTAAGTTCAGGGGCAGTTAGAAAAAAGGCTGATTTAAGCTGATTCCTTACAAGAGTTCATTTAGATCAATATTGTTGATAAACCAAACCTTATATTGAGCTTAATATTGATACAACAAACCTCAGGTTGAGCTTTTCAACTCTATATTATATTGTGTTACCCAACAAGGCCAGAATTTCAGGAACACGTCCGCTTTCTTACGGATCTAGACACACTAACCATCGAAAGAAACCAGTTGCAACCCAGCAATCCCCGCTTACCCATGTGGAACGCCTGGAAACTTCAGTTTGTATGCCTTTCACATATGCTGCCATCATAACACACCTTTCAAAATCGGCTCCAAAGCTATTCAATCAAACGCTTCACAGTTGACCAACAAACAGACGAAGGCCGAACAGTCTAAGGTTTTTGGGCGTCCCGGTAATTGCGTTAATCGGTCGCAATACTGGTAATAAATATATTTATTGATTCACACTAAACAGCGCAACTCAACTGAAAGCAGAAGTATCATACTGACCAGGGTAAAGCTAGCCGTAATTTCCCCAAGCCGTAACTTTCGCGTTGGCGAAAAATGCCAAGACAAAAAGGAGCAAATAAGCTATGAAAAACACTAAAAATGCATCCACGAAATACTCCAATGAAATCGTAAGACAAACAACCTACTCACACATCATTTCAAAGCTTCTAATCCCAGGCTAGGACCAACGAAACCACCAGGTTTCATTGAACGTCAGTATCGCAATGCAAACATCAATTTTTAATAATGGAAACGCGACCATGATGATTTTTAAACGAATACCAGTTGCTATTATCACCAGCTATCCAGTAAAAGTTTTTCAGCTTAAATATTTTTCACGAAAGCAATCAAAAACATCGATAAACACGTAAATTTTCCAGGAAAGTTCTTCGAGTATGTGGTTGTATCTTTTCCATTCTTCGATGTCCATCTTACTTCCAGTGGACTGGGTGTGTTTCAAGGAGTGCATGGCGCCAAAATGCCCTCTGCTGCCGCTAATAAGAATCTTGCCAATTATTTTTTTACAAAGCACCTGAATATGACCACCGGCCAGTCGAGCTTTGCCTGAGTCTTCTTCCATCCTTTTTTATCTGCAATGTCCATCTTGCTTTCCCTAGCGCTTTGCTGGAGATGATTAACTGACCAGAGCTATAGTTGCAACGCACCGCCCCATCTGCATAGCGGACATTTTCAACCAAGACGTTTCCTTAGCGTCGTTTTAAGACAACTTTCGTGAAACCTTCTGGGTCGTACGTCACACAATATCGGTTAAAAAAACAAAAACCAGCAGATATAAAAGTTTTTTCAAACTAATTCTGCTAGTCCTTTTCGCGAGCGTCACATGCAGCCTACCCGTTGTTGGTCTTGTTTTAAAGATTTCTTCCCGCACTTGCACCAGCGTTCGCTCATGTCGTCTGAATACAATGAATGTACAAGTTCAAAATTAATTTAGTTGAAAAGGTATTTCAAAGGCACAACAAAAATACCGTTCCGCGTTGTGCGCAAGATCAAATCCTCTTTCGGCAGGGTGTTTAATATGCGACTCACAGGCCGAATGTCTCATACCTTACTTACCAGGTGTTGTTAAAATCTCGTTTGCCAAATCCACTTGAGTCTTTTGCAGTGTGCATTCTTTATTGCAAAAGTTGACGTTAGTGGGCGACTCTGGCAGTTGCTAAGAGGTTTCTGATGCGGACTGTAGAAAAAGTGTTTGATATTTCTAATGCTTCCTTACAGCCTTTCGGTTTGACTTTTGAAAAAACATAACAGCACAATATTGCAATACACTCCGTTCATGCTTTGTGCACTGACATTTATGACGTAAACCCCACAGCTTTAGCCGACATGCTGAAGACAATAATGCACATCTTTTGATTGCACTTTTTTCAACTACTCTCCAGGTGCTCTTTGTATCATAAATCGTCTGAACAACAGAAGAAATTACAAAAATGAGTGAGAAAGCGTGTTTTTCACAATTAAAAAATAGTTTTTCCAAACCACCAGGTGTTGACTGCTTGTACGGTATCTTCTTACTTGCTGTCGAAAGCCGAATGGATACACGAGATAAAGGGATGCAGACACAGAATGTATGAACTGCAGAACAAACATTTACAATTCTGATCTTTTTAGATCAACTTTTGCAATTGTGTTTGTAGTCGTAATGATGAAACTGTGTTTAATAAGTTTCCAGTGGTTCCCTCTTGGTTTGTAAAGGCCAACCAGTTCGCCCTTCTAATCACTCAATTGAACCTGTAATAGGAGTAGAGGTATTTGATTAAAAATCAATGCTATAATCGCACTCGATAATATGGTTTATTGTAATGTTTCATAATCTCTTACTTTGCCTGGTATATTGCGGCTTGCAACCTCGTGGTGCCCATTCCAAATGTAGCCAACAAGAAAACAATCCAAGACGCAGACATTTAGCTTTTTTGCAATTTCTTTTCGCAAAATATAATCGATGACCTGTGCAAAAACTCTTTGAGGCTGGGCACATTAAACCGCATGCAGACAGTGGAAAATTCTACAACACCACATTCAGAATTTTTAGGGTTCGGGGTGGTTTTACACGTACGCCCAAGAGTGCGTCGTCAATACATTGCGGGGTTTGTGTTTTGCACGCAAACACAGTGATGTGATTATGCGCAACACCAGGAGCTTACATCGCCGTCGAGCCAGTTACTTCCTTGTAATGTCTGGAAAGAATTTACTCGAAGAATCTGTTGCCAGTCACTGCGCGTTGCTGCAATCGTTCGTGTGGAAGTTGTATTCCAGAATAGTGTTATCTGAAATAAATTTGGCAGTGTTTAAAAAAACAACAAAAAAACAGCACCATCATGTGCATCGGGCAGGTTGCAATTGAACTGCTTACCTCATCTGCACTTGCATTTTTAAATTGACTGTATCATCAGATCCATCTGATGTTAGCCGTTTGGATGACTTGTTTCTTTGCCATTTTCATGAAATGGCTGCGCATAGATCAAGAAAGGGTTCGGAGACGAACAACGGCTGTCTCCTGCCTTGCGTGATGTCCCAACACCTTCAAAACATCTTTCAAGCGACTCTTTGAATAGCGTTGTAACTATGGCGTTTATGAGCGCCATGCTTCCATCACACATCACAAGCCGCGGGTGCGGTCTTGACGAACCTTGCTTGCTTTGTGGCTTTGTGCATGCCAAACCCGATGTAGAAAGTTACCTATCGAAGGAATCTTATGCGACCAAGTTATCATGCTAGCGACAGTGGCGTGTTTCCTTCGATAGGTTGTCGAACAACGTCTTCATATACATAGCAGGCTTACTGCCCGAGCAGAAAGCTTGTGATAGCATCGATATAAACGATGTCTTCTTTACTAATCTTACGCAATCCACTAATGCTTTTCCTGCGATAAAAGATAAGGTCGGTCGTTACATCATTGTCACCAGCAATGTTGCGTAGCAACGTGATGCTTGATCCTGGTCTTCTTTGATTTTTTGTAAGGCCAACCAAACATTGTCATCTGGCGTAGCAATTCGTCTGCTTTCGCATCTTATCTGCTTCAGAACATTTTGGTTGGGCAACCATCTCTGCAGCCACTTGCAAGGCCTTAGGATCGAAGTGCTTTAGTCGTTCCAAATGATGCAAGAGTGGTAATTTGTGTTTCAACACTTCTTTCGGTGCTTTGCGATCATATCCACGAATGTAACAGCAAGATTTCACCGGTCTGAGATGGAGTGCGGTTCCTTTAAATTTGAAATACAGTTGGACACGTTTGTCAATACGGCTACTGTAGGTAACACTGCAAGTCGAAAATGTGCAGTAACCTTCACAACAAAAGAACTGTTGCGTACTTTCGTTGTTTCGAAGTGTAACACAGTGCCGTTTGAAAGCAAAGTCGCATACAAGATTTCCTTTTTCGATCCTTCGATCACCTCATTTCTCCAACAATCGCCTGAAAAAAGACGACATTTCTGCATTGCTCTACACTTGTTCCAAACATTCTGATCGAACGGAACTTCCATCTCTGTCGTCAACTGTGAGGTGAAAAATCCCGCAGGGCTCGACCTTCTGACTGTGCAGACACTTTCTTCGTGCACGGTTGCTTCTTTGGCAGTGCCAAAGTCAACTGGGAACTTTTGGTTTCGCATTCTCTTCTTGGCTCCCAGTTGAGCACCTGCGCACAACACGCTAAACTGATAACCACGCATAGAATAAACGACAGTTAAGTCTAATCCAAGATTACATCCAAAAGATCCGCTAGGCAACGATGCGATGTACCTAGCCCTTCAAAAATTTGCCAAAGTAAATTCCATATAACAAACACATAAATGCAATAAAACAGCTGAAAACAATAATGCTTACCTTCTTTCGATACACCTCGTCATCAACTCTTTCTAGTTCTGTGCGCATTGGCAGGATTGGGCTTGTGCCTCGAAAATTTCAGTAAATAGAACAGCATCCTTCTAACAAAGAACATCATCACTTTAGATAAAACCATCCATATGCAGGAACGAGCAATCATTCCAAGCTTGCTCTTATAGACCTATGGCTCTGTGACCTTCATCAGCACACGTGTTTCCAAAACAGCTAGATTTTCGAACCCCAGCACTTCATTCCATGGGGCAACAAAACTTCAGTGGAACAACGCCAAACCAAATAGCGCTCCATGAAAGCAAAATCGTTAAAGCTCAACTTTTAATAGCAACTGATATTCGTTCAAAAAATCATTGCGGTCACGTTTCCTTGACGAGAAATCCCTTGTAAAAATTTATTGGATAGTTGGTGATAAAGCAACTGATATTCGTTTACTAGAAATGGTGTTTGCATTGCGATGCTGACGTTGCAGGAGACCTGGTGTTTTGTTGGTTCTAGCCTGGGATTTGAAGTTTTAAAATGATGTGCAAGTAGGCTGTTTATCTGTTGATTTTGGTTTGGAATATTTCTTGGGCGAAGTTTTGCTGTGTCAATAGCATTATTGCTGTTTTTTTCTTGGCGTTTTCCGCCAACGCGAAAGCGACGGCTAGCTCTACCTTGGTATCATGTTGCATCTCCACCGCTTGGTTTGACCGAACGGGTTTGTTACGTCACAAATCGCTTTACTTTCAGACCTTCAAAGAAATTTGTCACAAGTCAAGCAACTCCAACTGGATTCATATTAAAAACGACTAATCTCGTGCGTCAGTGTTTCTTTCTTCGTGACCTTTGAACTGTTCCTAACAAAGTTGACTTGCTTTTATTGTTAAGGTCACAATGAGGCTGCTCTGGTTGTTCCAGCAGCATCCGGAAATAAAGGCGCGAGCCACAAAGGGCAAAGTGCGCTTCGGTACGCTCGACACGTGGGTCGTGTGGAAATTAACCAATCAGCAAACGTACGCCTCGGAGTACTCGTGCGCGAGTTCGACCGGCATCTACGACCCGTACATACTCGACTGGAGCGGGTTCTTTTGCAGCATACTCGGCATTCCTTCGTCGATCTTTCCGCCCGTTTTCGACACCGACGCCGACTTCGGCGAATGCGACCCGTCGCTGTTCGGCGCGCCGATTCCCATACGATGTGCGGTCGGCGATCAGCAGGGCGCCATGTTCGGCCAGTGCTGCTTCGAGCCCGGCGACTGCAAGCTGACCATCGGCACGGGAGCCTTCTTGGACATCAACGTCGGCGCCCGCCCGCACACTTCCGTTGCCGGCTTCTACCCGATCATCGGATGGAAAACGGGAAAGGAAGTGACGCATTTGGCCGAGGGCTCGTCAAACACGGCAGGCAACGCCATCGATTGGCTTCGGACGCTCGGACTCTTTTCTGATTTCTCTGAACTCGACGCAATGCTCGACCAGTCGTCGCCTGGCAACGGCGTCTGTTTTGTCCCGGCATTCAACGGCGTACAGGCCCCGATCAACGACTACCTGGCCTGCGGCAGCATCATGGGCATCACGCAGGACACCAGGCCGTGTCACGTGGTGAGAGCGGTTCTGGAATCTCTGGCGTTCCGAAACAAGCAGCTCTTCGAGTCAATGACGTCAGAGATCAGCACTGACATCCAGCGGCTGGTGTGCGACGGCGGCGTTTCGGAAAACTCGTTCATTATCCAGCTGACCTCGAGCTTGATTGGCAAAAGCATCTTGAGGCCGCGGAAGACCGACATGTCCGCCCTCGGAGCCGCTTTTTTCGCTGGCCTCGCTGTCGGCTTCTGGGAAAACCGCGACGAGTTGAAAGAGCTCGTCGCAGAATGCAACGACTTTCATCCTGACCGCGATGTGGCGCTCCGGTATCAGGATATAATAAAGCAGTGGCTGAAAGCGATGAAGAAGTCTCTTAATTGGTATTGAGGAGGATGTCCGTTCGAACAACGCCTCGCGCATTATTTGAAAATTTTTCATTTTCCAATCTGGGTTGCTGATGCTTACATTCAATCCTTTCATTTATTTTGACGAACCTTCGTGTCATTGAGTTGCGTTGAAACGTTTGCAAAAATGTTTGAATAATTTCATTTTTAAGATTTCGTTGCAGAAAAATCGCAATTCGTTTGTCTTCGTTTGATCAGAAATGGCTGCTTTCTCAAAATTTGAAGTTATCAGTGTTATTTTTCGACCGTCGTGCGAGCTGATATTTGAGCAGTTCACAATACTATTATTTCGCGTAAGTTGTTTTGTAACAAATGTCAGCAACGCAGATGCCACCACTGAATAAAAATGTTAAAACTTCTTGACCCAGAAGAATGCCGTAGATACAGAAGAAAACTGGAAAAAAATACGAAAATGTTAATAACTGCTGCTGCTTTGCGTAATGAAGCGTTTTTCCATTTCTCGTTATACATGACTCTGTGTGTGTGTATGTCTGCATTTGTAATTTCCCGCGATGGATGATGCCTCGCGTTGAAAATATTATGCAACTTTTGTATTTTTTTTAGCAATAGCAAAGAATTTACTGAAATTACGATGACGTGTCTTTTTTGCGACTTCATATAAACCTTCATCCACTGCTAAGCCATTGTTCAGATTTCGACCCTGTCACCACTGCTCGTTTTTAACCCGCGTTCGAAGCGGTGACGTGGAGTTTTAGGATTGTGACGTAACATACGCATAAATTTGTCGATAAAATGCATCGAAACCAACAAATTGATTTTCATAAAAGACGAAGTGCATTTACAACGTTCCCTGCTGCTGTTCCAAGAATGGTTATCCAAGAATAACTTGTTTTGCATTTTGTCCGAAACATTCATTTTGTAATTATTTATGTTGAAAACTGAAGATAACAGGTTGAAACCAAACTTTAAGAGTTTTTTTTGCCAAAAGATGCGAGTCTGTTAAAAGACTACATTTTTTAGTCAACGTGGTCAGAGTTTTGCCCCATTCATGTAACAAAACCCATGACCTTAGGTCATGTAACAAAACCGATGACCCTAGGTCATGTAACAAAACCTATGACCCTAGGTCACCTCAGGGATTTGTGCATTGAGACCCGCAGCGCAGTTGTTTCGACGACAACCCCGAACTTAACTTCTTCCCGAGCCAGGTACTCGCCGTTTTGAAGGTTTCATAAAACTAAGCAAACCGATTAAGCATCAAGTTTGGTCGACTGAAGCGAACTGCACTGCGATCAGAACCGTAAAGATCCTTCATGGTGAAAAAGCAAAAAGTTTTCGATTTGAACCCAAGGCATGAGTAAATTAAAAGCTACAAAACTCGTTAACGTGTTTTGAGACGAACTCCGTTTGGAAATTCAGTTTTTAATCTTGCGAACAATGTAAAAACCTCAAACGTCTTGCCTCATTTTAGAGTTTTTCTTTGCTCGCGCGTCAGCACTTCATCCGTCAGCCTTTGCCTCGAGATTTCATGACTGAGGATGTGTATAAATACTGTTACTGTAAATACTGTGAAACCGATACCCATTTAAAAAATCTGCTGACTGACTCCACTGGGTCACTTTTGCGCAAACTAATGACTTGGAGTTAAAAACATTGAACTGAAAACCCGACTGCGTACTGACCACTACTGGACCGAAAAATTGTTTGTCCGTCTGATTTGTTCAACTTGAGTTTTTTCATATGTGCAATAAATGCTGCTACTCGGTGAAATTACCTCGAAGAGTTGCACGCTCCGCTGGTGCGGCTGTTTGATTTCAGTGGCTGTGCAACCATGGCCGGATTAAGACAGTCAACGGGGGCAATTGCCCCGGGCCCTCCGCACCAATGGGGCTCCCGTGATGACATTTGACATCTATTTGTTTTAAATAAAATACTCGTTTGTAAAATTGTCGTGATTCGGAAGAGATACAAGAATACAACTCTATATTCCGATGTTGCGTTAAGTATCATTAATGATTTCTCTGCAAGTTTGACTTACTGTCAGTTTAAGTAATGACTACCGAATATAAATATATTCGGTTTTGTACAACGCAAATATATTTGAATTTTGCTTAACTTTTCCTCATAATCGTTTTTTTGGCATGCCCCCAAATTATTCAAACTCGAAACATTATCAATCTTGCAAATGCTTGTTTTCAATCTGTTTAATCGTTACGTCAACTCGCAACATCACCGCACGTTGTGTTAAAAGGTAATCTCTTTGTTACAATATAAATAGTATTAAGGAATATCATGCTGGTAACAATTTCGATTTGTGACTTCACAGTCACTGGAGATAGTCTTTCGAAACCGTTTCTGCAGTCTCCTTGTTTGCGTGAACGCCATGGCACTAGCAAGCTTGTTATGGTAATGTTATAATACAAAGTCTTAGCCAGCGTTCTCTCTAAGAAAATTTTAGCAAATGTTGGTTTTAGTGAGCATGAATATTTTAAGGCTCAGTTGCCAGAATTCTTAATGAATTTAAAATTTCGTGAATTATTAGAATTTACGATAAGCATAAAGTCTTATGAAAATACGAAAAAATTAGGGCCTACACATTTATTTCTAAAATAGCTTCTCCGTGTTTTCTTGCTTTTCTGACGTTTTGGAATGTTGCAAATGTACGAGAGTCAGATTTCACTGCGCAAATGATTTGGTGGTACTGCACATCTCAGGGGGAACATTGGACTGCTCTTAGCCTTGCTTGTAGTCAAACAGAACTTCTTGCAATAGCCAAACCAAACCCAGAAGGATAATGTACGCGAATTGGAAGTTGATCAACAAAGGTTAGGGAATTCTGTGTCTGACGTATAAATGCTTCAGCATGCGTATAGATCACTGCAGCACTGACTAGCATAAGTCAGCATAAAATGCAGCTATCGCGTATTCCGTACTTAGTGTGTGGCGCAAGCAAGCTACTGTTATCCCACCCTCTAAACAAGCGAAACTACATCGAACAAGCGAAAAAAGTGAGTTTCATCTCGATTCAGATAGGACGTCATTCACAACAAAACACATCGGAATTCACAATGAAAGTGAGAGTTTGAATTTGAAAGCATCTTACTTTGAAATCATTGATACTATTCAGAGCGAATTCAGCAAATGGTTTTCGGAGTTTGATATGTCTCTCATCAAATCTTTGCGTGTTCTTTCACCAGCATCGAATTGCTTTCTTGACAAGCAGAAATTACAACCTCTTCACTCTTTAGTCAATTCAAGTAACAAAAATATCAGTGAAGATCTTAATGCTGAAACTACTGCTGTGAAAAGCATTGTTTCATCAAAGCTTCCTGATGTGTTTTGAAATGAAAACACTCGTATGAATTTGGACCAGTTTTTGAAATGGTTTTGGACGTATAAAGCACCTTTTCCCACCATAAACTTGCTGCTGAGCACGGGCTTAAATGTAGGAGTTTCCACAGCCACATGCAAAGCAAGCTTCTCCAGTGTGGTGAGGATACTCACACCTCATCGCAGGTGCATGACACACGACCGTACAGGGGCGTAACGAGGTCAGACAGCACCCGGGGCACGAAGCAAGTTTGGCACCATCATGTTCGAATTTGAGGTCTTTAGGAAGCAAATGTACTGCATTGAAGAAAGTACTTGTGACATTGCTTGGACTTATT
>JGI24159J19872_10008734_pt1 | contig 13273 bp, 12 predicted proteins | sample Ectturendosymbi4_FD_19872 | JGI IMG/M metagenome (IMG submission 19872) | reverse complement strand
AGTAACAATCTTTGTCACAAATTCACAATTGTTATTGCAAATGTACCTGTTGCATTTGAAAAACTCTCCAGTCGTTCTTAATGTAGTTCGCTGTTAAAATGACGAGAAAACGATGACTGTTGTGTATCGCAGATAATGTGGTTCTCGTGCGGGCTAAAAAGATTCAATTCGATTAACAAGAATTTACATGTTTGTCAAACATGCATCTTTTAATTCAAAAAGAAATCCTCTTTGAAACTTGTAAAAAGTAATTCACGAGTCGTGATGTATGTATGCAGAAAGAAAGCTCTAGGGCTTACCCCCCGGAGTTCCATGTTTGTGTTCATCGTAAACTTTGTATCCCAGGGTTTCGAGTGCCTTATTGACATGGGTCACCACTTCACGTGTTTGCTCTTGTGCATAGAGATCATCGTTTACAGAAAAGTGATAAGACAGTACCACGTCGTAAATTTTCCTTTCTGAAAAAAATGCACAGCAAAGACGTTTACTGGGCAGCACAATGTATTGATGAAAAAGCAAGAACATGCTCAGCAATTCTACACGAAATTTTCACAAATTCATTATAAGCAAACTTGCAATCTACCATCAAAATATGGCAATGCCAGGTTTTGTAGCTTGGACCTGATAGGTTTTGTAGACTTACAGGGCAGCATGGAGTGGTGTTAAAATATTGAAATATCGTAAATTAAAAGAAAATATTTGATTCTCAAACTTTTATCAGAGGCAAATTTTAAGCCTGTTACGTTTCACTCTAAGGCTTTCACGAGATTAATATTTCAATATATGCTGACAAAAAAAACTTTAGCACCTAGTTAGGGCTGTTATGTTTCTGCAGACGCCAAAGTCTTTCAACAATTGCAGAGATTTGTTTGTTTGTAACGAATCTTAATACAAAATGTTTACGCTTTTCATGAAAGAAAGAACGTTTAACCAGTGACCTGTTCAGACAAAGGAGTTAAATCCAACAAAGTCAAAAGATGATTAAATCACAAAGTTAAAAAAGAGTTTTTAGATTTAAATGCTAATAATGTTGTTGCTGCGATTTATGTTGGTTTACTAAAATATGAATAAAATACTTTTCGCTGTTACTCGATAAGGTGTAAAATAATCATGATGTTGTTCGTACAGAGCAATGCGCGGAATGTAAAAAAGGCAGATTAGAAAAAGCTTTCATACCACTGATCACGAAAAGCTTGGAACTATTGCCACGTGTAAGTACAGCAACATACAAGCCAACGTTTCATTTAAATATCTCTATCAATTTAAAAAAATTAAGGTTATGGAGTTCATTTCTGTTTGCTAGTCTTCCATCTTATAATTCATAATTTTCAAAATCGTAGGTATTGCTGTAACAACTTTTTCTATATTTGAATCTTTGTGGAAAATTTTTATCGGTACTTTCATGTTGAAGCCTTCCATATGCCGGAAATTGTGAGAAAGCTAAGATGTCGTTCGTTTTATCTTTCTAACATCAAGTCGACAGTTACTCTTCTTTCAAAGATCAACAAAAAACCTTACCTGACACATAGGCTCCACAGCAACGTTTCTTGATTAAGCAAAGGTACAACCGGAAATAATAAAGAATTGCAAGGAAAATCAATAGTAAAAGGATTATCGCAAATAAAACTGCTATAGTGCTTGCTGTTTCCTGCAATGTATTGTTGGGATTGTACAATAGCTCCACCATGTCTTCGAATTTTTGACCATTAGGAAGTCTTAATTCCACGATGTAATTCCCCAGTTTCCGGTAAGTGACGTTGCTGCGAACAAACCTTTCGTTAGCTTCACTGTTTTTTCGGTTGTCCTCTGTGCCCTCAAATTTTTAAAACTAAAATTGAACATACGTGTGATTGATCCTTTAAAACCGAAGCACAGTATTGAAATTTTGTACATTAGATATTTTGGTAGCAGTATTTCAACACTCACTTAAGGTCAGATGATAAAACACAGCGTTAGGCTCTTTTACAAGGCGTGGTCTTGGCTTACAATTGTTAGGCTAATTTTCAGCAGTTTTTCTAATCGCATAATGTGGTTTCTTTAGCACGTGGTACTTTAGGTAGTAAGGTTTAACCATTCATACACACCGAATGGTTTTCATCGTTCTCTGATCAAGAGGATTCGGGAGATGCTTCGACTTGAATTCATTAACTGATCAATTGTCACGAGCCATGTGTTACGGCAGTAGTTGGGCAGGTTGAGCTCACTAATTGAACATTATAAAAGTACAGCAAACTAAACATTTCTCAATTGAATTTAACACGTGGCAGAGTAAATTTCTTGTCGAAAAAGATTCGTCAACAAAGACTATCATACGATTTGTGTTTTTCTTCGATGTAATTAGACTATTTTATGCAGAAGCTATTTTTTCACATCAGCGATAAATTTATCCTCAACGAAAGTTATTCTTTTGATCAGATGGATCATGGGAACAGAAACAATTCATTTAATATTTACCTCACTTCCAAACTTAGTTGCAGGGTTACAGGTGTACCGTTATGTTGTTTTATGAAGTCTGGGTCATCAGCGCACATCAGGTTCAGTTGGCTGAAAAATATTGAGGAAGATACAGTAACTCTGTTTGCAATTGTTAATGAGACAGTTTTAGAAAAACCAAGTAAGAACACGATCAGCTATAAACATAGAAAAATGGAGCGAACTTCGAATTTTCGTTCCAATTACACTGCCAATAATCATTTATCCTAACTTGCGGTGTGTGTCTAGAAAATGTGACATTGTTATTTACATTTTGTGTCGTTCTCTTAGAGAAAACCAAAGGCATTTCTTTCCAAGAGTGCCTCCAAAAATATGCAAATATGACCTCAGTACAAATTGGCAACACAGACAAAATAAATTTATCCCCTTTTCAAATACCCCAAGTGATTAATTTGCTCTAGCAGAGCAGTTTTGCACTTGAAAATAGTATATCTAACAATTTATCAAAACGTGCTTAGTTTATGAAATAATGTCTATTTAAATACGCAATTGTTGGCAAGCGCAAACTAAAAAATAACGCTTTAAATATATCGGTACATGAAAATAGCCTTCCAAGGTAGCTTCGTTTGGAAAAAAATGAAAATCTTTGCAAAGCTTCGTTTACTGGCCGTGCACTCCTATTTCTTGGGAAAGGTGGATTGTCAAGCAAGTGAATAGAAAACGAAAGGTTAAGATTAACCGATTACAGAAACATCTGAATCGCACGTGAAGTGTTGGATTACTTCATAAATGCATCCAAATTTGTTAACACCACACTAGTTCAGCCTAAGAAATTGCAAGAAACTGAGTTGCGAATGAATATGAGAGCACTGTGCAGTAACTGTTTGCAACAACGCAATGGTGAAATTTTGATCAATGTATTAAAAATTGAATTTTCTAATGCGTTTGTTGCGTTACAAAATTTGCAAGTTTCAAAACTTCCATACAAAGGTCAAAATCCTACTGAACACAATATGGAGGGTCGTTCATCACCAATCACTTTATAGGGTTATTCCAAAGTGGCAAAAAGCGTGTAATAAGTTTTGAATTTCATTCACGCAGTGTTATATTATTTACGCTAGGTTGGTCTTAAAAAAGCGAATCATTCACAGTAACCAATTCTTGATTGGGTTTTGCGGTTTGTTAACTATCCCAAGAAATTAATATATGTAAAAACGTACCTCGGTTGATCTACACAGACAGAGTCCATGTCAAAATGCTAGGATAAATTTAAAAAACTACAATCAGTTTTAAGACTTACCATTTGCATGAAATGGTTTTATTCCGAGAATGTTCATGTCCTCCAAAATTTTCACATATGATATTGCTTACATTTTTCTATGGAAAAAAAATAACTTAAGAAAAAATGTTTTATTGGTAACTGTGCAGCCATCTTGCGTATTTTAAAAAATCAGAAATCTCAGAATAGGGTTTGTTCAAAAATGTTCAAGGTCATCGGCAAGGATTGATACAATTTATGAAATAGTGATGGTTTTGGTTGTAAAAATACTGTAAGATCTTTGTGTATTGCACGCAATGTTCTACTGCTTTTGTTGTTGTGGGGTAGGATTAAGTTAGCAGCAATAGTGTCTGATTCGCCACACTTCACTTTAACAACAAAAACGCAACCACATGACCTGTTGAATAAACGTAATGTATTTGTGTATTCATTCTGATTTTTTAAAATTACGCTTTCAACTATTAGTTGCGCTATTAGTGACCGTAAAAACACCATAACCACACAAAACAGCATTGCACCCAAGGTAGAACTTGGCGAAAAAACAATGGTGTTTATCTATAGCCAGCGAGGTGTTTATCTAATAACGGAGTAAGACCTATTTGCAAAACACAATTTACCCTCGGATACGCTTTTCTCCATGTCACTTCAATAGAACCTATTTCTTGCACCACTTCACTGACGCTCACATCACACAACAAACGCGCTGTTTGGCTTCCATCCAGTCTGGCTACTTCTCCAGAATATTTTCTGCAGGTGATCTGTGTTGTATGGACCTTTCTTCCCTGGTCTGTATTAAAACGCATTCGTAAGCAGGATTAAAACTATGGGCAACAGACGAAACACATCTTGAAACGTGGTGTTGCACACAAAATGTTTCAAAATTAATGATTCACACAAAAATATCAATAATTTTCATAAAAGGAGTGAGTTTGAAAGCTTCATTTGATAAGAAAAAAGGAATTTATTTCCAAGCGATTCAGCATTTGTCATCACGATTTAAAAGATGTGTTTCTTTTTTTGAAATGTTCTACTGTGTTCTCTACATGCAAACTGAGTTCAACTACTGCGTGCCACTATGATGACAACATAGTCTAAATTTTCCCAACAGAATTGGCAACCGCCGTTTTAATTCAAATATAATCAATAAGAAAGAAATAATTACTTCAGTAGGAAGTAGTTTGTTTAGAAAATTCCATCTTTTGCACAAACACATATATTCCGAACTTAAACACTTGTATATCCGCTATGCACAGAACTTGGTGCTGCTTTCTGAATAAAACGTAGTCTGATTCATCTGAACACATTGCGATAGAAAATACAACGTGGATGAGAGGCATCAAGCAGTTTAAAACTTTTATTATCATCAGATTTCTAAGAAAAACACACAATAGATTGTACTTACATTTAACGCAAAGTTTGTCTTGATAGAAGTACCTTGTTTGATTTTTGTAAATGATTGCACAAGTATACTTGCCAGCATGAATTGCTTGTATTTTTGGAAAGTGCAACTAAAACAAAAATGGAACACATTTCAAGTTGAATTTGTCGGCACTACCTTACCCGTGATTCAGTGCAATAACAAGTAGGTAAATTGAACTCATTTTATCTATTTTCGACGTTTCACCGGTGTTTTCATTGTTGCCTGTTAGAAAATCGACAACAGTTGAAATGTAAAGTATCGCACAATTTGAATTAAATTAGGAAAATAACAGAAAATGGCATTTCTCAAGAAATATGATTGTAATTGACACGAATTTCTCAAAATGTGTACATCGTTTAAAAATGTTATTAAACTATTTCCATATGCTTTCAAAGAAGTCATCATGCATTCTTTGACAAGAGTTTCAAGTGCACCTAAATTCTTCTTGCCTAGTTGCTGTCGATTCCTCAAGTCTATGCTGCAAAGTTTAATCATTGTTCTCCTCAAATCAGATTCTTGGTGTACGCAAACTTTTGTTCTGCTTTAATTAAATAAAAACAAAAACTACCAAATCATGATCAAGACAACTGTTTTGGAATTTTTGTGTCAATTAGAATCAGGTATGATCGACGACTTTGGGTAGATTTACTGAACCCATTTGGAAATCGTCCAACCCTTGAAGTAACGTAAAGTTGTTCTGTTCAATACTAACACAAAGACTTACGGTACTCCAATATTTTGTGCTCTTTTGTATATCCAAACCTTTTGGAAGTTTCTTTTTGCAATTATAAAGCCATTGTACTTTGAATGGATACTTTCGTGATAATTCGGAAGGCAGCGGAACCTCTGCATTCGCTATGGTACAAAGAGAAGCATATTTGAAGTAAAAGATGGAAATGAATAATTTACAATATTGTAGTGATTTTATGCCACCATTCGTTATATTGTTTCTTTGAAAGAAACCCCTGAGCAGGAAGCTATGTTGCTCTGCAATTGAAGATATTTGTGTCGTAGCTAGTTTGCCGTCCGATACAAAATGTAAAAAATCTTATAAAGTGTAAATACAAGATAACGGTGTGTAAAAATTTAGATTGCGGAGCCGGAGGTATATGTTCGACTCCTACCTTCCAAAATTTTCCAACTCCGATCTATCCAAAATGTCCGATTCCGACTTAACGTAAATGAAGTTTGGCTGTCAACAATGGCACAGAAGTGAGCTAAAATTGTTTTAGAAATAATAAGTATTTTGATATTGTCGCAAGATACATGAGTTAAGGCTTTGAATTAATCTACTTATTTAAAGAATATTTGTTAATCATAAAAATGCAATGTGTTTACCTTGAGGAGCTGCATAACCTCGATGAATTAAACAATAACATCATATACGTATGAACTATATTCAAGAAACCTTGTAAGTGCATATAGCGGGGTAAAGAGCTTAGCTGTGGAACTATTTTATCTTTGATATATTTTTAATTTTCTGAACATATAACATAACATAAAAAATAAAAATTTCTTACGATTTATTTTAGCTTGTAGTAATAGTAGTACCGAGCCTCTACTGCTTACTACTCGTATTGTGTTTCTGACTAAAGCAACAAATTCATTCGCATTATGTAGCTATGGAGAGCAGGTTTTTAGCTTTTATTGGTAGCTACTTTTGCAGGAACTAGCAATCAATGGTAATCGGGGTGCACAGGAATATTTCTCTGTTTCAATAAAAGTTTCAAAATAAATTGTACCATTTCAATAAGCACAAGTTACGACTCTAGCTTAGGAGTGCGATGTAAAAGAATGATTCAATTGGACGTTCGGAGTCCGGGTCGGGTCGGATAAAAAATCCGACTTCCACTCCACCCAAAAACCTCCGACTCCTTGCGACTCCCACTCCACAACCCTGGTTGCAACCCCATTTGCTGCCACAAAGAATATTGCAAAATTCTGCCACTTGTATGTGTAGCATGTCAAAAATCACTACTCAGGCCATTTTTTGTTGAAGTTTTCACCTCATCTTGAACTCTAACACAATACGTGCCCGTCATCAGTAACAAGCGCTTGGTATTTAGAAGCAAGTAATTAGCTTGCACTGTTTCCGTGTGTGTTAGCTAATTTGCAATCTAATGATAAAGTTTTTAGGAATCTGCCAGAAATGCTGCTTTTTATTTTAATGTGAGTTGGTCATATTAGGTGGAGTGCAGTCTATTAATCACTTCCCCTTATGTTCCTTCAACTCAATCGAAGAGAATCTTTTCACAACCAAGAATCACACATGATTCGTACAATATCATGCCATGTTGCGCTAACTGATTAAATAAACAAAAACTTTTCGGCCTTCAAAGTAAGCACATGTTGAATTTCTGCTCTTGGAAAAGAATCTGGTGTTAAAGATATAAGGGGTGAAAAATTCAATGAACTTTCTTTTCGAGATGCGATTCGCTAGGAGTAATTTTAATTGTTTTTATTGGTATTATTTAGATAATGGACGTAAGGCTAAAGACGAGGTACATTACAAGTTTTATCCTTTCCTTTTAACGTTGGGTATGACCTCTAATAACACTGAAGCTTTTTTTGAAAAATATAATGCAATGCATCACGAACCTTCCTTTTTCTTTAAAAAGAAAAAAAACAACACTAAACCTATTTTGATGTGAATAGTTTATCGCAAATTTCCTTCTAGCTTGCTCAAGGTAAAGGTCAAGCAAACGGTAGAAACAGAAAAGTTTTTCTGTATGAAGGCAACCTTTAAATTTTTTTCTGTAACACGTTTGAGAAGATATTAGTAACTACAAAAAGTATTGGAAAAGGTTATAGAAGCACTGTGTGCACACAAATCATTGTTAGCAGTTCAATTAAATTTTGAAAGTTTGGCACTGCGCTTGAGCTTGCATTCAGCTTTTCATTCAAGCATTAAGAGCGTAATCTTATAATTCTTGCAGGTGCCATACTTATCTTATCAAACTGCGAATTTGTCATTTACACTTTTACTAGTCGTTTTTTTGTTTGTTTGAACGCTGACATATTGCAGATAGGTGCTTGATTTGACTATTCATTCTGTTTAAGATTTTTCTGGAAAATTGTCTGTATATCATTATGCGATTCAAACAAATCAGAACTCAAATCTCATGTAAGGTGGAAGGCTGTTTCTTGCTATCACAAAAATTGTCAGAATTTGCGGAGAGTTAGCAAAGAAAACCTTATTTTGAAAAATGCATCTATTTTGATAACGTTAGTCTCGAAACGCAAAATTATCTTTTTCCATCCGTTAAACTGTAAAAATATGCCAACTGCTCATTTTCGTTGGAAGATCATAGTCAGAAAAAAACTTGAAGTGAAATTTATCAGTCCATTAAGCGCGATGCAGATAAAAATATTTTACAAATAAATATGTTTGTAGTAATAGGAGCGTTATGTCTGGAAAGAACAACTTGTCCCACTTTGTGTGAGAGTGGACGATAAAGTTTTCGAAAATGGGAAGTGATTGCAAAAACGGAAGTAAAACCTTTCTTGTGCAGAACATATTCGTAGTGCGGAAACCATTTCTAGTGCCTGACATAATCATCCCCACTTGACTCCAAGTATGACAAGCAACTATCGCAGCAATAACATTTTCACTCTGTCATCTTGCCCTGACCAGCAAACCCAGCTTGGTCATCTTGCTCACACCAGTTTGAGCCAAAGGTTTACAATCGCTCATTGACACTGCTTAGATGTGGATGACTCGCATTCACACGACGAAAGGCCCGCCCTTCGAACACTGCGGATCGACACAACAACTTTACTCATGCAGTTGTTGTTGACCATGACGAGTAATGACCGTTAAATATTCCTAAAGACTTTTCAAACAGAGTTGATGCTTTATGACTAAAAAGTTTTTTGACATTTCAAAATGCAACATAAAGATTGAAAGCACATGATATGACACCGATGGGGCGAAATTAATCGGAGAAACAAGGCTTTGACGGGACTAGTTGCAACACAACGCAAAAATTCCGATTATGAACTGCCTGGACATGCGTCTCGAAGCAGTAGCTTAAATTTGAAAACAAAATTTTCTAAACGACCTAAGCTCCAGAAACTTGAAAAAATGTGAGAAAAGTTTTCATAAAACGTAAAAAATACTGAAAATAACCTCACAAGCACTTGAAAATTCCCCAAAAATATGTATGTGAGCATCCAAAACCTTATTCGTTCCACCCTCTCCACTCTATGCAGAAATCTGTAACGAAAAGCTGTTCTAATACACTTCAATGCCACAAACTTACTGTCAGCACAATGTATATTGTATGGAACTTGTATCTTGGTTTGATCAGGCACCATATCTTGATTTGCATCTTCACAGTTTTTTCTCGAAAACCTTGTGTGTTTAAGCGTTAAATTCAACAAAACGCAGGAGGTCGTTTGAAGGGATATTACCTTTCAACAAAAAATGTACAAAAACATTGACAACTTTGTTGAGCTTAAAACAAAAACTACTGGAGACTAAGACAAATTCATCTATTAATATATTTAAGGTTATCAGCTGTGAATTATCTCTCAAAAATTTTCAAGGAGTTACTGCTAATTTAATCAGAACTAACTTGTATTTGGGTTAAAAAACAAAAATTAATACCGTTGATGCAGCCCACAAAACTGGATTATATAACGACATCTTACTGTAACATGGACATCAGAAGCATTTGTACAGACTGCTTTGCTGAATCATAACCGCTATGATGGAAACTGGTTTCGCCATTTCAATCCCGTTTGTTCAATTGTAGAGAAACGATTTTTCAGAATAGTGTATTTAGGTGCACATGACTCACGCATAAGAAAACGAATTGTCGTTGTGCTACGTAGTTTGCAACATAATGTAATAGGCAAAGATTTTTAGGTTGAAAGGGCATAACATAAACATTTTCTCGTGAAGTGCAAAGTTTGAGAATTTATTGCTCAAGTAAATTGCTTTCCTTCAAATACTTCATCTCAAGCAGAATTTTACAGTAGCCCATAGTAGACCTAACAACGTTTGACACAAGACTCCAAAGTAAATTCCGAGAGTTTTCTGATCAGAACTTCACAATTATTTGTCAAAAAATAAATTCTTATTTAACTTACTGCAATATAAACAGTGTGGTTGTGCTCTGTTATGTCAGGTAGTATATGTGTAGATTTGGTTATCGTCCATGTTTCATTGTAGAGTACGTCGCTTCCTGTGCCATCAAAGATGATGCAACGCTGAAATGTAACAAATACTGTATAACAACAGAAATCTGACGTCACTCGCACACGTTTGTTCACTTTCAATATGTGTTCAAGTTTTTGTTGAAAGTTGCTGCTTGCAGGAAAACAGTGAAGTACTATTTAGTAAAATACAACTGCATCTGCAATCAACAGCAAAATAATTGAAAAGAGCAAAATGATATAAAAAAGAATGAAATAAGAAAGGCATAAAAAGAACAAGTTTTGGAAGTTACAATATTTCAAAGGGCAGCATGTGTTATGAGAGTAAAATAAAAAATGAAAATTGAATCAAGGGCTAAATCAAACACTCAAAACAGCTTTCTTTTGAAATCGTTTGGTTTTCATCATATTCGTGACATCATGATTAATATGCTGCTTTGATTTTCAAATTTGTGCGTATGTAATGTGTTACAAGCAACTCTTTTCTAAAAGTCGTTCAAAAAGTATCAACAACGCTTCATTTTTGTTGGTTATTTTACTACCTTTTGTCCAGTTAAGTTTTGTTCGACGTCCTTGCATTCCACGAGATAAGGCCAACCCAACGTGGCATTTCGAGTTTTTGTGATTTGAGTGCAGTTGTAATCTGAAAGAGCTTGATAAAATGGAAGCTGCTGATTAACTTCAATTTCGTTTCAACTGGCACTTTTAATTGCAAACTTTGTCGTACGAGCTACTGTTTTTTGCAGAACTTGTTGAAAGTGTGCAAGCAAGGACAGTGTTTGTAAATTTTTAAAGCAAACGAAAAGTCAGGTTTTGCAGGATAGTTATAGCTGTATGTAAATTTCAGTATGAATAAGCGATACAATAAAAGCGAGGAAGCACTGACGTTTTTATTGATAATTGTGCTGGTTGAAAAGGAAAATGACCTCTTGTTGATCTTTATGTTGTTTTTAGAGACAAATAACGAAAAGTCTGTTAAATATTGGATGCTTCAGATGCTATTTGCATAGCCACAGTATGCATTGAAAATCTTTCAACGGTGTTGCCAATTTCCTGCAAGAACTCTGCGGTTGGAAATTGAGCGTTTCCCAATAGGTCGTACAAAGAAAGATCTTTCAACTTTATCCTCAATATACACAACCTTCCGCCTATTGTAGTGGGTTTCATTCGCCAACATAGCCTGTTACCTGGGGTATTAATAATATACCCACCCACGCCAGTCTAAACAGTCATTGTTGGATCAATATCTGGAATTGAAGAGTTTCCACCCATCGCCTAGCTCCACAATGTTATAGTTACGAACCTTATTTAAAGAGATGTTAACACACCCAAGAAATATCATTTGGCTGGTTTTACCGACCCGTGCTGTTTTTCTGTAAGTGAAGTGATGCTCCAATTTCTCATTATCCACTTATGGGCAAAGATGCTGCTTACATCCGGCTTTCTGACCTCCTAGCACAAACGTACATAGTACCACCCCATTCGTTTCCCCAAATGCGTAGTTAACATAAAATGAGAACTCCACCTGAAGTTGGTTTGTGTTGGACAAACTTTTACGTTTTTCGAAAAGGATCCCTACCTAAAGCGCGAACGCGGTACAGATTCACACTTGCGCCAAATGGTTGAAAATGGTTTTGATTGTTTTTGCACGATTCATTTCTGTGAGGGGCCAGTCATACTGGAAGAGAGAATCAGTGTAGTGATAGTTGCACAGCTTCTTTTGTGTGAGTACGAGCACCTCCCGAAGCCGTTGCTATATGCACATCTGTGTATTATATGTGTCTACTGCATACGCATTCATTCGCCAAAACTGTCAGTATAGGAATGAGCTGCTGCCACCTTAGGTACTTTAGATCCCGCTGCAGCACAAGATCTCACAAAATATGATAGTTCAACAGCAAATGTTGCTCTACATTTTCATCAACTTGTGCCTGATAATCAGCTGGATATTTTAAACGATNAATGGAGGCCGTTTCCGCAGTTATAACGATTTCTCCTTGTCCATTAATCTATTCCTTTTTCCTGGTATTCTCTGCGTAATATCAGAGACGGCTTGAATGAATCGTTTGGAATACTTTCTGATTTTATGACCAAACCTTAAGGTTTTGCCACACTCTTCTGCATCAGTAGAAAGAATATGTTCACTTGTCAGTCATATCAAAACAAAACCAAACTCTCTAAAACAGACACTGTTAAGGAAAGCTTGTTGGCACAACAGACATTATTGAGGATTCAGGTCAACCTGTATAAATGGATGTTTAAACCTGAATTAGTAACAGATGTCATCAGTAGAGTTGGAGTATGCCACTTGCGTTATGAAAAACGTCCTGAGCAAATGAAAAGTGATCCAAATGTTCATGTTCACGCTGCAGAACACAATTTGGAAGAGCAAATATAATTAAATTAGTATTTGCATCATCATTTCAATTCATGTAATTCCACCAAAAATCTGTTTTTTTGCAAAATGACATTTATGTTGTAAGAAAACGTTTTTTTTTTCAGGTGCAGTCTGGGTATATTAGAAATCACTCAACGGAATCCCGGAATAGATTCTCTTAGTTGGTAGATTTACTGTTTGTGGGGTTTATTTAAATTATATTTTATGCTTCATTGCACTGCGCAGCGATGAATATGCCTTCCAAGCGAGCGAAATATATGCACAGTTAAGATTGTAGTGTCTGATTCTTAGCTGTGAAGGACTATAATGCATACTTCGTAAAAATCAGAATTTACTACAAAAAATTCATTTTTCTGCTTCACCACATAAAAATTAATGTGAGGATTTTGCATTCCATGTAATTGTTGAAATCCATTGAGGCAAGCTTTGCACTGGGATAATGTAGGCTGGTAAATACGGTTGTTTGGCTGGAACGTCGTCCTTGAAGTGCCAAAGTACTCCAGATAAACTATCAGTTGCATTGACGGTTGGAGAAGGGTGTTTAAACAAGTTCAGATTAAAGACCGAAAAACGTGTTAAAAAA
>JGI24159J19872_10008731_pt1 | contig 13274 bp, 11 predicted proteins | sample Ectturendosymbi4_FD_19872 | JGI IMG/M metagenome (IMG submission 19872) | reverse complement strand
CTTTTACAATGAATCCAATGCGCAGAACAAATTTACATTCAAATGTTGAAGTTGTCATGCTTTTAACGTTGTGCACCAACTTTCAAGTTTTTGCGCATTTTGTTTTGCAATCTTCGCCGATGAAGTTGTACTTTTGATATTTGTCTTGCAAACATTTTCCTGAAATTACTCACCAATATATTTTGCTTGCCCCCCTCTTTCTTCACTTGAAACATTTCGAAACATCTGCGTTACTTTGTGTTGTAAAAGGATTACTGCTAGACATCTGACTTAATTTGAGATATTCCCTAGTACTCCAATGGCAAACCAGTAATTTTCCCTATTCGCTAAAAAATCTGTCTCCTGTGTGAAACTATTTTCGTTGAAGAATTTTACACTTTCACTAAACGAGGCACAGAAAGCGCATTGTTTTTGTTTTCTGCTACTCATTCAACGTTCTGGTGCTCATGATGTGTCCACCATTTCACAATCACGCAACCTCCAACAAAGACTTGATTAGCATCCTCCCCAGTTGCATGCCGAATTGCTAAGTCTGAAAAGCCTCACACCATTGCTGAAGAACTAATATATACTGCCCGCTGCAATCGATCATGTAAGTGTGCGATGATACCGCTATCTAATGAATCGCTTGAAAATAAATGTATGATTGTGCCTTCAAATTTACGAAGTTAATTTTTTCAACGTCTAGCTAAGCTCCTATTGAAATTTACTCAGTTCTTTCTTCTTCCCGGATAATTTATGAATGGATTCGTGATCCTTTTTCGTGCAACCTACCCCAGCGTCATCCTTTACCCCCTGGGGCCTCCAAATTACGACTCACGGGCCGAATCCGGCCATCGAAGACAATATGTCAATAATGAAAAAATAAAACATTTACGAAAAATTTGTTGATTTGGTGGTATGTATGACACAGGGACGCCGGAACGGGGGTGCATTACGGGAGCACTGCCCCACTTCCCTTTGATAGGGGGGCAACGGGGGCACAGGTGCCCTTACATAACAGTATCGTAAGCAATTTCATGATTTGTCAAGATCAATTTGAAACAAATTTATTGCAACTATTGGCGCACACATAAAGTTCAGAATGTTTTCTATAATTTCTGTTATTAGTTTTGATTTCAGGATTGTTGATGAACATTCAAATGCGAAAAGAATGACTATTGTGGGTCATTCCTTTCGCAAGCGAACAGTATTGAACTCGTGGTACGTCAAAACCATGGGCATTTGCCCCTCACTGGAAATTGCGACTAAGAACCAAATTTTTCTGGAAAGCTTGACGTCACTAGCTGAATTCCGATTAATCGATTTATTTCCTGGAATGACAGTTTATTAGTACGACACTCACACTGCACAAGAGCCAGGTTCGCTGTTCTGGCGTCATGCAGGCCTTTTACGCTGAAAAATCTACCTCTGAAGGAAAATATTAACATCCCGTTTTTTTTCTGCAACATATTTGCAAATCGTTTTTGATAAATGCTGTATTAGACTGACCCGACACCTATGTTCTGATGCAAGTAATATTTGAGGGGTGTGGGTTTCGAAATAAAGTTATCGCGTAATCATTGGAAATGTGTACACTGTGTAGTGCGTATTGTTGAAAGCACTAATCAGGCTCAACGCTTGCCGACAGATCTGTGTCTCCACGACATAAATGTGACAATGATGTTGAAGAAGTGGAAGGGCTCTGGTGATTCTGGTCCTAAGTACAGNGTGAGTGGAGATGACTTTCGCATTGGTGCAGATTGCAGAAAGGTGCCGATGGATCAGTNTGCAAACTGTGNCACCACCGTACCCACAGTGTGCAATCTCACAGTCACAAACCATGAAAAGTCAGAGAAGCATCAGTAATGAGCTTGAATACAATGCCAAAATAGACTTAATCTCAACTTTGAAAAATTATTTTACTATATCTTGACGAGACAAAGGGCAATACCACAAATAAAGTTTAGCTTTTCTCTGGCTTTTAAACAATTGGTTTGGCTCTTTTCTGGCCGCTTTTTAGCACTGTTTGGCTTTTAATTGCAATTTTCATCTGTCAACCCTGGGGCAGGTTGCCAAGCTTGTGAGCGGGTTGTTTTACTGTTGGTCTTTATTGTGTAACAATAACATGGCAACAAATCTTCAAATGTTCACTTTACGTTACAATATTGGCGTTTTGCCGCATGTGACTGTTGAACGCAGACATCTGGGCAGGTAGGCCTACTTAGTAATGCAGCGAGAGAGTGACTGCTGTTAGCCAAGTAGGGACGCCGGAGAGCGGTGGCATTGCCCCCTGACTTTTGAAAAGNGGGACAATGAGCCGGGGGCAAAGGTGTCTTCTTCATAACAATATCATAGGTAATTTTATGGTTTATCAAGATCAAGTTGAAACAAATTTTTTGAGTTTCATTTGTTTTTTTTGTTTTTTTTTGAGGTCACCATTGTTGTTGAACAGCAGCAAGCATAATTGGCAACGATTTTTTGTTTTTCATAAGTTTCCATTGCCCTCAAATTTTTTACTGTCCCCCCTGCTCTACCGATGTTCCGGCGTCCCTGGTATAACATATCCCGAAACAATCACATTCCGTAAGACGTCAGGCCCTCGAACTGTTGTGTAATAGCTTATGTGGCCCTCGGATAAAAATGTGGAGATTACTGCTTCACCCTAACAACAAAAAGAAGTGGCTATATTGACCTTAGCCTACCTGTGATGATTCCCTGAAAAGAAAATTCACTTCAGGAAATCCGACAAATTTTTGGATTTAGTTGAATGACGAATACCCAGCGTAGGTTAAAAAAGCGCTACCAATGGTTGTGCCTTTCTCTCCGTCATATTTATGTGAATAAAGATTTTCAGTCATGGCCGTGATTTCAACCAAATATTGATAACGAACAAGCCTTGAGATGTAAACGGGGGTGACACTGGCAGTTTCACAAATTGTTCCAAGATTCGATTAACTAGTAAAGAGAAGCAAGCCCACACATCACATTAAATGATGGATATTTCTTATTGTTGTTTCATCAATAAATAAAACTTTGATAAAATGCGTCTTTACTAAGATCATATTGCTGGTGTGTCGCAAGTCCAGCAAACTTTTTCAAAGGCGTCTCGACGAAAGAAGTTTGAAAACCACTGATGTAGGTGCAATGCAGTGTTCTTCCGGATCCGGATTGTTGGAGTCCGATCCTGCCGAATTGTAAGAATTTTTTGGATCCGGAACCGGATAGGATATTAGTTTTTCTCAAGCCGGATCAGGATTATCCAAAATTGTTTGCAAACTTGCCATATGTTTAACTGCGTAGTAATTTTTTCCTGATAAATATTTTTTTCGAAACTCTATACAAGAAGCTAAATGAGGTGATGTATGTTGTTCTCTCACATAGTATGCAGGTTCGCAAATTCGCATCGCACCTTCATCGTGAACGTAATGTGAGTAATTTTCCGTCAAGCATGAAACAAGCATAAGAAAGTCTAGGAGCAAGTAGGATCAGGGCCTGCCTTTAACCGATTAGACTGTTTGCTTCCAATCGGGCCCCGAGCTACGCCTAGTAACCTATGCAACGTTACACTTTTTATTGAGGCTGAGTGTGTAGCGCAGGTCACAGGGCCCACAGTTTTTTTAAGCGTGGGACCCTTTGCCGATGAAAATCAAAGTGAACTGCGCGGTTTTTTAACATCCTTGTTCATCATATTTCGTTCTGGAATCGCAACAGTGGTCATTGCTTTTGTATGTATGGTCGAGTCTTTTCAATAGCAGGTAGTTAATGCAGAGTGGGTAGTTTTGAAGCTGTTTTCTGCCTCAGACCAGAGATGAGCGGAGTCACATTTTTCAGACTCCACTCCTGCTCTACGCTTTAAGACTCCTGCTCCTGCTCCGACTCCGAAAAATTTTAAAACATCAACTCCGACTCTTGTTTGCACTCCGAAAACTTTCAAGTAACTCATATCAAAATGATAGTGTCTATTTTGCCTCATGAGGCAAAATACATGGTGTGGCTATTTTGCCTTTGATCGAACACAAATGGTTGAAGTGGTCATGTGAAACACACAATACAGAGACACAAAATGTTGAGGTTTAGACTTGTGGCTTAGCCTATACTTTACGCCAGCGCTTTGCTAACTTTTTTATGTTGCGGTACACTAAAATACATTCTGAATTTGGCTGTGGGACACATACTTTATGAAATCGAAAACCTACTTTTCACAAACCTTGCAAAGAGAGCTACTTGTTAGGTTTTGTTGTTTCTGAAAAGTGCGTGAGCAATAGTGAAACAAATAGCCTAAGTTAAGACGAAAAGTTAAAATCCAAAGCAATGCAACGCCAAAAAAAGATTTGCAGCATAAGGTTTTGTCAAAACATAAAACTTTCGCGACACACTTCAGCTTCTTCAGCAGCACACCAGTGTGCCGCGGCACACAGTTTGGGAAACACTGCTTTGTGCAACACAGACAAAGAGCCAATAAAAGCTTGCCCGCACTTAAATTAGGCATTGCGGTCAGCTTTTTGGTCATGCATTCCGAACTTGTAATGTGTTTTGAACTTGTCATGTGATCACTTTCGAACACTTGTGTACAGCTACTGACAAAATAACTTCAGAACAGTTTTTGCCCCATGGGACAAAATATACATTGCTTATCAAATTTACATCTTTGAAACTATAGTATAGGTTCTACTGTATTTTAAGTTATGAAGTGTTAACTGTTGAAACACTAGTTAAATAGTCGAAGCTTCAATAACCAGTTATCTGACAATTGTTTGAACTGAGCGTTAACTTTCGATTTTCACAATAGACTCATTACAAATCTCCAAAGTCAGGATTCAGGAGCTGATCACTTGTTTACAAATACTGAATCGTACTTTAACCATGCACTCAGACAAAGCTCTGTACTATGATTGTGCGAAACTAAGCCTTTAACCGCAATATGCATGCAAATCCTAAAATTAACATTATGAACCTTACGCATAACTTGAAAATCCTTCCATTCATCGTAGGCATTGGCAATAGAGCTGCAAAATAATATAGGTTATTTTTTAAGCTGCAACTACCAGGGCAAACATCCAACATTGTTCAGGATGGCTCCAAAATGTGAGCAGAATCTGGCCTATGCTAGCGGTGTCTAGACTAGAAATATGCACAATCACTGCAAATAAATATTCTACTGTACTACTACTGTGCATTACCTCTAACATGTCAAATCTTATCACTATAGGTATAGGTCACTACAGGTCATTTCGCCACACTGTTACATCCTTGTAGTCTGCTTTGTTGACCAACGTTTTCTTCATGTGTCTTGTGCTTTTGCCCACATCATTGGCCCAACATTCTGATGGTTACAGCATGGATTCCTAAATTCCAGAAGTGCATACTATAGTCACTTACACACTGCATTTCGCATAGGCACTAACATCTGAAACCATCAATAGTGGTGAACTACTCGGTACTCCCACCCAGTGTCACACCTTTGTGATATATGGCGACGCTGGTCAGAAAACACGTCTCAATTATTTCCATTTTGTTTGAAAACAACAATCATGATTACAGAAATTTTAACAGGTCCCTTAAAATATTTGATTAGCTCCTGCACAGACCTTAATGTTGACTCCGGCTCCTGCTCCGGCTCGAATCTAAAATATTGACTCCGGCTCCGGCCGAAAATCCAAACTCCAGCCGGAGTACACTCCCGCTCCGTGATCATCTCTGCCTCAGACACCGTTAGCTTGGTATTTCCCTTTTCGGGCCTCGCTCCTTCCCATAGCTTATGATTTCTATGATTATGACTAGATGCCTTTCCTCAAAATAATTTTGCACACTCCACTGAGTGGGGCCCCGCAAAAGCGCTTCCAATTGGGCCCCGCACTGGCTAAGGCCGGCCCTGTGTAGGATAGTCAATATCATGTAGTCAGTTGCAGTCACGGTTAAGCAACACTAATTAGTGTAATGACCTGGATTGTTCAATGGTACAAATATTTGTTAAAAATTGCAAAGACGCTACAGTGATTTTTATTAAAATTGAACATGCTACGAATGTTGTATGGGACATGGGTCATGCGATTATTGGTTTCATTTTTACATTCCAAAGACAGTGGATGTCTATACTATACGGGACATGTGAAATGTACATTATGCAATTCAGTAATGCAGCACGATTTGGCAAAATGTGGAACGACTAATTTACATCAGCATATTAACAAATGCAAGGCTAAATCGAAGTCAGCATCCCAACCCTCATCATCAAGGTCGTTACTGCGAAAAATCCATGGTTCCTATATTCTACCTAAATACAAGATCCCGTTTCAACAAAAAGAAAAGGTGTGTGCTGCTCCCCATGATTCTGCTCTACGTGGTATTACAGCAGACTACTGCTCATAATCGAAAGATAGGGTTTGCAATCACTTGTAAGTGCTTACATTGCGAATTCATGCCAAATGCGGTAATAAGACAACAGATGTAATCTGTGTCTGCTGTGCGAGTGTTCGTTGGTTCTGCTCTCACCATTTCCTTTAGCATAGCTAGTAGAGATTACACCTGTGATGGGGTTCTTTTACTAACTTTTTCAAAGTGTTTATGGTTTGGGTTTAGGGTGTAGCCTACGTAGTTTCGGTTTAGGGATTACATTTAGGGTTTACATTTAGGGATTAGCTGTCGGGTTTAGGTTTCAGATTCAGCTTTAAGATTTGAGTTTTGTCTTTAGGTTTAAGTTTGGTTTTGGATTTGGTTTTAGGTTTAAAGTTTATGTCAGGGTTTCTTAACCTGGGGTGCTAGCATCACCAGGGGGTGCTGAAATCAATTTCAGGGGGTGCTGGGGAAGGTCACATATGTGACAGTCAAAGGTAAAAGGAATACGTTAGGACAAAGGTTTTAGCCAATGGTAGGGGGTGCTGGACTGCTTAGGCGTGACCAAAAGTGGTACTGAGGTGGAAAAAGGTTAAGAAACGCTGGTTTGTCATATTACAAGAACTTTATGCTAATCCAAGTGCATCAGCCTTGTCACTTGACCAATCCAACCAATCGCGTTCTCCTAATGGCAAAAAAGTTCCAGCAGTGCATTCGTCTCTGATGGCAAAATAGACACTCCCTTGTTAAATTCGGAAATGCCAAAAGGCTGGGTCTGTTTTGCCTCATGACGCAAAGGCACTACTGGAACTATTTTGCCTTCAGCCAATCATATTTGTGTTACAGGCACGTTTTGCCTGAACAACGAGTTTTTGTGTGTAAAATCAGCTCTAAGGAAAGGTCAATAAATCGGATGAAAACTACGGTAACGACAAGAAGTGTCAACCAATGAAAAGCGGTTGTCAACCTGTTGCCAGGACAATGGAAGCTGGCAGACTGTTATCCAAGGACGCTAACCCTAAGTCACCCCAGCGAAATCACAGTGAAATATCAATAAAAAGCACATGACGGTTACCTAACGGACAATCACGATAGGAAATGCATGTGACAGGAAATGCGTCAACGGAACATGAACTGAAGTTCAGAAGTGGGAAACTCAAACACAAACAAGCCCCAGAAAGTTCCAGAAGCCAATCAAGCTGGCCAATCACAAGAAGCTTTAACAAGAAGCCACCAATCAAAGTTCATGAAATAAAGAAGTGTTAACAAACTCTGAAACAATGTGCAACTATAAATACGGCCGAATTTGGACACAAAGTCGCTCTTTCAAATAAGACTCTTCCTGTCGTAGGACGGTGGCGCGCAGAAGACTGTTGTAAGTTCAGTAGCTACAATAGTTTAGGCTTGTCCGGGTGAAACTCTGTTAAACCAGATTGAAATTAGTGTTCGTGCAAAGATTAATGATGCAGACTAAATTCCTTTTGATAATATGCTGCTAACTCTTAGTCTCTCTTCTCCGTCGGATGTTTTTAATGTCCGTCCGCTTCCGACTCGGGATGCCGTATAAAAATTGTTGCAAACAATTTGCAAACAAACTTGTTGTTGCAAACAAACAATTGTTGCAAACAATTTTTATGCCGCCGCAGCCAAGCTGCCCTTGGTCGAGGTCGTTCTGGTTGAATCGTCACACTCAGACAAATTTTTGTCTGACTGTATCCTGCTTGGCATGTCAGTCACATTTATTTGTGGCTCGCTTGGGTCGAACCCAGCTCGGCAGAGGTCCCTTGAATACTTCGATTCTTTCTCGAATCAATCCCTTTGGACTGAGATTATTCTCGATTAAACTGCAGCTACGACTAAAATTCTGATTAATGATAAATTTCCGCACGAACGCATGTTACTGGTTCTTCAGAAGGAAACGTGACTAGTCAGATTGGAATCCAGATTCAGTGCACAGCGTAGACAGTGTCAGAAATGACTTAAAACTTAATTGTTGCATGAAAGGTACTTTTAATAATTATTGGATGTATATCTGAAAAATAACAGTGTCAGGAAAATATTATTATTTGGGTATAAATTGAGGTTATTGTATGTGAGTGTTGTGATATGTCGAGAATTGTTCAAGCATTGTGGAATATCATGAATTTGGTGAGTACTGATATTGTTTTGCTAATTATTTATTGTTGATCAATAAAAATGTGAAATATACACTATTATTCTATGGTGATTTAATTGATGTAAGTGGTTCAGGAAAGATTAATTAGAATTTAGTAATACGGGTTGTTAAAAAGGTTTTTACCTGTGATAACGACCCCTGATTCAGTAATCAGAATCCACGCATAAGTTTAGTTATCTACTGAATCTAAAGCGTGGCCGTGCCACCCCTCCAGGTCGCATGACATCGCAACATTTGGCTAAAGGCAAAATAGCTCCAGTCGTGCTTTTGCTTCATAATCATGAGGCAAAATAAAAATACATGATTTTGCATGGGCGGATCAGGGCTGGATTGGACTGATGATTTTCAAAAATTTAGCGAATCAGGACCGGATCAGATTCAATTCTATCGGACCAGGACTGGACTCGAATTAAAAATTTCCCAGTCTGCTCATCTCTGCATACTGGGGCTTGTTGTCAAGAATGGAATGATCTTGTTGCGAGAGGACTGGTGGCTGAAAGTGAAGTAAGCGTAGGCTAGCAACAAACAATATTTTTACTAACGTCGTGGTGTCATTACTCACCGCAAAATATCCGTTTTTGCGACTTCGGTGACGTCATTTTATATCCGCTACTGACTGATATCCGTCTTTTACAGCAGGGTTACTTCATGGCCGATTTCGAAAATTTTGGCCATTTTTGAAGTGCGGTGGTCATGAAAAAACACATTTGGCTATTTTTTCGGCCATTTTTTCAATTTTCATTGAAGATTTTGTCTTTTTCTATTTTGTAGACGGACTTCATGTCACTGTGACTGTTATGGTAACAGCTTGGTACTGTTGCGATGGAAATTCCGAGCGGCATGTGCGCAAAGCTTCGCACCGTGGCAGCAAGCAACAATAGAGATCATGCACCGCAATCTCTCTTACTATTGCTTGCTCGCACTACATATATAATGGTGTTATTCTTCACGCACATCCCGTTCGTGGTGAATCACACAATCAACGCAACGGCACTGGAGAGGTTGCAACAACATCCCCTCCTTCCAACGAACCACACAGATCGCACGTTCTTTGTATGAAGGCTGAACTCGGCACGACCTCCACATCCTGTCACAGCACCATTTTGTTGCGATCGGAAATCCCGAGCGGCATGTGCGCAAAGCTTCGCACCGCGGCAGCAAGCAACAATAGAGATCATGCGCTGCAGTCTCTCTTACTATTGCTTGCTCGTGCTACATATATAATGGTGTTATTCTTCATGCACATCCCGTTCGTGGTGAATCACACAATCAATGCAATGCCACTGGAGAGGTTGCAACAGTACCTACCAGTGTTGCCACTTCTGATGTTTTAACATCAGATCTGATGTTTTCAGAGAAATTTCTGATGTCTGATGTTTTGGCTACAAATCTGATGTTGACTGGGCTGTTGTTTTTGTTTCCCACATTTCCTATCCTTTTAGGATGAAAACAAATTAGATTCGCGATTTTTTACTTTCTTTCACCAATCTCTCACCCTCATGTGTGTTTGGTTATCGTTCCAAACCGAAAAAAAGCCCTTTTCTCTTCATTACGTTGGGAATAATATATTCGTTATGCATGACACAATTCTACATTTAATGACGATTGTTCGCTCTGTTTTGGATTCAATGTGGGTTGTCGCACTTTGTTGCCAAAAAAGCGCAATGTAGAAGCATTTAGCTTATACGGTAACGTAAAAAACTGATGTTCTCTCATGTTGATAAAGGCAACGATCTGATGTTAACGAGACTGACCCCAGTCGCAACACTGGTACCTACTTCAACCTATTGCTTTGATGAAGTGTCAGTGTGTAGCTTATCCCAAGCAATTGCAGTCAGTAGATTATGTACAAGTGTTTCAGTCAGTGATAGACTTATGGTTACCATTGGTAGCTGCTACCCAGTCTGGAATCCGTGGCAAACGCACGCACGATTTATTTTATTGACCTTTCGTATCACGCCGCATGAAATAATTCAATTTACTTGTCATGCTTCTGCAAAAACCGTCACGCTCCATACATTTTTTCACTCAGGAAACCTCTTTTCTATGTAAACGTTTTTCAGTAAGCTGATAGAGCCAGACTAACTGCGCAGAATTCTAATTGTTGCAAGAAGTTGACAATTCCGCACCTGAGTTTTGTAAAAGCCATCAGAAAAACATTTTTGTTGAATTTTGATCAAATTAAAAAAGTTTTTCCAAAAAGCTATGTTTCGCAGTTAGTGTTTCATTAGATTTATTTTTCAAAGTCTAGCAAGATTTTGAAATTTATACTCTTAACATGTCTGGTACAAATCCGACCACTGTTGAGTTCGCGTTGCAATTTCAACATGAAACTTCTTCAGACTCCGGAATACAGCTTATAAGAGACGTTAATGATTTAAAAAATAAGTCAAGAAAAAGACCGAGAAGTTTGTCGATACCTTCTGTCCACAGTGACGATTGGAATGACTATTGGGAAAATAAGACTGTACAAACCATGAAAGAAGGACTTCCCAATAAAAGGATCAAGATTGAACAATATGATGATTGAGATATTCAATTCATCTGGAGTTGATATTGAGGACTATTTATATTCAAGTATATTGTATATTTTTATCGCAATTGATTATTGTACACTTGTAGGACGAGAGTAATCTCAAACATTAACTTATAATTTTCATTACGGATAATTATCCGTGACAATTCATAAGTTACATTAAGATTTAAACGGATAAAAATAGCGTTGATGAGTATTTCGATAATGAGAATGGTTATAACCGGATACCACTCGAAACCATGTGATGATCACGCACCGATCGCATGGGATTGATTCTCCTCTTTTTAAAATAAAGAAACATCCGGAGCACGGAGCTCCTCGGTCCTTATAAGACACGACATATGAGCTGAGAGCTCAGTCGGTTTCTGATGAGCCACGGGTATTCCGAGCTCAACAGCTAAAACAGCCACGGGTATTCCAAGCTGAACAAGTCCAAACGGGTATTCCGATGGACTAAGCCTTAACCAGGGAATTATGGTCTACTGACCTGTTTTATCCCTGAAGCCCTATGATAATGCGGGATACTCTCTCCCTCCATTAACAAAACCTCTGAACTCGTGCTATAATCCCTGTTTATGTTAATATTACGCATATATGATGCATGTACGATTACTGGCACACTTCTTAACGTTATATTAATAAAATTATGATTGAAGGATAATCATTCTTGTGATAACTGAGCTATAAGTTGAGCAATAACGGGCGGGTCTGATACTCTTTGTTGTAGCTTCGAGCGCGCCTTGAATAGTCTCTGTTGTTAATTATTTTGTAGTACTGTGGGCATAGGCATATGGCATGGGGATGCAGGGGATGCGGTCGCATCCCCAAAGCTAAAAAATTGGCAATTTTTCGGGCAAAAATTTTCAACGTTTGGGCAAAGCATACAGGTGCATTCACGTGTAAGTGAGGTAATGTTTATTTTCCAACTAAGGCAAAATAATGGCCAAATCAACGGCAAAATAACCTGAGACTATTCTGCCGTTCTTTTTTACCCCTGATGGCATATTAGACACTGCCCTTGAGTAAACTGGAATCATGTGGTAATTCCAACAGCTTTCACCAAATTTGGGCCAACTAAAAAATCATTCAAGTTTTGGATAAAATTAAAAACAGAGTAAATTAGGTGCATTCAGGTACAGTCCAACAGCTTCTTCATTCAAATTTGGGTGAAAATAAAAACATTCAGATAAATAGGTAATTCGGTGAACACCATCAGTCGAATCAAATTTTGGCAATTTGTAACAGCTTCATTCAATTGTGGGCAACTTCAAACAGTCCTGTTCAGTGCAGGGCTATATAGAATAGTTCCATTGAAATTTAGTACATTTAGAAATGTCTGGGTGAACTATGAGAACTTTATTCAAATTTGAATGAAATCAAAATAATTTGGGCAAATTTTAACAATCTCTATGAAATTTGAGTAAATTGGGACAACTTCATTCAAATTTGGGTGAAGTTAGAAATGTTTCCATAAATTGGAAAAATTTAGGTAGTCCTAAATTCCAACAGACTTAATCAACTCTGGTCAAATGGCAATAGCTCCATTCAAATTTGGGCCAAGTGGAACATCTTCATTCACTTTTGGGTAACTTCAAACAGCATTATTCAATTTTGGAAATTTCAAACAGCTTCATTTCAATTTGGGTAATATACAAATACTTCATTTAGATTTACATAGAATTACAAACATTTGGGCAGATTCCAACAGCTTCAATCATATTTGGGTACTTGAAACAGCTTCATTCAAACTTGAGCACAGTTGCAACCATCTGGGCCAAATTTGAAGAGTTTCTTTCAGATTTTCATACGAGATATATTATAAATATTTGGGCAAATTACAACAATCCAAATCAAATTTGAGTCAATTAAAACAACCGCATTCAAATTTGGGAAGACTAAGAAACATTTACAAATTAGGAATATGTAGTGGTAACCCACCATTCCAATTAACCCTAATTTTTGTGAACCTCAAATTGTTAATGCTGTAAAGTGTACAACTAAAATGTAGCTGTAGCTGCAGAATGTTTTATGGTAGTAATTTGGTGTAGCTGTGATGTGATTCTGTGAAGTTTTTGTGTTTCAAACTTGCTTGATGTTGTAAGATTAGCAAGTGTGGATCTGTTACCGCGAAGTATGCATGAACAGAATTAACTATGTAACTGCAGCGGTAATATATTGTATGATAGTAATGTAGGCAGGGGAGGATCAAGGAGGGGTGATTTAGGCGATCGCCCCCCCTAAAACCTA
>JGI24159J19872_10008727_pt1 | contig 13277 bp, 10 predicted proteins | sample Ectturendosymbi4_FD_19872 | JGI IMG/M metagenome (IMG submission 19872) | reverse complement strand
AGACTGGCCGATCCGTTTGAGCCGTTGAACAGCTCTCTAGCGCAATCGGCGGAGGAGCTAGGGCGTTGGTAAGGCAATCGAAAACTGCTGTTTTTTTTGCGAAAATCGCCAAAACCACCCAGATGCCAAAGAGTTAATGGAGTGTATTTAATCCTCAGTAAAACTTATTGTACAGCTAAAGTGTACCTTTCTAATGCTGTGTTGGTTACCTTTCAGTACATAGTAAATGTATGTGAAATGCACTTGTCTGTGATTTTGATTTAAACTTTATGCAGTGGTGTTGGTCCTTATCAAGAATATAAAAATTCAAGTAAAGCAGTGATGGTTGGCATAAAAGTAAGCTTATTTGACTATAAAATTGATGTTCAATTCAGTTGTTATGGTGCTGTAGTATAAAGTCTCACTTTGCCTAACCTTGATTTTACTTAATTTTTCATTCTTAGGGTAATTAATTTCTTTGCAAATCTGATCATGAAAAGATGTTCCATTCATGATGTGTTCTCTCTGTTGAGTATGTCTTGGAATCTCATTACAATATTGCTACTATAGAAACATGCCCTCTCGACTTTGGCAGCTGTCAACTTTGACCCTTTGCAGTGGAAGTGCTTTTTTTCTGCTCAGTTCAAGCAGTGAAAGGAAAAGCAACAAGCTCAACAAACTTTTTAAGGCTGCTTTCGCATGGAATCAAAATTGGGATGGAAGGTGTAATATGAAGCCCTTAGTAACTCGAAATATTATCCTCATTAGGCATGGTCAGTACAACATGAAAGGCACTAATGACAAAGAGAAGTGTCTTACAGAATTGGGAAAGCAGCAAGCTATTTATACTGGAATACGCCTAAATGAACTTGGATTAGGTAGTAAGTTAAATTTTGTCATGAAGTCAACACAAATGAGGGCAAGAGAAACCTCTGATTTGGTTTGTATGCAACTGGGTTCAGGTATTCCTGTTTATGAAACTGATGTACTTCGTGAAGGACTTCCTGTGTATCCAGACCCTCCTTTCAAAGATTGGCGGATGCCAGATGCAGAAAGAGTGACTAAAGATCGTAAGCGTATGGATGAAGCATTTGATCAGATATTCCATCGAGCCGCTCCTGATCTGGATCATGACACATATGAACTATATATCTGTCATGGTAACCTAATACGGTACTTGGTATATAAATCATTACAATTTCCTGTTGAAGCAATACATCGAAGCAGGTTACGACATTGCAGTATTACTTGGGTTACTATAAGGCCTAGTGGCAATGTTTCATTGAAGTGTTTTGGAGATACTGGTCACATCCCTCCTCAAAAACTGACTTTTGAGTGACATTACCTTTTATTTGTTTCAAGCTGTAAGCAGAAAATCTTGATCCTTTGAACCAAATTGCTGTCTTTATAAAGAAGTCTGATTGCTTTCTTCACTTAGAAAAGTGTCAATTTTATTTTTTATGCAGTAGTTCATTAAACATTTCAGTTAGACTAAATTGACCATTATTTGAAAGGAGATTGGTTTTTGTGCATATCAAAAATTATTTTTATCAATATTCTTTGAACTTTTGCATAATTATTGTGGCACAATCTTTGTTTCCATTTTAGTAAAAATGTTGTTTTAATATGTAGATAGTTGATCATGCATATGCATAATTTGAATCAATTGTGAACTAGCCCTGTGTAGTAAAAATTTATTCTTAGGTCTAGTTTAATCTGTTTGACATGCACAGCATTTGTATTGATTTTGTTCTTGTCTATGAGTATCATTTTCTGGTCATTCTTGTTGATATGTATCACTTTGAACCTGCTAACTGAGCNAATGCATTGTTGGCCACCTGCACAGGAAAAAAGCATCCACCTNTTCAAAAGTTCTTTAAAAGCAACTGTTTGTTCAGGCTTGGTGCAATTTGCAAACAAACAAAACTCTTCAGTGCTCAAACAAAATTAGTAAAAAAATATAAATATATATATATATATATTGCACTGTTTGCCATAAAGTAGAAGATTTTGCCATAATGTTGCCGCCTGAAACACTTCAAAATTTTGTTTACTATGCTGTGTTTCTTCATAAATGCAGAAAATGGTGAAAAGCAGTTTCAGTATGTTTTTGTGTCAAGTTAATCATTTTGGACTTTTCGTTTCAAAACCATACCGTGTGAACGTTGCAGGCCGCATCAGCCCAGTCAAAGGTCTTGTGCGGCCCAGTTTAGGTTTTTGTTACAGTATAAGTAGCCTACATACAACCTGTCCTTATTTTGATAATCTTAATTTTGACATTTTTGATGCAGGTGGTCCTCAGTGCCACATTATCACGTCTGTACTGCGTGCTGGGAGATTTCCATATGTCCACTGACGCCTTGGTGCAGAACTTTTTACTAGTTTTTTGATTTCTACCTTTCTTCCATTGGCACTAAACTTGCCTATAAAATCACACACACGGAGTAGTAAAAGTGCCAAACAGTCGTTACCAATGCAGTTAGGATTCGAATGCTTTGAATAAGTTAGTTTGAACTAGTTTTAGTTTGCTAAGATCAAAGTAAGTCATTAAATACGCAGTCCTCATTAATATGTCATTCAGTGTGTGGCCCTGGTTAAGATAGTGACATAATTTTTGACTCAGTAAGCAATTATGGTTGGACATAGCTGGTGTACACACTTTGGGTGTGTGGGTCATTAACTGCATTTTTGTTCTGTTCATAACTTACACTTCCTGATCATTAAGGATTTGAAAGTTATTTACTTCAGTCAGCATTGCCAAAGTTTGCTTTTTGATGATGTTGTAAATAAACTAGTCTCCACACTGGTGAAGAATTTCAATCAGCAAATTTTTAATAAATTGATTTCATGCAACACTATGCATTGTCAGTCTTACAACCTTATTCAAGTTTTATTTGCACCTTAAGTAATTTGAATAAAAATAAGGTTGATTAAAGTAAACAGTCTCCGTGAGGCTTATCACTTTGTTAACACTGGCATTCCAATGCAGATGTTGGATGTAATTTTTTTTTGACATTTTAAAAAGTATATAGGTCATGAAAACCTCCATATGTCATTACTCCAAGTTAAACATTCATGTTAGACTGTTCGGAAATAATTTTTTAATATATTTCTTGTGTCTGGAAAGCATGGACTACAACTTAATATCACATAAAAAAACAATGGAATATGTAGGTAAAAAGCAAAGGTCTTGAAATGGTTTTGAATAATGAAGTATGTTTGTACAACCTGTTTTGAACTTGAATAATGGTTTTCAAAATCTTAAACTTTGGGTTCCTGGCAAGCCTCAAGGTATATTGTGTCAAAGTCAGGGTTATTTAAGGTGTGTTAGGGATCTGATTCGGGTCCCTAGAATCAGAGAAAATCCGGTCCCTAAAATCAGAGAAATCGGATCCCTACAGGTGCATACTGGGTACCTAACATTTTCCATAAAAAAACTGGTCAAAGTACAGTAGAACTCGTCTAATTCATCAATTAGCTTAATTTGTCACTTTTGTCTGTCCCGACGGAATCCCTATCTTTTGTGTACATTTCTGTTGTCAATTTGCTCAATTTGTTGCCTCTTTCTATCCCTGAGAAGCGTTTAGTTCATCTAATTCGTCATTTGCAGTTTCGCTTTTGATGTGTAAGCAGCTAGTACATATGGGAATTCAAACAAATTAAGGATTTTTATCTGACATTTGTTGCACCTTGCAATTTGTTTATTGAATTTATACACGAGGTTCGAAGCACGACTCAACTCCCCATTGAGAGAATGCGGAAAAGTTCATTAAAGATTTGAAAGATGGTTGATTAAACGGAGGAGTCCAGATATAGCAGAGGATTAATTGTTGTATTCAACCATAACGTCATAAACTTGTATTTTACTGTAAATAAGAGCACTATATATACAAGTTACCATGATAAAGTATAGCAGCTTCAGTGATAGAGTTTTCACCTGTTTGCGTAATTCGTCACTTTTTTCTAATCCCCTTGAGGTGACAAATGAGGCAAATTCTACTGTATTAGCATTTGTAAATGTTTCCAGCCATTTTATAGACAAGCAACAACAACAGTAGTTGCAAAACAACAGTAGTCACAGACCTATGTTAAAACATTGAAGTCTGTTATCAATGTCAAAAACAACAAGCTACAGTGTATGAACAAAAATGTCATGAAAGTGGTTATATGTGTGTTCACAATGCACGGTGAACATGCATTCAATTGTTTGATATGAAACTACATAACTCAATGAGTTCTTGGTTGATGGAGCTCAATTATTCAGGAAAAAGGTATTAATACATGTAAAGCATCATGGAATTTTCGTTGCAAAAGACCAAGTACAAAAATATTACTGTGTTTTATCAAACAATTGCATGCACCCTATGGCATAGGATAAAGTGCTATGTATAGCCTATGCACATTAAAGTTGTTTGATTGCAAAACTAAACAATTTAAGAGTTCTTGCTCATTTTACCTCAAGTTTTCAGGGCTGAAGCTTGTAGGTATGAAGAACATTCATANAAATTTTTGTTGCAAAAGACCATGTACAGACAAGTTATCATGTTTTATGCAACAACTGACTGCNCCCAGCTGTTGGAAAAAGTGCTGTAGCCTATGGGCAGCAAAAAGTTGTTTGATGCAAAACTACATAACTTAACACGTTTGCTACCAGCGTACGATTATATTGTACCTAAAAATCAGCCTAAATCAAGCAGTTTTCACATGTCTTAGCAATGGCATAACTCCTCTGCCGATTGTGCGAGAGAGCTGTTCAAACCCTCAAAAAACTCAAAAGTCTTTGAGTCTGTAATGAAAAAATATTTTTTGGTTTTGGGTTTCAGGTTGTTTGTGAGTGACGTCATAAGTGAGGTAGGTCTTTGGCCATTTTGGCTCATGTTACCTGGCCTAGGGCCTGATTGCTAGACAAAAGTATTTCACTCAAGTTTTCATTGGATACTAGGCTAGAATCTGAGTTCTTGAATCATTGATTGACTTCCTAGCATTTCTGGTTCAGAAGTTAATAGCCTAAAAACAACAAATTGATTATCCAATTAGTGGCTTAACTAACCATTTTGGTGTTTTTAGGTCATAACTTTTGAACCTGAAACCTCGGCAAGTCATCCAAAGTATCAAAAGACTCAGATTTTATCATAGTTTCCAAAAATATTTGAGCGAAATACTACCATCTAGCGGTTTGGGTCCAGGGCCAGATAAGGTGGCCTAAAAGTCCTCCACTTATGACGTCATTCACAAATGACCAAAAAGTGTTTTTTCATTGCAAGCTTTGAAGACTTGCTGAATCTTTTGAGGATTTGAACAGCTTTCTAGCACAATTGTCTGGCGTGTTATGCGGTTGGTAAGACAACTATAAACTGCTTGAAATATCCAGAAATCGCCCAGCAGCAAAGGTGTTAAAGTTTTTGCTTGATTGACCTCAAATTTCCAGGGCTAATGTATGTAGGTATGACTAACATTCGTGTAAGTTTTTGTTGCAAAAAAACAAGTACAAAAAAATCTCATCGCCTTCCCTGCAAACAACTGAATGAACCTTGCATCCTACTACCTACAGTTGCAGGCGATGCATAAGTACAGTGCCTGACATATGCCAGTGTAGCAAGGTGTTAAGCCCTCATACTGTACTCCATATTTTGCTTATTACGCTGTAGCATGATATTTTAAAAGGTCGAGTCACTAAGTATGGCATGCGGTGTAAGAGCCACTTAAAGACAACACCCACTAACTCTTTACTGAGATGATGAGAATATAATGGGTGAATTGGTGGTGTTTGGCATTTGCATATGTAGCTTTAAGAATGTACAATTTAAAAACATTCCTTGGATAAAAAGATTACTGCACAAATGTACAGGTTGCATATTTAATGCTAGATGCAACTGGACACCAAACTTTAACTCGTTTTGTGAGCCACACTGCCACATAACCTAACATGTGGGTTTGTGTTAAGCTGTTATTCTGATTGACTTGGTGATGTGTCTGTAATTCTACGACCAGTGTGCATGCATGGAAACATCCTGAAAATCGCCATGGGTGCATGCATTTGATACTGTAATGGTAAATAGAGATGCTTGTTTTGAATTTGCTCCACTGTTGTGGCTGCAGCTGTTTGCTCAAAACACTGTAAATGAATCTGTTTAATTTCAGAAGAGTAGGCTTCGCACAGTTAAATATTTTCCTGGAAGATGGTTTTACATAAAGCACTGAAGTTGTCAGCTTTATTGGTTTGCAGTGGAAGTGCATATGCTGCTTTCAAGATTCAACAGTCTGATGTGCAAGATTTACTCAAACCTCTGTTCTTCTGTAGGCCATCAAAAGTGTGTGCTGCCACAATTGATTATGTGTCAAATTGGGATGACAATTGGGACAAACGAGCTGGTGAAAAATCTGTTGCTACTAGGCATATTTTGCTGATTCGGCATGGCCAGTACAACATGGCGGGCAAAACGGACTTGCAAAAGAAGTTGACTAACTTGGGTAAAGAACAGGCGGTTTTTACTGGTCAGAGGTTAAAGGCGTTAGGGCTTAATAAGAAGCTGACTCTCATCACTGAGTCATCAATGACTCGTGCTCATGAAACTTGTGAGTTAATATGTCAACACTTGGATCCAGCAATACCACGTGAAAGCTCAGATATGCTACGTGAAGGTGCACCAGTTGAACCAGACCCTCCTGTTATTCATTGGCAACCTGAGCCAAAGATGTTTTTCATTGATGGTGCAAGAATTGAAACAGCTTTTCGACAATTCATACACAGGGCAGGTGCAGACCAGCCAGATGAGTCATATGAATTGATAGTGTGTCATGCCAATGTAATCCGCTATTTTGTGTGCAGAGCTTTGCAACTTCCACAAACAGCATGGCTGCGCATGAGCTTAAGGCACGCAAGTATCACATGGCTCACTATTAGACCTGATGGTCGAGTGTCATTGCGATGCTTGGGTGATGCTGGACATTTGCCTCCAGACATGTTGACTTTTGAATGATGTATTCATAAATTGTTTCCACAAAGTTCCTGGTGGATTTTGCGTATCAGTATCTTTGTCCAAACAATTTTTGTGTTTATTATGTAAACATCCTACTTAACACATTGTTTTTGTCATAATATTTTGACATGCCCATTTTTTATCTGAAGATCATGTTTGTCAGGTATGCCAACTTTTAAGAGTGTTAATGTTTTATTAATGTTTACTCAGTCTGAAATCAATTTGACCTCCTGGAGATCAAATCTTAAAATCCCTACTTTGTAGTTTGAATAGTGTATGCATTGAAGTCTTTGTTGGTTGTCAAGTTTTCTACAGTCAGTTAATCAGTTTTCAGTGCCAGACCTTCAGAAGTTCTAGAATGCATGAAGTGCATGGGCAGCACAATATGCAGCCATTGCTAGAATACAACTGCTTATTTTAATCAATATTTTTGCATATAAAAATGCAAATGAAAAGATACTGGACAACATCCATTGTGTGTTTTTGCATCACCTAAAAGTACTTTTATAAAGTGCAAAATGCAGTCACAGGATGTACCTTCACTGCTGTTTCTGATGTGTAAATTTGTCTTTAGTCAATGGTTGACACTTACACAAGTGTGGATGTTAGCACAGGAAACCTAAAATAATAGCAAACATTGTTTATCTGGTCATTCATTGGCAGATTTTTATTTTTTTCCACTTTTTGCTGAATTTCTGTTTCTTATGAATAGTTGTGGCAAGTGTACTATTTAAGTGTTCATTGCTAGGTGTTTGCTTAAGATATAATTTTTGCTCACTGTTACTTCATTAACTTTGAACTTGTGTGTATTACATGCTCACATTTTTCATACGGTTTTGCTTAAGATTGTAAAGATTTTTGTTAATTATACAATTGTTTTTGAAAAACTGAAGGTGATTATTACTTTCACCACAAAATGGATATTCGACCAAATCACACTATTTACTGCAACAACCTAAATGAGAAAATAAAGAAAGAAGGTAATTTGATTGCTTGGTTACTGTTGTTTGCTCTGAAAAGGTACAGTTCAAATTGGGTTTAATGTTTTAAGGTAGATTTGACAAAATATGGACTGTAGCTTAATAGTGACCTGAAATAAGTGTCTGTTGCAACAGCGTAGTAAACTTACAAAGCGCATTCCAGCTAATTTGCAAAATGGCTGTGTGCAAGCTGTGAACATATATTGCTTCAACATTTTTAAAAACAGTCTTAAGCTGCTAATAGTTTCATTTTCAAAAATCAAGTTTCATGTGTAAATAAATCACACATTTGAAGTAGAGTAGCTTATTAGAAAATTGCTTGATGAAAACTGTGATGTATGCTGTGATTAGTAAGCAACAACTACTTTGTTGTAACACTTCATTATTTCTAAAATAGGTCCTTTTGTGCAGTTGCCATCACTTATTAATTATATTCCAATTATGACTTATTTCAAGTCAACATGGCAGCTGTTCCGTAGGCTATTTTTGTTCTTCTATTGGAACTGGTCGTTCTACATTTTTTTATGTTCAGTGTGTGAATGCCATACCCATACAACATTGTAAATAAGCTGAGAGACTTCAATACACTAGTAATTTGTTGATGAGCTTTTTGTAGTTGGTATTGCTAAAAAAGTACCTGGGTCTGTCTGCAAGTTCAGTTACATATAACTGAGGTGGTATGAATTGATTCGCTGAAAACCATCATTTTGGCAATTGATTTATTGAACACAGTTGAAGTTCAACTAAATGTATTTAGTTGCAACTGACATCATAAGTGTATGGTACAGCATATTTTGTGGGATGTTCTGGACAAAGATTGGCAAATAATGCGTATGTTTCATACTCTCCAGAATTAAAGAAGTCTCTCTATGCGATCTTCTCACAATTTGGGCAGATTCTTGAAATCGTTGCTCTGAAGACATTGAAAATGCGAGGACAAGCTTTCGTCATTTTCAAAGACATCAACAGTGCAACGAATGCTTTGCGATCCATGCAGGGTTTTCCATTTTATGATAAGCCAATGGTAGAAATGAACTCAGTAATATATTTCCGTTTGATGTGTTTTTTTGTACTTTTATCACTTCCATATTTATATTGAAGGTTCTTGATACTGTAGGTTCATCCACATTGAACGAATTTAGGAAATTATGAAGCGGTCATACTCGCTGTGTTCCAAACCTCTAACTTTTTTAGGCTGAGCAACAACCTGGGTTCGTTATGTGTCGTATAATTTAATTGTCAATATAATGACCATGGGTTGAAGCTGGAATTGTACGAACCTCGTGTCAGNTTATCCAACTTGCGAGTTATTGATCGGATATAGACATTTAAGTCACTGTATTGTTTGCACTGTTNGTTGACATTGTTTAAATTTCTCAAGGTTTCCTTCGCAGAGACTTGCATATGCAAAAAAGGATTCAGATGTAATCGCCAAACTGAAAGGGACTTACCAGGAAAGGACAAAAGAAAAAAAGAAGAAGAAAAAAGAACCGAAAAAGGTTTGTTGATCTTTTTCACAGTTATCTTTTGCTGATGTGAAAATCTAGAAATACTGTACCTCTACCTCATTTCGAACGTGTAGTCAATCCAAAGAAACGTTGGTTTAGTGAATGTGTGAATTTAATACCTTACGACTTAGTTCCAGGCCCTTGGATAGCCTTTAACGCCCCTTTTTCTTTTTTTAGTCGAAGCCAGTTCCACCAGTTATTCCTGGCCCACCAGGTGAGTGTTGTCACGAACTTTTATTCAAACTTTCTTCATCAATTATCTTACTGTTACGTCATCGATACGCGTGCCGGTGGCATTGTGTATTTGCGAAAGCAAGTTTTAAGGTGTCAATCGTTTGCTGAAGGTGCGCCGCCCGCTGCGCCGATGGAGGAAGATGACGGGAGCGATAATCCTCCGAATCATATTCTCTTCCTCAACAACCTGCCTCCAGAGACACAAGAAGGAATGATCAATATGCTTTTCAACCGGTAACGTTTCTTACTAGTGCCGTGCACTCAGCCAAACCGTTTTGCAAACTGTAGCTAGTAAAATATGCAGGGTTCTTCAACCGGGGACCTTCGGACCCCAAGGGGGCCATGAAGCGTGAAAGGTTGAAAAAATATTGAGCGTGAGGCAGACTTTGACTGACATTAACCGTGTAGCTGCCAATGTGCTTGGCTTCTGAAGTAAGCGGAGTTTAACTGGAGGAGTGTATTTTTTGCACGTGGTGCTAATGAACACCGTTTTACGGGCGTTGAGTTTGTGTAGCAGCAATTTTGTTCATCTCGTAATATTTTTTCTATCAGTCACATTTCCAAAACATGTGTTTCTGTGATAGTATAGTCTTCTCTTAAATACCACCCTTGTAATATCAACGCATTCTCTTAAATACCACCCTTGACTTTGCCCGACCAACCGATACCCTTAATATTTGAATCTTTACAAAAGTGTTGTTTTACAGCTTCGCAGGTTTCAAGGAAGTTCGACTGGTGCCTGGCCGGCACGACATTGCCTTCGTCGAGTTCGAGGTTGAAGGTCAGGCAGCCGACGCCAAGAACGCGCTGCAAGGGTTTAAAATATCGCCCACGCACGCCATGCGCGTCACGTTCGCCAAGAAGTGACAGCGCTTCGGCACCAAGCCAATGGCCTTTTGTAGCAGTCGAGATTTTTAACCAGGTACTTGCGCGATCGTTGGCAGCGTGGACGTGGACGAGGTGTGCATTCCAACAGATTGCGAAATGATGGTAATTTCGGCATGATCTGTATTGAAACTTGAGAAGAACAAGATACTACATTTGATTGTGATTGAAGCCACCTGCTTGTGATCACTATTCCTCAAAGATTCGGTTTAGTATTATTTCTGACTGTTTTTTGCGGGTACTTGGATTTTCCTGGTATTGCAAACGAGCACCTTCTTGGACGTTGTATGTGACGGCGACTGCACTCAAGGCTTTCGGCATTGCACACTTGGTGTCGCTGTTATTTGTGATGTAATAAAGTCCAATTCCTTCTAATTCAGTTGCATTGAGCTGGTTTGCCGATTTCATTAAATTTAGTTTCCATCTGTAGGAACATAGGCGGTTATGCTTGCGGGCAAAAATCATTTCAAACATGAAAAAATATTTTTGTTATTGAAATTGTAATGTTTTGGAAAACATTTTTGCCAGTTGAACTCTTCTGGCAATAATTGGCGTGAAAATTGCATTAGATGCATCTTATCATTACTTTGGAAAAGAAAGTTAAATTGCTAAGTGGTGTAGTTGGTTGAGCACGAATACACACCACCAAATCTGGCCTGGGTTTGATTCCCGGCCGGGTCATACCGAAGACTGGAAAAACGGCACTTGCTGTCTGTCCTACCTCGTGCTCGGCATTGATGGGCGGGTGCAAGGAATCGGTTCACGCGCGGTACTGTAACTCGCCACCAGCATTAACTGCGGAAGCAGCCTGGTACACGAATTTCGATAGGCTCGCGACTGGGAAGAGTGCCGACGATGTGAACTTCTTTCCAGCAAAAACTCACATAAAGCAATGCTATTGTAGAAGTTGTCCATGTAAAGTGAATGTCACAGTGGCATACACTATGGAGTGAGTAGCTCAAGTCACATTTTCCTTCTGAGATCCGGAAATACGAGATAAATTTCGATGTTCTAACTGTACTTGTTTTACCAAAATGTAGTACTAGATGCCGCACTTGGTGGGCTTATCTTTTTTGATAAGCTATGAAGGCTAAATGTTCCCTCCACTTCATCATCCCTACATCAATTGAAATTGCTTCCCCCAAGTTGTACATTGAGCACCAGCGTTCAACAATCAAACTTCAAACCTGCCGGATTTTGTACAGTTCGTCATTTGTGTTTTCCCTACGTTCGGCGTTGTTGAAGTGAAGGTAGGTCGAAACCTGCTGGAAACGATGCCAGGCCAAAATAGATAGGAAAATGATGCAGCTAGTCGCTCGTCCTGTCAGAACAATTAAAATCTGCCGTTCTTTTTTCACAAAACCCATCATCATGACCAGGCCCAAAAAGTTTCTCATTCACCATGGTCTATGGCAGAATTTCAACCTTTTTGCTGCAGCGGAAAATTCCGCAAATGTTTGCGTTGCTCATGGAACCCTATGCAATGATACAAAAGTCCATGTTGCTACAACCGCATAGAACTGTGGTCGCGAATTTCGTGCCAGGCAATTTAGCTCTGTTTCGGCGAAACCCCGGTTGGTAAATACTGGTCTATGGTTTTTGTTTGGAAATACAGTAGAATTTGCCTAATTCGTCACCTCAAGGGGATTAGAAAAAGTGACGATATAGGCGAAGTGACGAAATTATGCAAACCAGGTGTGAACTCTGCCAGAGAAGCTCGTATACATTACAAGTCTATGACATCATGGTTGAATACAACAATTAATGCCTTTATTAATCTAACATCTTTTAAATCTTTAATAAACTTCAAAGACGCGTTCTCTCAATGGGGAGTCGGGTCGCGCTTCGCACCTCGTATATAAATGCGATAAACAATTACGAGGTGCAGCAATTCTCAGTTAAAGATCCTTAATTTGTTTGAGTTCACACACGTACTAGCTGCTTAGATATCAAAAGCGAAACTGCAAATGACGTATTAGCCGAACAAAACGCGTTTCAGGGATAGAAAGAGGTGACGAATTGAGCAAATTGAATTAGATGAACAGAAATGTACACGAAAAATAGGAATTCTGCGGAGACCGACAAAAGTCACGGATTGAGCGAACTGACGGATTAGATAAATTCTACTGTAGATGGTGTTAAAGTACTTGCTGCCATGGCTTGAGCAACGTAGCTGTTCATCTCCGACACCACCTTTCCGAGGACGTAGTCAGTGAAAAACAAAAGAAATATTCACTGTGGAGGGCTTTCCATGTTGATTACATCAGCAGCAGGACCCTGCATGCCCAAGAAAGTATTTACTGCTGGCTGTCTGCTCACAATTGTTATCCACCGAGCAGATCGGCTGGAATGTCGAGGACCGAAACATCCGACAATTGTGCCTGAATATCGGCCTGAGAGGGCCAGAATCATCTTCTGAATCGTCTAACACGCTCAGGTCCATATCGGAGTGCAGAAAGGTAGTGATGATTTGCGAAACATCCGATCTTGGAAGGTTCCTTTTTCTGCACAGTTTTATTGCAACAAACTCGCTTCCTCTAAAAGAAGAACTAAATGGCTTTGGACAACATTTTTTACTTTATGCAAATAACTGCTTGTAAAGTATGTTGTAAAAAATTATTTGCATTGCAACGCTAGGCGTTCCTCACACTATCGCAGCCAAATAAAATGCGTTTTTTTGCAATCAGGTGAGGAAGTATACTAACAAAGCA
>JGI24159J19872_10008726_pt1 | contig 13278 bp, 8 predicted proteins | sample Ectturendosymbi4_FD_19872 | JGI IMG/M metagenome (IMG submission 19872) | reverse complement strand
AGGACCACTTCAAGTAGCATTTTCGCGGGGAATCCCGGCTGAGATAATGTGACTTTAATCCTGATTGACGTCCTGTCGGGAGACACTAGTAAGTAGGTCTCTGGACGATGTTTTTCCGCTAAGTAACAACTTTTCATGTTTTCCTCTTATGTACTTCTTTGTAAATTTGTAATTCTGCAATTTTCGGGCTCAATACGGCATGATTCTGGTACAGATTGCCAAAAAAGTTTGTTGGCGGAATTTCGTTTTTTTCGTGAATTTTTAGTGCCATTTCCAAATCTACCCCCCGAGTTTCTTCGAGGAGGACCTGTTTGCTTTTTCATTAAAATTCTTCCGACACTCAACAAGTTACTTTTTTAAGATCAGATATGTTTGACCAGACTTTCTGAGACTTGACTTTGTGCGCCTGCGATTACCAACCGCGTTGCAAAATAGATGTACCCCAGGAGAGTTAAAACCGATAACAAATCCGCTGACCTTTTTTGATTGCTTGCGTAACGTTTAGTTGCTGTGTCTGTTACTATTTGATCTGTCTGATGCGCCAACACATATCTCGGTGCTATCTTTTCCCCTGAGGATGAGTTCTCAAATGTTGCCACAGATTTTGACTGCATGCCAGGCATGTAACCAGCTTGGGACACCAGGAAGCGCCGGATAATTTTCTGATGGGGGGTTAAACTATCTCCATTAGGTTTAAACTATGTCCAACACATTTTCCAGGAGGTGTGAAAAAATTTCCAGGAGTTTGTCGACCCACTGCGTATCCCTTCAGTTACGGGCCTGCTGCATCTTCGTGTCATTATGCATTGTTCAATGTGTGACTCGTGCTTTGTTGATGAATAATTTTTTTTCAGCTTGTCATGACACGACATGATTGCAGTAATCAGGCTTGGGCCTGTGGCAAAAGTTATTGCTAAATAAATAAAAAAACTATTAGTTGTGAGAAAATCAATTTCCTAGATGCATTAATAAAACAAGACAAATATGTATGTTGGAAAGGGAAATGTTTTAAGTTCTGGTATGTCTCTATGCCTTAACAAACTTACTCAGGCAGATTATTTTTTGAACAGACACCCCTCTCAGGGGGTACAGGGGAGCCCTTCCTCCGGCACCCACTATGTGCATTTGGTTTCAACAATTCTTGGGCAGGAACAATGTCTATGTTTTTTTGACAGTCAGCACTGGCTTGATTGACAAAATGACTGGAAACTGTTCCAACACATGTTTTGCAGTAATTTTATATGAAAGCACATGTTCATAAATTTTCTTCTGCAGAAACATGAATTTTTTATTGCTAAGTTCAGCTGCTTTTCCTTAGTTTTATTCCTTAAACATTACTTCCCGTATGCAGCTCATTCAGATAGTTCATGAACTGCAGTAACGAATGGTATCACTATGCTTTCGCCCTAACTTGTGATGATGGAAGTTACAGCAAAAGCCAAACTCCTGTTGTGTGATTGGATTGCTATGACCTGCAATTGTTTCAGGAAAAGACTGTTCTGAGGATGTTGACGAGTGTTCCGATCCAAACAATGAATGTGTTGAAAATTCGTCTTGCGATAATACCTTTGGAAGCTACAACTGTACGTGCAACAATGGATACAGAGGTAAAGGAAGAGAGAAGTGCTACGAAATCATTTTGTTCCCGTATGGCCTGGACCAAAACGACGAACTTCTTTGGCCCGTATCAGATGGAGTGGCATCTCCCACTATCAGGTATGTAAATGATATTGCGGTTTTGAGTAAGCACACCCCTGTTTCGATATGTTTTATAAAAAAGCGTTGTGACTGAAAAGAGGAATACTGACAAACCAAGCCGAAATCTCAGTTGAGGTCAATTTAAAAAAGTATATATAATTTTGTGTATTGTCAGTAGAGAAATTTCTTGCATTCTTGCACGATTTCTTTCACACATTGGTGGTAACGGAGTTCTGTTTTTTCGTGATGAAGATACAACACACCTTCATGATGTACCGTTACAGTATATAGTTTGCAGAGACCAGATCTGAAATCAAAATCGACAAAGATTTTTTGTNGCATTTGTCGAGTTTTTATTAGGATTTATCGATGCGTTTNTGAATTTTTTCTTGTGTAAAAGATCAAAACAATTTGGAAAAAATCAAACGAAGCCATTCGTTTTTTCTTACAGGGAATGTTTGCATTCTGTATGTTTTCTTACAGGACATTTTTTGATTGTAACGTTTGTTTCACATGCATATGCAATTTCATATTCACATTTCAAAGGTTAATGTACTTGTTGGAAAATTGTGTCTTTCGAAACAGCTGTTGGATGCTTTTAGCAAGCATAGCATACAGTGGCGGCTCCGTCACTCCGACTTCTCGGACTCATCCCGAATCTTCGATAACGATTTACATTGTAAAACGTGACATTGCTTTATAATCGCGGGCCACCCACTTCACTGATTAAAGTTGTAAACTCGGGTCCTTTTGATTGGGCTGTGACACTGTTCATATAACGTAGTTACATGTCTGACATTTCGAGTTAACGTTGCATTCACCTGAATAAAAAAATATCGTTCGTAACAAGCGTTTTCTCGGTTTCGTTCCCTGCCGCTTTACTTGGACTCATCCATGATGGCCCGAGCTTTCCTCTGCAACATAGGTCTAGAAGAAAGCGATATGTTAGGGTTACGAAGGATTCTTCCCGAATTTCACCACACGTACCTGAATAGGTTTGTGTGCTACTATGACTACAGATTTTCTCACCCAAAGATGATGAAGACCTTTTTTGTGTGACCTCCTAAAAAAGGTCTTCATGTGATTTTCTTGCAAACGTTGGAGGCCAATGTTTGAAGTCAAACAATGCTGGGCACCATTTTTGCCCCGATTGGATTTTCCAGGGAGTTTGCCGAGATTTTCATGGGTTTTGCCCAGATTTTCAACAAATCAAAATTGTGTGTGTGCGCTTTCACCCCTGCCCCCCCACCTCCATCACCAGCTGGTCTGCAATTAGATATTTAAAAAATTTAATTCATATCAGATTTTCTTGAAGCAATGGAGTTGCATCCCATAGAGCATTGAATGTGAATTCGAATCCAGTGTACAGTCCCGTTAACAATAATTGCAAACGAGCGATAGATTGCCCGGTAACTCGGGCTAATATGAATGAGCCTGGTACGTAGAGGATTAAGTGGCATTTGCATTGCTCTGTCACGTATGTCACATGGCAATGGACGAGTTGTCCTGAGAACTTCTTGTCCATTTTGCGTGATTGACGTCACAGAGCAACCATAATGCCAGCCTGAATGAGGGCAAATAGACATTTTAGTGACGCAATCCTCGAAAGGCAGCATTCAGTGTCAGTAAGTTTAAACCTCACGATTAGCCCGAGTGCTGCGTTTGACCTGGAGTCGCCGCTGGAAGCATTCCTTGTGATGGAGAAAAAACGACTTTTCAACAACGGTGCGATTGCAAACCAACAACATTTAACTTTGTGCCTACAGTAGAATGTGCCTACACTGACTTCGGCTATTACAGCAGGTCGCGTACAACTTGGTCGGTCCCAGCGAGAAAACGTAGTTGTATGTGTAGTTCGCAAACAAGTACATCGCGTTGAATCACGAATGGAATATTACTGGGAATTACGCAGTAAGAATGCACAAAACATTAAAACACTAATGTGTCCACTATATATGCGAACTGCTCATAGCCGAAGTGTTGCGACTTTATTCAATTCGATCGAGTCTTGGTGGAGCAGTTCCCAAATTGTCGAACAGAAGAAGCAACATCCTGTATAGCAAAAGATGACCAAAGATGAGCGACTCGCGAGCTGCATGTGGCTCTTTGCCCGGTTTCATGTGGCTCTCACATAATTACCAGAAATTCCACTAAATAACATGCATAACAGTAAATAGCTTCTAAAGTTCTGTCATAGTCATGTTGGTAATTTGTGATATTTACAATAAATGCAGCTGAGCAAGGGTACTGTACGCGTGTGAGTGAGGAAGAGATGGGGTTATTATGATCATGCATGACCATGTGTATGGTTTGGCTCTTTGCGGTAAAACAGTAAGAAATTTGGCTCTTGGTCTCTGAATGGTTGGCCACTCCTGCAATATGGAAAAAGTATTACATCCGTGTTTTGCTCAGTATAGAGAAAAAATTACAAAAGTGGCACAACATGAAAAAGATTTCGATATCCCAACGACGACAATTGCTACAGTTTTGAAAAATAAATACAATATAATTTCCAACTTTTCTTTTCAGAGCAGACACGAGGCCACGGTGCAGTAAGTGGCAATCTTGATCAAAGAACAGTTTTTGAGCTTGCCAGGCTCTGGTATTGAACTAAGAAGCCATTTTAGTAACGGTTTATTGTATTCCGCTTATAACGACAGTTGGCCGTAACGACGTTTTTTCTCAGTCGCATGAAGTGACATAAGAGATAATTCTGTTGTGTAACAAATTTGGGGACAGGAGACTAGTGATACCTGGGGCCGGGCGGGTTTCAGAGTCTACAAAGTAAGAAGTTGAAAAATGTCACGCGGTAAACGTTCAGATGTCGATCGTAACGTAGATATCGGCAATCATTGTCGAAAAAAACAGTTCAACCGTGCCGGGCCCTTGCAGGTCTCAATCTCAACCATGTCGTCAACGCTGGTAACTTCCAAGGGAGGATTTAACTCGCGGAGCGTTCCACGATTTCCGACATTTTGAGACTACCAATCAATTGTAAAACTCTCCATAACTTACGCCGTGCAGATCCTAGGCGCTATCCAGCATTTAGAGTCTTCGTTCGACAGTCAAGTTCAACGTCTGCAACTACAGGTATATGCATCGCGGCCATGACCCACGAACCTGAACACCAGATTTTGTTGAAGCATTCAACAATCCTGACTGTGAACACATTTCCCCTCCGGTTCAAACTATTATGCTGATGTCTAGCTTCCACATGTATTACAGCATAAATTTAAGGTAGTTAATTAACATGGAGATTAACATTTGACCCCCTGTGCTCGTTTGCCATAGGCAAGGGCGTGCATGTTAAAAAGTCGGTAACTGATTTTTCAAAATTTTCTTACTGTACATCCAAATTCAATTGTAGATATACATGTGTATGTTAAATTAGGTGTATTTCTCAGAGTAAAGCGTGAATTGAAATAGCAACGAGAAAATGAGGAAAGCGGAATTTTCATAAGACGTTTACCACCAAGAACACGTAAGCTGGCACGAAATCAACTTTAGATGCAGAAAGTATCATACGCTTTTGTCATTGTAGTCATTTTTAATTAAGAAAATGAATGTGTCCGTTACATGCATACATTGGTTTCAATGTTACTGACATTGCTAGTTGCATGTATCCTGACGCATGGCACTGATGACAGCTGCTCTACAATTACTAAACCTTGATAAGGCATGGTTACGGGATGCAATCAGTGTGAGTCGCATTTGACGTGACATTAGTTACACCTATGGTAACGATTTTCCCATTGCAGTTGTTTTTTGAAGATAGCCACAGTGCGCGATAAATGATCCGCGGAACGTTTGTTGTCAACATGTAACGACTGTTGGGACTAATCTTCTTGAATAAATCAAACAATTTCATCAAATTTAATTGCGAAAACTAACGTCCATGCGTCTTTGACCTTGCTGGTCATGTGATATTTGCTCTAGCTAAGCAATAGAAGCAATGCCTTCATGCATTTCCTCTGCTGCAGTGATTTCTGATCGTTTGCTTGACCTATTTGCTTAACAAACCCACTGAGGATCTGTTAAAGCATTTCTGTGAACCGCGTGCAAATAAATGCAGAGCACAGTGATTATATTTTGGTCGCAAATTCAGAATTATGGAAGAAACCAGACGCGAAGTGAAGGCGAATCGACATTTTGTGCGCGAAGACAGGCGACGACTTGTTTTAGCTAATACTACGTAGTACGTGCAATTCACATCTCGCGAGGAAGCATCCATTTATGTTAGGATGTTGATTCTCTGTGGAACAACGTGACATATCCCGTCACATAGTAACATATCCCGGAAGAATCACAGTACGTAAGATGGTTAGTCCTCGAACTGCTGTGCAGTAGCCTATGCGAGACTCAAGCAAAGCGTTTGATGTTAAAACATTTAGCTAAAAATATCTGCAACCAGATCTAATCAAAGAAACGCACCGACACCTTATGGCACAAAACCATTTCTTTCAAAACCCTCAAATTCCCGCGTGCGCCACTTTTCTTGCATTTTTGAAAAGTTTGCAAAGGCATGACTCACCAGCCGATTGAGATAAAGAGCTGTTCAAGCCCTCTATGGCTTCAGTAAGTCTTCTACTGCAGATTCAAAAAAATATTTTGTTTTGAGCTTGGGGTTTTCTTGGAATGACGTCAGATTAAGGGCATTTTGTCGCATTTGTAGCGAGTAAACCTGGCCCTAGGCGACAATCCAATGAATCAGTTTTTGGCTCATGTTCTTTTAGAAACTAGCCTTTGATCCGCGTCTTCAGAATACATGATTGACTTACTGGCATATCTGGAGTCAAAGTTATATCTTGAAAACCCAGCGTTTGACAAAAATCAAAAGTTTCACAAAAGGTGTAACATTAGCAATTTCAGGACAAATTCGGCCAGCCATTACTCGGCAGCAGATTGATCTTGAGAACTATTCAAACCCTGCAAAGTCTCGTAAAGGATTGTATTTCAGAATGAATAAAAGTGGTTAATGACATCATGATTTTGGAATGTATTGCCTTTTTTGTGATAACGTCATCGCCGATCCAAGGAGTCGATATTGTAGCTCAAAGTTTTATTGAATTCTATGCTATAATGTGAAACTTTAAAGCCATAATCGACCTTCTAGGTTTTCTCGTTCAAAAGTTATGTCAAAAACATTCCAAACATGTCAGGAACTCCCAAGGGGATATAGGGGATTTCCCTAAATAATGTTTGGTAATTTTTGCCTTAACTTTCAACCACAAATGCAAAAAAATCAATCAAATCTTTTTAAGTCTTGTAGTTCAACTTAGAATCCAATTGAATCCAACAAAACTTTGAGCCACGAAATTGAATCGATTGTTGAAGTCCAACAGGATTCTGATGTCATCCAATGCTTAGACAAACTTGTCAATAGAGGTTTTGTAAAGCACTCTAACTCAATCTACTGGCGTATGATGGTCATATATATAAAGGGTTTATTATACCCATGAACAGCGTTTGTGCGAGTAAAATTTTTTATCAATTTCTGTTTTTTCACCCATAATTTTGACATCAGATATTAGAAAGTCAATCAAGGGCTTTAAAACCCGGATAACAGCAGACTTTCCAAAAAACATTTGACAAGCTCATTGTGTTGGCGCCAACAACCAGGACAAGTTGGCCAAAAATTCGCGAAGACATGCCCCATGATGAATTCACCCACAGAAAACCCTAAACACAAAACAATTTTTTTTTTCAATCTTCGGTAGAAGACTTGCGAATCCGTAAAGGCTTTGAACAGTTCTCTAGCTCAAGGGGTTGGCGATTCATGATGTTGCAAACTCCAACAAACGCAAAAAATGGCGCACAAAGGGTGAAAAGGAGGAAAAGCTTTGTTGTTGAGATTTAAAATCAACGCCAATTTCGGTTTAGAAGAAAATCAAATATATTTTGCAAGCAGCTTCAAAACCGCGAAAATGAATTTTTCTTGAGGCATGAGAAAACACAGCTTGTGCACTGTGGAGTGTTTTAAAACTAGTTGATTGTTGGGTACTTTTTTTTATAATTGAAGTTACCAGAACAAGATCTTTGACTTGCAGAGTAGACGTCATTTTTATTGCAATCAGTCATAACGTAGGAAGATGAAAAGTATATTCTGCCATTATATTAGATTCGACCATTGATTTTCAGTGTTCCTAACGGAATTCCTGTTGGCGAAAAAACCTTCACATCCATGAACATCATCGCAAGTGGTTTCATTTCACTCGGACCCGTCGGATGGTACGTTAGGTACATGTACCAGCCATGGAGTGACGGGTTCAGTTCATTCTACAGAGTGCCGATGATTGCTCCATTCTGGGACGACTTTCACCCAAGCTTGAACTACGAGGGACGGGTTTATTATCATGTGAGTTATCACACGAGGGCAGCCCCATTGACTGGTAAATGGTTTGTTTTACCAACCCGTGTTTCGATATCCTTAGAGTTCTTTCAAAGTTTTTGTTTCGGTGTTCGTGAGAGGCAATAAATTGAAACATTCTTTATTTTCGTCTTAAATTGTCGAAGACTATTTATTCGTTATGGCGTTTTTTGAACAGTTTTAGCCTAAATCTCTAGAAAACCTGTTGCGTGCAGTTTACCTAAAGCACTGCGTAAAACCACATTGATTTCGTGTCGAGAAGCAGACCTCACGCAGCATCAATGATATCCTCGTAGTTCCCGTAGAAAAGTAGAAACGAATACGATTTCTAACAGAGACTACCCGATGTTAAATGAGACAAGGTCTTCGACTTAGTTGTGTACGCGTTATTAACGAAGAACTATTACATGGTAAAAATTGAAAATGTTTTCTTTGCATCGACAAAAAAACAAAAACAACCAAGTTAACGCTTTGTTTCCTAAATCGAAAACAGGGACAACTTGTATTTAGCTCTCCGCGCAGCAATACATTAAAAAGTGTCCATGGTATAAGTTGTACCAAACAGGAAGTGATGAAATGAGGTATGCACAAGAAAATTTATGAATTACGAAAGTGCTTTTCAGCCGTTATTTACTAGAGGATGTGGTTGGAATTCATGTTGCAGCCAAATTATGCTTGCCAATTAAATTAAAGGGGCGCTAATATTAATGCTTTGTATAAATATAAGTCTTGGGCGGTTGCATGTCAAATCTTAATTTTAAGATAATTGGATTTCTGTTCTAATAGCAAACTTCACAAAAGAGTAAGGTTTCTAAAAAACTTACACTGGCAACACTTCCATACACTAATCTCAGGTAATATCGTCGATGCAAATTCTATTGTTAGATTCCTAGATGAGTTTATTTATTCAAAAACTGCTAGTTTTCATATGTTGATGGATACAGTTGTGAATGCAAGTTGTTTTTCTACTTCGCTCATCTTACCACGCTCCCCTCTTATATAAACACTTTGCTGGTTTTCTGGAAAAACATTCTCAGTTTGTGCAGTCTTTTTAAATATGATTTTTTTGTTTTGAAAAAAAGATGATTTTGTGACTTTTGAAAGTCTCTCTCAACACAAACACTGCAGCCAAAAGGGCATGACGTGCTAGTTGAAAAAATATTTTGTTTTAAGGTTTATAACAAATTGGAACAATCACTGACTCCTAAAAGTGATGCTGTCTTCAAGGAAATCACGTCACGGATCAGGAATTGCACGAACGGAACAGATTTTGATCCACTCTTTGTGCTCAAAGTGACGTGGCATGAATGCGTCATGTGGTATGAGAGATACACACAAGGATATGTGAGTGGCGAAAGAACTCTTTCGTGCTGCCAATCGTGGCATGGTCATGTTATTTGTTGTGCTACTTTTTTTCTGTTTCTTTTGAAAAATGTAACATATGCGTCATGTGCAGTGAGTTTTGTGCTCGCCCTCTTTGGAAAAAATGCGTTCAACCAAATAATCCATAAAATATTTCTTCTTGTTAGTCTTTTTTGCTCTAATGCTTTTCGTTTCCTCAATCTATGTTTGTAATTTGCTCTAGCCAAGTACATTTCAAGCGATCATAGCAACAGATCATGCAGATACCTACATCATCTTCTTATACAAAGAGGATGGTATGTTGTGGAATGTAAAGAAAAGATACTGGGGATCAAATACAGGGTTGATTGGATTCACAAATGGAGCAGAGCTGGAGTATGTTGAAGTGCAACGTGACTATCGACCCGATCAGCGTGTGCAGAGAGAAGGTAAATATTGAGACTTGAACAAAATGAACACACTTTTCAAAGATGTGGTTCTCAAATTTTTTTCGCCGTGGTCTCCTTTCGCTGCATCTCAATCTTCTGCGGACCCCTGCGTTTTGGTAAAGTTTTTCGATTAGCGAGAGCACAGTTTTGGTTGCTTCTCAACGTGAGCACATCAACTGTCCTAGCAAGAAGCAAATTGCAGGTTTCGAACTGTCACCAGTTGCTGTCACCGAAATCAACCAAACAAAAAACATGTCAGTTGCAACATGAACAAAAATCAGACAAGAGGTGTGGTACGATAAAGCTGAATAATGACCCACATATAACGATAAAAAATTGTGCTTTTATTGGATTTTGGTTAACTTCATTCATTTTGTTGGATTTTTTTATTGGATTGTCCCTATTGCGTTGTGGTTTTCGGGATTCCCTAAAAAACGTCCATGGACCCCATACGCTATACCGCCTCAGATCCAAGTTCACTATTTCACAGAATGATGTAAGCGTGATTTGCCCCCTGCCGCAAGAAGCGTTTCATGGCTGCAAAGGCAAAAAAACTTTTGCTGCAAGGATTTCCAAGACGCTATTCACTTTAGCCGGAGTACGAAATGTTTGGAACATGAAAAACAACGACATTTGGAAAAAATCTTCAGCATAGATAGAAAAAATTGACAGCATAATTGGAAAATGCAATGAATGCTCTCCCTGCTTCTGTTTCGTTATGTGTGTCGATTTTGTAACGAAGGTGCAGAAATTAATTTTCCTGCCTTTTTTTACAATTAATCCTTTATAGTCTTCCTGAATGTGAAAAGCACGCTGCTGATGGCAGAAAATATGGAACAGATATTTTGTTATATTGTAGGTTATCTTGTTATTGTCTAGCATATCTTAATATTTTTGATGAAACCTTCACAAATCTTCTAACATATTTCTGTCATTTTCCAATCATGTACAAAAAGTGTCGGTTTTGAGTGAGTACTTTAGTTTGTAATAAAATTTCTCCTCGTCCAAATTCCAAATAAGTCTTTTTGTTTCAAGAAAGTTATTGTGAAATGTATGTGGAATTAAAAAGAAAGTTAATGAACAAACCATATGCAAATCAGTAAAAACATGAAAAGTCGGTAGCAGTGGCGGGTCATATGTAAGCACCGGGGTAGTGATGCACCTCCTATTTTAATACTGTGTTTTATTGTTGTTCAGTTCATTGTTTTGCTTACTTAGTTGTATCCACAAAACATTTGAAGAGTTTTGATGTACGCACAAAAAGTTTTGATTATGTGTCCTCCCTGCATAATCTTTTTTGCACAAAGGTAAATATTATGCATCTTATTGTTGTTTGTGATAAGCACTACAAATGACGATATCCTGGAGACAATGGCGGTATCCAGGTGATGATCAGGGTCGCGGATTGTAATGATGAAAATATTTAAGTTTTTCGAAATCCAAGCCCAATCCAGAAATTTAATTTCAAAATCCGATGAACTGACAATGTCATGAAAATTGAAATCCTGTTCACATCCAAAATCCTATCACTGGTGTTCTGCTAAAAGCAAAATAGCCCTAGCGCTGTGTTTGCCTCAGTGGGGCAATGTAGATACTACAAAATTACGTTGGAAACAAATCAAAGTTAACTAACGCTCTTTCGCTTGTTCGCAACACTATAAATGTGGATACTTCAGTGACTTCAACGCAAGACATACTAGCATCAAATGCAATGAGAAGCTCGGTAATTTAACGGAAGATATCATCCAAATCAGAAAATTGTTTGGTGCAGTATACAGCACAAGCGAATGAGATTAGCACTTGTAACCAGCGGCGTTTGTAGAAGTAGAAAGTGGGGGACCACTGTGGGCTCAACATAAATGTGTTTCTTGCATAGTGTTTTTCGTTGTTTTGAAGATTAAGTTGCTGTGATTAACCCTACGAAACTCAATATAGGCTTATGAATGACGTTAAATATGAACTGGCGTGAGTATTCACTAGAAACATCTAAACGGCACTACAGATGCAATCCAACACGTGTACTGCTATGTCGAATATTCTGTGCTAACCATGCAACTTCCACAGTACTGCACATGTAAAACTAAACACATTTTTTCGTGCACAACTGTGTCGACTCCACATGAACGCAAACAGCTGCACGAAAATTAAAACAACTCACGTTAAATCGAAATTGTTCCAACTACGAATCCCATATTGATATAGGGACACGTAGGGTTTTGATAGACAACTGGTTTCCTCAAACAATTTATACTAACAAGCACGTAAAAATAAACCATCCGCCAACGGACTGGTGACCACTGGCTAGCGTAATTCGTTCTTGTAGTAGCTTGTGGACATTTTGTGATTGTGATGAACCACAACAATGTTATGAGACTACTATTCCGAATGTAATGCCCATCTGCAGTGTGGATAGTGTTAGGAATATTCAATTCCGTATGCAGTTTTATCAGAATTAAGGTTTCGACATCAGTTTCACCTAAAGTAGCATTGCAGCACCGCAGATTGATGTGGATCGGGTTTAGGGCGTGTACCTGATAGCAAGATGCAACAGCAGGCGTAGAACCTATTTTGCAGAATATTCCCAACAAAGTTGTTCATGTTAATATTCACACCGAAATTTCAATTGATTGATCCTCAACAGCTTGCTTTTCAACCCTGCGTTGATTTATGACTCTTTTGTCATAAGAGAAACGTGCACTAGTTCTGAACCTAAAAATATTCAGACAAACAGACAATGAGCAATATAATTCCCCAGACAGATCCCTTCTAAAATCCGTTATAATTTTATATCATCATCACCTAAATGAAACTTCATCATTCGATTATAATGTCGACTGTCAAATTCATCAACAAAATCATCGAAATCTATCGTTCAGCTGGTGCCTTTCCACCGAAAGTAGATCAGTGTTACCCAATCTTTCACTGGTCATGGAATTTCTGAGATAAGTTTTCAGTAATTTCACTTTTGATCAACCTTTCCCGCATGAAGCGCTGGTGACAGGAAGCATTACAGCTGCCAGTGACAATCAAATGCAACTATTTTAAGTAGCTGTAAAAATGTTCGAGCGATATACGTAGGTTCGACTCCTTCCTAAGCAAATTCTCTGCCAAAGGTGTTCTTATGTTTCAAATCGTTTTAACCAAATTCATATGATTTTTAAGTGTTTTACTAGTAGAAACGTTTGACCTCTATGGCCAAAGAGCTAAAATGGGCAAAAGAATTGCTTCTATGAGGTTGCAGGACATGTGTGGGTAAAGCTAATACTGTAGTCAAGAAAAAATTTAAGCTAGATGTTTCGAAATCGTATAAACAAGCCAGCAGAACGCAATACTGCAGTCAAGAAAAATTTACTGCAACCATTTCTTGCTTTGCTTTCACAAACCTGTTGCTACTGGGACAAGCAACAATTTACTGACAGTAAT